>Ga0123388_1043011_pt1 | contig 18428 bp, 22 predicted proteins | sample T0HHNO3metaT_FD_89916 | JGI IMG/M metagenome (GOLD analysis project Ga0123388, IMG submission 89916) | Methane-oxidizing artificial microbial communities from Washington, USA to study methane cycling - T0-HHNO3 metaT (Metagenome... | ecosystem: Engineered > Modeled > Simulated communities...
GCTATCCGGAAAACAAACTGCGCCTGATATCAAATTGAACATCATTAAGAGGCGGGCATTTGCACCCTATCGTATCGGCCACCGTCAAAGAGTATTAAAAAGCTATGCCGATGAAACCACGCTAGATGCAGAATTAGTTGAAACCAAGTATTTATGGAAAATGATGCTGTTTGATGAGATGAACACGCTCACCAAGCGACGTTACTGCAAGCGTTTAAAAAAGGAACTGTTGCTAGGATAATTAAAATACCATTTTATCGACTGGAAACAGACGTAAAAAAGCCAGTCACATTGGACTGGCTTTTTTATATCACCCTACTCATATCACTTGAAAGATATTTTAAAACAATATCTTAAAAGCACTTCTTCAACTACTTTGTTTGGTGGGCTGGGGTCAACAAAACAAATCTATGAAAGCCTTTAAATAAGGCAATTATTGGATTATTAATTTTGTAGTTACCCCCAAAGTTACCCCAAAATCACATGTCTGAAGCAAAGAAATTTCCTAGTTGCCCTTTTCTATTCTGACTGATTTCGTATCTACACCGTATTCAACATTTTCAATTTCCCTTATTTGAATTGAGTCCGAAATTAACTGAAGTGTATGCAGTTTCCCATCAAACAAATAGCCATTGTTATTTGATGAATCACCATGCTCAAAGTACGAAATTACCGGATCGTATATCACATCACCATTTTCATAAAAAGTGTACAAACTAGAAGTGAATTTGCGACCAGGTTTATTGAAAGTACGCATAACAATACTAGCCTTGTTGAACAGGACTATGTTCATAGGTGGTTTACTATATTTATTCGCAACCTGAATGGAGCGAAAAATCACACCATCGAGATTTAACATTTGATGGCTTGCCAGAAAATCAGCAATAACTTGAGTGACAAGGTAACCAGCATCACTATGTTCAGGCATGACTGGCTTTACCAACTCCTCTTCTAGCTTCGTTAAAAACTTATGGCGCCGGACTTTATTCAAAGATTGTTTGTCAAAAATGCTGTAGTCAAATTCTGAAACTACCTCTTTGAATCTTGTTAAATCAAGCAACCTTACTTCTCGAATCACTTTGAATTTAGCGATGGCAACTTTACTACCTACTGGAGGACGCACTTCTGCTAATGCGACTTCAGGCAAATTTGCTCCATAGAATACAGATATGCCTTTAGCATTCATTCTCCCAGCTGTGGCTTTTGGATTTGGCGGCGGGCCTAACTCTTTTTCCGGGTTGAGCAAAGCCTCTTCAAGATCATTATCATGTTGAAAAAGCCTTGCGCGGTATAAGGTACTCAACTCATGCTCTGGCGTGATTTCTAAAATTAATGACTTACCGTCCGAAGTGGGTACTTTATCAATATCATCAAATACCATTTTCATTAAATCTAGAGCCTCAGAATTTAGAAAACGGCATTCATTTTTTAAGCTGTAACTCATTGAGGCCCAGTATTGTTCGAACCAGGACTCTGCACCAGCTTTTATAAATGAGGTGTCTGAAGTTGGATTTGATTGAAAAATTGAAACGTTTTCCCAGAACGAGTAAATGATTTTGCTTAAATCATCTGCGATTAGCTCGTCAATAGGCTGAATTTCTTTCCAGATTATTGAGTATAAATCTTCGCCCTTTGTTGGATAGCCATGGTCTTCAGCAAGCCTTTCATCGATCTCCGAGTAAGTGTCTGAGAAAGCTTTATCGAATATATGAGCTAAATCAACCAAATCAATACAGTCGTCTTCACTTTGACAATAAGTGCAGAAATTACGATGCCTCGGATGAGCGCTAATTATCTTTTTTAGATGTGCATCACCAATACATTTAATACAAATTGTCTTATGTATAGGGTCAATATTAAACATGGTACTAGGTTGAAGATCCGACCTTTGGTGAAATTTCATTGAGATAAGCTATGAGGGCTTTCAACTGCTCTTTATTAGTTGCCAGAGGATATCCAGCTGCTTCTGATCTCAGAATGTCATGGTGATCTACTGACATTAAACCGAATCTCAAATAGTCTTTGTATTCATCAAGAGACATGTCGCTCATAGTTTGGACGTCTACTGCTGTGACTTCTTGATTTTTTGTGGTGGTCTTGTACGGCATATTTTCTCCAAATTTCATTCAACAATTCATCTGCAAAATTCACTACTCAGGTTAACCCCTAGAGATTAATTATAGAGTCGATTATTTGCTAGTCTTACACTCGGTCATTTATTGGTTTTTCTTAGCTTTCGAACATAAAGGATCTGCACTCCCCTATTTTCGTTCGCATTTGCAACTGCTTCCACTCTGTACGTTTGTTCTTTCAAAACGCTGAAGTACAAACGCCTTCGAAAAAAAAGAACAAACGCTTCTGGAGAGAAAGCACAAACGCTTTTTGCACTCAAAAACGAGAAAACTAACAAACAAACAGGCACTGATTGAATAAATTTTCTCTGCCAACTTGCTCAAAACTCTTGCTGCACAAGGGGTTGAGGGGTGCTCAAATTAGATATCAAAAAAAGAGATTTGCTTCGAAACCTACCATATTTCTCATGGTAACGAAGGTATGCTGACTAAGGCTGAACCCAAATGCAGAAATTCATCCTCTATTACCCTACCTAAATAAGTAATCTCGACTCCGCCAGGCGGTTGAATACGTGGGCGGTAAAGCATATATGGCTTAAAGCCAAATCGATCTGCTACCGCCAATTGAATGTCTCCCCCGACACTAGGGTAGTCACCTGACCCTATGCATTGCCCAATTACTCTCTTAGGTGCCCGTGTGGTCGTTCCCTCTGCATCAATAGCTGCCGTGATCAACTCGGAAATTTCCCTTGAATAATCTCCAAGATATACAAATTGCTCATTAGAGAAGTCCACATAGCTCGATTCGATGCCATACATTCCACCCTGCTGGATCACAGGCCTGATTCTAAAAAGTCCTAATGTTTGCTGAACAGGACACCATCCAAATATTGCTACTTCAAACATAGCATCACGTCCCATAGTTACTCTTAGATCGTCAAAGGTAGCTGAAAGGTAATTGGCAATATACTCACCCACTTCGGTCAGGCTTGGGGAGTAAGGCTCTCTATGTATTAAATTGGTTAATAGTGGAACAAGAGCTAGATAGGTATTTTGACCGACTAGAGTGCTTCCAGCAAAAGCATACCCATATGAATGATTAGAACAAATTTCACTAAAAAACCCTTCGGGGCCGGGTACCCGACAAGTCACTGGCAGCATAAATAGTTTTGCAGCATCTCCAATCAATGGCGCTGGTCCTCTAGAAACTAAGCTGTCAGCGACTGCCCACAAGGTCGGGTGGTCAGGATTTTCTGTATTTCGCCATATAGCGATCGCGGTCATAATTACACCCTAAATTTAGACGTCAGCTTATATTAACTGCAGTGGTAGTCGCGAATGGACTCGAACCAACGATCAATCAAACTCCCTTATACGTTTAACTGCTATGCCGATTTCTTTCGTCAAGCCAATCCCTACAAAACTCAATCACAAGGCCGGTTATATGTGTAATTGCGTTCACTGCTTGAACTCGAAACTCTTCCGGTATGTGGCTTTGTGTTGGCCCAATTATGATCTCAACTTGGTTCTCCTGTTTTTGATTCCCAAACATTCCGAAAATGTGTTTCTCGGATAAATGAATAAAACCAGATCCTGAGTCATAAACGGGCACAATCCATGGTGCAAGCGCAGAATATTTACCCACCAAATATGCGTCTGTCATCTTAAAACCATCACGATCTTTTATCTTTCGGATTGATTCGCCGTTAAGAATCCTCTTTGCCAATTCACTACGGTCATTAACCAGAGTAGTGGCAAATAACCGCAACAAGCTATCAAGTTGCATACGAACAAATGGAATAGCAGCAAAGTAATTATTGAGCTCGATGAGTGTAATGAAACCGTGAATGTTTAACTTAGACCTGTTTAACGCTGCAAAGATTAAAAAGTCCAGGGTGTACATGTTGCCGCCATCGGATTTCATAATCGCCATGGCTAATTTGGTCACCTCCTCGTCTACTAGGTTTAACTCAGCCATGCTGCTGATAAACGTTTTTTCATTTGGTTTAGACATCTTTAGCCTTCCTGCCTCTACCAGTTCTCGGCAGGAAAAATTCTCCGTCCTTTGTCACGACTGGATAGAGAAGATCGAAGTATCTATCAGCCAAAATTTTCACAGCTGCATTATTGTTCTTAACTTTTTCGCCCCACTCTCTTTGAGCCAACCAATATTGATCTTCAAGATGGTCAGCAAATTTTGCATCGTGCCTACTTAAAAGCGAGTAGGTGGACAACATATCGAGATCTTTGTCGGTATACCTTTGAGCATGTACATGTGCCCCCCTGGTTCGGTTAATTCCACTCAGGGGACTAAGAATATGTTCATTTACAATCGGCAGAATTTGGGGCTTTCTGTATAGCCTGCTCATACGCTTAGCATACGTATCTAAGCGTTGACCCAATATATACATCTCTTGAAAATATGCACCAACAAGAAACTTGAAATACTCGTCCGGCAAGATTGCTTTCGACCGTGGAGGTGCTACCCGAATCAATGTTTGGCAAAGCTTTAATGCATCAATCGTGCTCACTATCTCGGTGAATCCATAAAAAACGGTTGAGAACAGTGCATCGGTCGGACTTGCTGGAAGTTCGGTCTTATTCTTCCTCGCTTGCCATGCTGGCTCAAGGTACTCAGTTGAGAAATCCAGTATGGTTTCTTGATATCGTTGGAATCCCTTCGAGTCTTGCTTTGCTTGCTCCTGAGGCTTCGTCATTAGCCATACTCCCCTAGTTATTTATTCACTTTACCTTCAACAAATCAGCCCAGTCACCGGTGTAGTTTGGACTCTTAAAGCTTCGCCGCATCTGCCATGGCTTCTCCCCGCCTTCAGCTGCAGTCGTGATGGTGCCCTTCGCATACTTTTGATTAATTTTATCCATGACGGCCATTAATGCCTGAGACTTAGGGTCATTATCGGAAAAGCCGAACATATCATTTTGAAGCAGGCCGCCAGGGAGGGTATCTAGCAGCATCACGCCGCATTTCTGGTAGTAAATGCCGGGTCTGTAAATCTTCTTCAAAAGCCATAAGGCTGTCTGTGTGATCTTTGGTGTTGAATTAGTGGGCGCCGGAAAGCCTACCGAGATTTGACCAGGATAAAACTCTGCCTGGTCATGCGGACTATTTTGCGCAAATACATAGACGCCATTGGCAAATAGTCCTTTGCTTCTCATTCGTTCAGCTGCAATCCCAGCATGAAAGGCAACAGCCTGAGTAAGATCTTCTATCGTACTGGCACGAACGCCAAACGAACGAGAACTCATAACTTGTTTGGCTTCTGGCAACTCATCTTCCATCTCAATCCAGACTTCACCGTTAAGCTCTCTGACTGTGCGCTCAAGGAGCACGCCAAATTCATCACGAATTCGCTTTGGATCAGCATTCTTGAGCCTTAGCACTGTATGCACGCCAAGTTTATTTAATCGCGCCTCCAGTCTGCGCCCTACCCCCCAAACTTTCGATACTGGCAATTCAGCCATGATTGCATCAAGTTCAGGATCACTCAGGCTAGTCAGGTCACAAACACCATTCCAGTGAGTCTGTTTTTTGGCGCAGTGATTGGCCAGCTTTGCCAAAGTCTTGCTATAACCAAAGCCCACGCAAATAGGCAAGCCGGTGGAGTCTTTAACTGTCTGTTTGATTGTCTGACCGTATTTAGAAAATTTGACTTTGATGCCGGTCATTTCCAGAAAGGTTTCATCAATGGAGTACTTCTCCATACGCGGTGAGAACCTGGAAAGAATCGATGCAAACCGATTGCTCATATTTGCGTATAGCTCGTAGTTTGATGAAAAAACCACTGTCCCAAGCTTGCGTGCAGCGTCCTCTATTTCAAACCAGGGGCGAGCCATGAAAATATCTAAGCTCTCTTTGGCAAGCTTATTTTGTGCGATCACACACCCGTCATTATTGGATAAAACGACAACGGGCTTTCCTGCAATGTCTGGCCGGAATACCTCTTCGCATGATGCATACATGGAGTTGACGTCTGCAAGCGCAAAGCAACGTCTAGGAGAATGAGTTGATGCCATGCTGTACAACGCCCCAAATTACGAGCTCCTGGCCATCAGAAAATTCTATTGGTGGGTATGCCTTCGCTTTATTCTCGGAAAGCAGTCTAACTATGCTCCCGCGCTTGTACAGGCGCTTGATCATGTATTCCCCATTAACTATGGCTAAAACTATGTCTTTTGATTTGGCTTTAGGTGCCAGCGCCTTGTTCACAATGACCCAAGAGCCGGGCAATATCCCTGCATCGATCATAGAATCAGCATCTCGATCTAGCTGGACAATGAATGTTGCCGGTGGATCAGTAACGAGAAACTCATTAAGGTCCAAGTCTTTCATCTCGTAATCTTGGGCAGCAGACGCAAAGCGCGATTGCCCTGCGTTCACCTTTCCCTCAAAGATAGGAATGCGTGTGAGTGATGGATTTAAACTGATTGGAGTTGCAATAAAAGGCTGGGTAGTTGCCTCATTAGTGTCTGACTGGCCGAGGCGCTTTCTGTCTGCATAGGCAGCTATGAAGTCAACAATCAATGGCTTTTGACTGACAGGTACCCTTATGACAGTGGTTTCTTCCGAGTGCTGGCCAAATCCTGACTTTCGGCCTGCGCCAACTCGTTTACCACCATGTTTTTTTGTGACTTCATCATTCATCTTGAAATTGTAACACAATCAAAATAATGAATTTCAACAGCTAATTCTTATTAGAACTTAGGTCACCAACTACCCAATCGTTATAGCGCTCTTTGTTGAAATGAATGCGCCCATCAGGTGCTTTGATATAGTGGTAACCATATGCAAAGTTACCCCTGGCAATCTTCTCACGCAGTGCCTTTTCGGAATAACCGGTTTCATCAGCAAGCTTTTTTAAAGTGATCCAATTGATATCCGTCATAGCTTAAGAAAGCTTAAATTAACTATCTTTATTTTCTAGAAATTTATAAATTTCAGCGGCTGATACAAAGTTAATCGCGTTTAGTTTGATCTTTCCTTCCAAAATGTATTTTTTGAGGGTTGGATAAGATATTCCAAGCTTTTTAGCTGCATCTGTTAGGTTGTAATGCGGTGGTTGAGGTTGTGTATTTTGTACAAGCTTAATAATTTCATCGTAATCCAACCCTTGATCCTCTTGTTCGACTTTCTTCTTTGTCTTGGGTGGTATAAGTTGCGGCCGTGGTTCGGCGACTTTTTCATCCTTGGCAGTCAATACACCATATCTTTTGGCAACGATGGCATTGAAAACATCATGTGTAATGATTACACCAAGTGAGTCATACACTGCATCGACATCAAAATGACTTTTAAACCAGTCAGCCTGTGTTTTAGGCGTTTTCTTACCAGTGATATTTATCAACTCTTCAAGTGATATTCTCATGACCAACTTTCAGACGTTTTTTGCCATTTTAGACCCTTATATATAAAACGCGTGCGCGCGCGTATACACACACGCACAATTGAGCCTTTTTCGACGTTTTGTATTTACGTATTTGTTTAAAATTGTTGATGAGATATATTTACAGAATGAGCTCTAAGAAAATCAAAGCAACAATTGGATTTGCAGTATTTGCAGTGCTGCTGACTTTTGGTCACGTCAGCTTTCTATTGAATCCTTATGTGTTCGCGTCTCTGTATTTCATTTACTTCATAAGCTCGGAATCAGGCTTAAATGAGACAGACACAAAGTTCTATTTGAAAACCATAGTTATCTTTTTGTGCCTGCAGCTCATTTATTCAGCTTATGAATTGAGTCGAACCAAGCAAAGTATTGAAAGCTCTTGTGACCTCTACGAACGCCAGGATTCGAAAGCTGGTACCTTGTGTGCTGAGATTAGAGGCCACATCGGCATTTAAAATCCAATCTTCTCCTTGTAAGCATTTAATGCAGCGTCTTCAATGGAGATAACCTGCTCACCATTACTGAATGCGTCTTTTTGATCGCTCATTAATTCAAGCAACGCATCATGCCTAGCATCACTAAACGCCCTCCGGATGTACAAAGACTTCTCACCATCAGCGCCATCTGAAAGGCTGCTGTAGTCGCGGGAGTTCATCAAGTTACTAACGTATCGTTTTGCCAGTCTGCCTGATCGGACTTTGTAATCGTGATATAGCCAGCCTGTGGGGTCCAATAAATTCAAATCCACGCTTTGAGCCGTGCGTTTATTCAAAGGCACAGACACAATTGCACTAGGCTTGTTGACGTTAACCTGGTTGTTAAACACCTCTTCCGCTTCTTTATCCTCTTTCTGGCTGCTGATTGATACCGGTGAAAATGCGCCTGCCTCAGCAATGACTGGTTCTCCCCAAATATCGGTTTTTGGAGGTATCTCCATTGAAAGACCGGGCGTGCGGTTCTTCATCAGATCGATTGTCATTGCTAATGGATCAGTGCTCTTATTGGGCTGCCTAATCGTTTCATCTTGAGCTTGCCGCAGGAAGTTAAGCCAACCAGGCTCAAAACTAGCAGCCTGCCCTGACAACCATGCAGTAGCTTTCTTTTCGTTATCCGTATCACCAAGGACATCAAGCAGGCTTGCTAATGACTGCATGTAGGTTTTGCTAAGCATGTTATTCGCAAATCCCAATGCCACTGCAGCCGCCACATGCTCTGTCTCACTGTCTCCATCTGAGTATTTCAATATGTCGACAGCATCAGCAGCGCTACCAATCATTGAGCCGACTGGATCTAGCCGGTTATAAGCGTAGTATTTACCGTCAAGTAATATGCTGTAAGGCTGCCAGCCAGTAGCCTTCAGCACCTCTCTTGATTTTGGGTCTGATGGACCGCCGCCAGTAATTCGACCACTAGACGATTCAGCAGCTACAAGCGCGGAAACTGTACCGCCTAGCCCCATCTTAGCGATTGCCAAATCACGCTTTGCTCCACCAACTGCAATATCATCTCTAACGTTTTTCATGGTCAAAGCCAGTGGAGTTCGCTCCAAGGTGTATTCAGCAATCTTGGAAGGGGTGCGAATGAAGGGTAAAACAAACTTGCCTAGAGGGATATTTGATAGCTTTTGGCCTGCTTGGCCAACCGACTGAACCCAGTTTTCCCCGCGTAAGCTATCACTGAAAGTCACATATCTAGCATTGGTCTCCGCAGCATTGTGCATTTCCATGGTGGGCTCATTCACAAGATCGGCCATACGTTGATCGGCAGCCTCTCCCGTTAAGCCTTCTCTTTTAACTTGCCGGTAAGCCTGGGCTTGCAACTCTTGGCGATACCCAATGGCTTTGAATAACTCATCCTCTGCCAGCAGCATTCGCCCTGGTAAGCGTACGTAGTGCTCGCCTAGCAGGTCTAAAGCTTTGCCTGTTGGGCTAGATTCATCAATCCCGAAATTACTTGATGTAAACGCTTTCCTATTGCCTGTCTCAAGCTTTGTCATCATGTCAGTTGGTTCGCCAGTGCGTGCTGTCTGCGCAAAGGCTTTTAGACCGTCTCGCATACCCGCAAGCATTCCATAAACTTGTGCCCCGGCTTCCCCTAGTTCCACTCCTTCCCCACCAACCGCTGAGCGGATTAGACCTGCTGTAAGTCTTTCGGGTACCTGCATGAGACTGGTTAACGCATTGCTGGTGACATTGACAACATGGGTTTTAGGATTGGATAGCAACCCATTGATCCATACTTCGGTGACCGCATCTGTTGTACGTGCAAACAGTCCTTTACGGGTTACTCTTGCAAGTTTGAGTGGATCACCGCCAGCATCTAACACCATCTCTGCAAGCTTACGGGTAGCATCATCACCACCAAGCGAATCAAGTGATTCAAGCATTTGCTGACTGCGCAATCTGCCAGTCGGTGCCGATACGGTTTTCATAATGTTTAATGCGCGCCCCGCTTCTGCAACAGCCCCTTGCAATTGATTCTGAACAGCAGAGTGTTGAGCAAGCATTTGCCTAAACTGCAACATGTCCTCAACACTTGGATTACCATTCTTGATGTTATCGGCGGATTTAGAAATGCGAGAGCCCAGTTCAAGCAATATGTCGCGGCCGGCAGTTAGTTGAGCAGCGTTCCATGCCTCACTTGGTTTTCTGCCGATTAGCTCGTCCACACCGTATTTTTCAGACTCTGTCTTTGTTTGTTCATGGCTAACGACCCCGCGCCTGGACTCAATAAATCCTTTACTCTCATTGGCCACATCGTCAATCAGGCGAGTTACATCGTCAGAAGTTTGCAGCTTATCCATTCTGAAGTTACGCAAAGCCGTTCTACCTGCTTCAATCTCAGTACTCTCATCCGACATGGCCTTGAGGGTTTTGATAGCGGACTCCTGACTGTCAGCGGGTACTGATCGCTCGATAACCCCGTGCTTAATCTCTTGGGTAGTTTTTGCTTTTTTAGGTGCAAGCGTCTGTGTTTCAGGGGTCTCAGGTGGTAATGCATTACTGGCTGCCTTTGCGGGCTTCCTAGCCTTACTGATTGTTTCAGTTAAACCCTTAGCAAAGCCTTTCACCAAATTACCCAGCCCGGCAACCTGGACGGTATCTGCTTGGTTGAAAGTCGTTTGCTCACCAGTTTGTGTGATTTCAGGGTTTACAGTATCCAACTCTTCATTCAGCTTTGGTGGGTCATTGAGCACTTTCATAACATCCAAAAATGGATCAGCTTCTGTTTGGTTTGTGTTTGGGATTTGAGCCATTACTTCTCTCCTGAATTTGTTTGATTTGATTGCATCAGCATTGCTGCTCCGGCAGTCCCCTTAGCGAGCCTGCTTAGCTTGGCGCCGAGCGTTGCAAATGGAAGGATGTTTGCAAGATCGACCGACTCTGGCTTTAATGTGGTTTGGAGTCCTGATCCAGTTGTAGGGCTAAACCCATAACTCATATCCTCCACAACACTGCCGGCATCACCGAATAGGAATTTAAGCAACGGATTGTCCTCAGAGACATTCTGCAAAAGCGCTCCTGCGTCACCCAGCAATGTTTCAAGCTCATTCCTTGGGATATTGCCGATGGTGGGAACGTCTGTCTTTGTGCCTGTATTGAGTTCGGCCAATTTGACATGATCATCGCGGCCAACACTCTCCATCCAGCTTTGAATACTATTTCTCTCCTGCGGGCTCAACTCATCCCAGTCTATTTGTTGAGCATTGGCAAACACGTCCCCATTTTCTGTAGTGGCCTGGTTAGTGATTTTTCGCATGTTTGAGATATCGACACCGCCCAGGGTGACCGCGCCATTCTTGAAATATCGAGGTGGAAGCGGTAACCGTCCCTGACTATCAGCCTTTGGATAGACCCCATCGCGCAGCATTGAGGCGTAGTCGAACGATTTAGGGCTGGGAATGGCATCACCCATCCCGAGTGATTTAATCCAGCCATAGGCCTCATTTTCAAACTTTTCGTCACTTTCGATCTTCTGGCGCTGATCTTCCTGCTCCTGGTACTGCGAAAAGTCAGAACTAGCGTCACGCATTTGTTGGAAAGCTTGCGTAAAATCATTCGTAGAATCATCGTAATCAATTGTCATATTCACGCTCCAATCGCATAATTTCATCAAACTGTTTGTTGTACTTTTCCTTGCTTCCAGGCTTGCTGTCCGCCTTCATGCTCTTTAGGACGTTACGTTTTGCAGCATCAAAGTCTGGCTTTCCAGATGCCCCCATGGGAACGAATGAAGGCATTCTCTTTGTTTGCTTGAAAAGGTCCTGACGGTTCTTTTTGAAGTTGTCCCACCACTTCGTGGGGTCATCCTTGTGGCGTAATAAATCTTCGCGCAGTTGGAGCTCAGTTTTGGAGGCGTCTCTTTGTGCATCAGGGCCGATTCGAGAGTCTTTGTAGTCACTGATTACGCGGGTTAACAACTGCTCGACATCGCGATACTCACTTGCTGAGCGGCGCTTTTCTTCATTGCCGAGCAAGCGGACATCAGCATCGTTTTGCCGGCGTTCCGTACGCAATTCACGCTGATATCTTTCAATATCGTCCTTGAGTCTCATGCCTGTGTCTCTCGACAGCTTCGGCGGGCCATAAACACCAGTCTTAGGGTCATAACCAGTAGTGAGATCCACGACCCTTCCGCGTAATTTTTCCAGCTGCCCGGGGTTTCTGCTATTTATGAGCATGTCCCGTTCCAGCTGCTGCACCCAGTTTTCTTGATCTGATTCATTGATATCGCCTTGCAGGGAGTGGATTTGCGGCAAAGCAAGCAACCGCCGGTATTCAGTTGCTGGAATCTTGTGCTCAAACTGCTTAACCTTTTCAACGGTGAGCGTGCCATCTCTATAGTCAGAATCTAGTTGCTTAATGACGTTTTCTTGCTCAGTGTGCGCAGTTCTATCTGCCTCTTTATCGATGGAATCGATGCGATTTTGGGTTAGGCGCATCAAGGATTCATTGTCAGTTTTTGATAGCTTAGGGTTGTAAACGCCCAGCTTCCCCCTAATTTCAAACAATTGATCCTTGGTTTGAGCAGCATTGATGTTTGTGAACATGTTTCCATATTCAATGCTCGATTCAGCCTGTCCCTTCAATTCATAAGCTTTCTCTGTATTGATGGCACCGATTTGGACCATCACACCCAGTGTGTTTTCAACGCCGGGGAGATTTGCGGCTTGCATCTCTTTTTTGTAGTTATCAAATAGGCTGGTGTAATTCCAGTCTTTCTTCTGCTTGATGAAATGCTCGCCAAGGCTTTCGCGATCACTTTCAATAGTTTTTGCAAGCTGCTTGGCCACCATATTTCTGGCTAGACTCGATTTGGCTTCCCCAGTGTATTTCCTGAGAATCTTTGCTGAATCTGACTCAAACTCAGTCATGCCATTTTCGAATATGGGTTTGCCCTTTGAGTCCACTGCAGTTGTTTTGTATTTAGTGAGCAGGTCAGTCAGTTCGCGCCTGGCTCCGTAAAACGTAGTTGTTGCCTCGGTGAGCGCTGATTGCTCATTCAAATCAGCAGCAATCTGCATCATTTTGTTTCCAAACTGGACTAGCCCCTCGGTGCTATTTGATGGGGTCAACCGTGCAGCAGGCGAGCCCTGCGCAACATTGTTCCCAAAATTACCTACTGGAATCTTTGCCATACTATTTACCTATCCTTTCTAACAAGCTGATGAGGTCAGGGACCTTGCTTAAATCAACAGTTACGCCCTTACGACTACGAACGAAATCGACAGCATTACTAGGGATGAACCAGACCCTGATATCAAGCACTGGTCGAGATTGGAAATTTGTCGTCATGACTCTTACCTCAGCCACATCGTTTTTTGGAATTACTCCGATTAATTTGTCCATTCAGCACACCTTTCATTGGCTAAAATGCGCACTACAAAAACAACTAAAAAAAACAGGTTTGGGTCTCCAGAAAAACAGGTACAGATGGTTAATCTAGATAGGTGACCCGTGGGGGGACAATGAAATTATCAAAACAGCGGGGTTTGTTCCTTGAGGGGACAAAGTAGCCAATTTCAGGAATTTCAAATTTAGAGTTCGTCCCCCAAAGGTACAAAGTGCAGTGGCTTCTACGCATTTCGTCCCTTTATGGGTCATCTGAATTTAATTTTCTTGGCTGTCTCCATTTAGCTGGGCGGTCCGGTGTTGGAGGTGCTGCCAGTTTCACATTCGGCCCCATGAAGTCTGTTTGTTTGTATGTCTCTGAAGACACATCCAGTTTCTTCATATCGCAACTGAGTGGATAAAGAGTTATGGCAAAAAGACTGCAATCTAGGCGACTGCCTTGCCTTGTTTTTTCGATGAGGCCATAAGTCAAAAGCTCGTTCATTGCAGCATTTAGGCTGCTTCTGCTTGACCATCCTCGGATCGCCATTAGCTTTGGAGCTATGGAAATATCCCCATTTCTGTGTGAGTTGGGTCCTAGCGTAGCCAGCATGTCGATCAACAGCTTTAGTGCCAGTGGTGATAGCTCTGCACATGCCCTCGACTTCAGAAAGTCTGTGGGGAAAGGTTGATACGTACCAAGGCAAGCAACCCCATGTTTTTTCTTGGGTTTGGCCATACATGTCAAACCCCTTCTAGTGCTTGACGCTGCAGTACATAACAGCCAACACGGTGTTTATTGCCGTTTTCGTCTTCTATTATTTCCCAGGCGGTATCAATATGGTTACCTTGCCTGCGAAGCTGCATCATTCGAGCCGGGGGATGGTAAATGCTCAATCCCCTACTGGCTTCGTAAGTGTTTAAATTAAAAAGATTCAGCGCGGCTAATAATCGCAGGCATTGTTGTTTGGCTGCATTGCCCTTATACTTTTCACAGATATCTTTGAAAGCCGCCTCTTTATGGGGCGGTATTTTTTTATCTTTCATTTAGCCACCCACTTTCCCGGCCATGAAATCGCGTAGAGCGCCAACGCGAACCGAAGTCGTTCTTGAGGTGAACTTGTGAGTGGGTAGTTTTTTATCTTTTACGAGGCGCCAGAACGTACCCTCCGATACGCCAAGTAATTTGGCGCACTCTTTAGGACGTATGTAAGCATCATCTGATAAACGATCAAATCCTAGAATAGATGGATTTGAAACTAGGTCTGTCTTAATCCGCATGTTAGTTCCTTGCACTTGTTTGAATCAGGTGCAATCATCAGGGACTAACAATTTGAGAGATAGACTGTTTGCGTGTTGACGTTATACGTCTACTTTGCAAACGTATAACACTTGCTTGCAAACATTATATTTTTTTCGGAAGGCCCATTTCTTTCAGCCATTTAGCAATCGTGAGCGGGGCGTTGTCCTTACTAAAATACATATTTAACTCTTTGCTTTTTGCAACTATTGCAGGTGCAATGCTCATTGCAGCATTCCTTCTACTTGGATAGTTTTTTACAGTGACTAACTCTCTTACGAGTTCTTTTAGTGGATCATATGTCTTGGCTTTTCCAGCAGCGCCAGGTTTCCCGACAGGATTTTTTAAAGTAAAAAATAAATTCAATATTGATGCTCTCTCCTGCCATACAGTTGCTTTGAAAACATCATTAGAGTTCAGATATACAATTGCCTCATCAACTGACCACAAGCTGACTAGTGCATAAATGTCCAACCAAGAACTAGGCTTTTTATCTGCCCAATCAGTGCTATCCATCCAATCATCAGGTGCATATTCAAGGGGGAAAATTGGATCCGAATTGTTCATCCATGTTCTAAAAGACTTAGGGCCTTTATTTCCAGCTTGCGATCCAGTGTAAAAATCATCCTCTGTCTCATTTTCTTCTAGATAATAGTTAGTAAACTCCGTCCAATAATCCCATAGATAAGTTCTTATAACCGTTAAGCCATTGCGAATTTGATCTGGCCCCCATTTTTTTTCAGTTAGGTGTCTAAATGCGGATTGGTTTAACTCTTCTAACCTGCCCCGCATTAAATAATCAGGGTTTAACAGTTGTGGATTGGTTATTTCATCCGGGATTAATTCGCCAGCCTGATTAGTAGCGGTCTTTAAAACCTCAGTTATAAAGAGTCCAGTGATCGAAAGATGCTTATCGTCTACTTTATAATCGATTACCAACTTCCGATTAAATGGAAAATAATTCACAGCACGCCCCTTGCGTTTGCCCTATTGGGGAAACCACACCAGCCGGACTAGGGTTGCCCAGTTTTCGCATCAGTTAATTAGGCTGATGCTAGGTGTGGTTAAACGGTTAAATCACATTTAATTAATTAAAAAATAAAAGCAATTCTCACAAACGATTAGAAATAAATCAACGTCGCTAAAGCTGTCACGGACCTGTCACGCACTTGTCACAGCAACGAACGAAACACGATTCGTGCACCATAACGTGTGGCTGATAATGCATTTACCATGCGAACGCATTGCGCTCGCACTGACTTCGTATCATATTGAAGCTGGAAAACAGAGCAATTACGAGGTTTCAACTTCACGCCAGGCTTCCCTAGTTTCGTTGGCAAAGTCTGAGAGAGTTATTAGAAAGTTATGTTGCAACTCCCGGTTCATAGTTTCAAACGAATCAAACCCTTCACCAGTGATGGATATTAACAATGCTTGCATTTTGGCAAGGTTCATCGATATCTTATCTTTCTGATCAATGACATTCATGGTTAGCCCCTCGCCTTATTAGTTTGAGATTGCTTGAAATCATATTCATCAACCGCTGCAGCCATGTTTTCCAGATTACTTTGCACAATCCGCAATACACGGATTACAGGGTTGTTTGCATCTTCATCAATTTCGAAAGCTAAAGCCTTAGCTGCGTTTGCAAGTGCGGCAGTTTGGTATAGTTGATATTGGAGTCCTAATGTGAAGCCAGATAAATCAAGCCCAGGTTCCGAAGTGGTTACTACTGTTGAGTCATTCAAATTCATTATTTGACCTCCATCAACAGAGATTGAGCCTCATCAATTTGGCGCAGTGCCAAATCGAGCGATGAAGATAACGAACCTGCACCCAAACCTAATTCCATGCCTTTTTCAATATCTTGGCAGGCTAACGCATAAAGGCAATCCAATATGGCAGCCACATGCGCAAGCTTCATGTGGACTTTATCTGTGAAACTCTCTGATTGAATATCTAATATCTGATTTGTTTCAGACGTGGTGCTAGAATTGGCAGTAGCCATGATGTAATACTCCTAGTTAGTGTTACGTTTGGTTAGGCTGTTCTGGTGGTCCGCCAAGATAACCAGTTCAGCCGCTTTTCCCATGATCCGCATGAGTGACGGTTTTATACTATATATATGTATATGTTAATTGCCGGTATTATTATCTCTCTAATTGCTTATTATCTCGCTTTAAAATGGGGTGAACGATTGCTGGAAAACCACGACATCCAGCTACCAAGATTTACCCGATGGCTGGTGCTTAATACCTTCGCTTTTATCATTGCCAGTATTGTCGCCCTGCCTTTCCCCTCAATCATTTAACAAACCCCTCCGCTGTTAAGCCTGCTTAAATGGTAGGACTTTGGCCCCAGTTTTCAACTCGTCAAGATAATCAGCCCATGTTTGCATCATTTCTTTACGTTGATCTAAGAACTTCGTGCGGTTGTAGGCTTTCCCTAAAGCATCTGGTACTTTGTGCGCCAGCTGATGTTCAATAATTACAGGATCTATGCCCAGGCGTTCATGTAAAAGGGTTCGTGCCATTGCTCTAAAACCGTGACCGGTAATTTGTGTTTGCGTGTCGTATCCCATGCGCTGTAATGCTGCGTTAATTGCTGCCTCACTCATTGCTTTTTTAGGGTCATGGCCACCCATGAACACAAACTCGCCGTGACCGCTTAATGGATATAGCTGTTTGAGTATTTCAATTGCTTGTGTTGATAACGGTACGATGTGATCGGTCTTCGTTTTTGTTACGCGATAGGACCATTGCCCCGCATCTAGATCGATATCAACCCATTTTGCACGGCGCAGCTCGCTTGGGCGGGTAAATACTAAGGGAGCAAGGCGTAAGGCGCACTCAACGGTGAACGTTCCCTGAAAACCATCAATTGCACGTAATAATTCAGATACTTGCTGTGGCTCAACAAATGACGCCATGTGTTTAACTTCAGGCGTAGGTAGTGCTCCACGTAGATCAGAAGTAACGTCTCGCTCAGCCTTACCATTCTGCACGGCGTAACGCATAACCTGCCCAACTGCTTGCAATGCTCTATGTGCAGTTTCTAATTTGTTTTGATTCTGTGGGCGCTTGATTACCTGCAGAACTTCAGGAGCAGTAATGTCTGCTGTCGGTTTGTTACCTAGCCAAGGGAAAACATAAATCTCAAGGCGTCTGATAGTTTTTTCTTTATGCGAGGCTGACTTATTTTTGAAGTAACTTTCAGCCCATTCACGGGAAACAGCTTCAAAAGTATTCTCATGCTTTGCCTGGATAGCCTGCTTTTGTGACTTCTTCACTTCGCCAGGATCTACTGGTGGCTTTTGTGCCAGCAGCTTTCTAGCATCGTCACGCCTTGCCCGGGCATCTGCAAGGCTAACTTCCGGATATGTTCCCAAAGCTAATAACTTCTCTTTACCAGCAAAACGATATTTGAACCGCCACCATTTACCGCCATTCGCTGAAACTAAAACGAATAAACCTAATTCGTCGTATAGCTTATAAGGTGCAGTGCGCACTTTACCGCTTTCATCTTTGTGCGTTTTCGCCTTCAGAGTAATGTCAGAAAGTGCCATATTTGGGGTATCTCAGGTTTGAGTTTGTGTTGTTACCCCATAAGTTACCCCAGTTTATTGTGGTATGTCAATGAATCACCTGATAGGACCTGATAGGAATAAAAAAGAAGAAACCCGCGTTTAAGCGGGTTTATGAGAGGTTCTGGTATTTCATTGAATTGGTAATTGGTGGAGCTGGGGGGAATCGAACCCCCGTCCGCAAGCCCTCCACAGACAGTTCTACATACTTAGCTGTGTTGTTTAATTTAACCGTAC
>Ga0123388_1065477_pt1 | contig 18357 bp, 13 predicted proteins | sample T0HHNO3metaT_FD_89916 | JGI IMG/M metagenome (GOLD analysis project Ga0123388, IMG submission 89916) | Methane-oxidizing artificial microbial communities from Washington, USA to study methane cycling - T0-HHNO3 metaT (Metagenome... | ecosystem: Engineered > Modeled > Simulated communities...
ACTCCCTTCAGCGTTAACAAAATCCACCAAAATTGGATCGCCGTTCCCATCCAGAACCGGCGCACCGTTTTCATCCAATTTCGGGCCCCTAACCGTGCCGTAAAAATACATAGTCAATCCCGATGCATAAAACTCGTAGTTGCCGGCTGGGGCTGCGCCATTGGTTGGGGTAAAGTTGCCGAGCAAATACTCAAAGCTATCGCCAGGGTTTAAGGCGATATTCTGTTGGGTGAGGATACTGTCCGGGCTAGTGGTGTCGAAGTTGAATTCGTAAGGTCCGGAAGAACAGGTATCGGCCAGAAATGTACCGTTACAACCAATAGAGGTACTGAAAGAAATGCTATTCACGGCGATGAGTACGCCATTGTTTATGTAGATGCTTTGGCTAGTGTTTGAATCGTAATAAGAAAAGTTGGTTGGGTAGTTGGCTGGATTGATGCCAAACGGCGGGGTACCGCCACCCGTGCTGGAATAAACCAAGGGATCTGATACGGCGTCCAAACTTAGTTTCAACCAAACTGGAATGTTATCGGTCGCAACGACAGTGCCGGTAGGTTGAACGAAAGACAGACTACCGCTGTAGGCCGCCTGCGCATTGGGTAGCCAAGCCAGCGCCAATGTGGAAACAACAAATCTTAATTTAGACATAACGTATTTCTCCAATTTATAAGCGCTTGAAAATCATTTTCCCCAAGAGGCCTAACCCTTTAGCTCGATTACTAATTCAACCCGTCAATATCGCCGCTCTCACGAAGGAGATAGCCCAGCGCTTAAAATGGTTTGCTTCGCGATCTAAAGGCGCTCGCCCCGCGGGAACGAAGAATGCCGGGAATGTAAGGGCCGGGTTAATATTCTAGGCAGATAGCAGTCTGCATATGCGGTTCTGATCATAACAAAATATTGCTGGGTTTATATGACAATAACGCTTTATCGAGTTGCCCCGTGTGTAACTGAATCGCCCCGGATTTCCTGGAGGCTCCAATTTTGAGAGAAAGGAGCAATGAGACGGAAAAGGTCAAACCAAACTTCATCGGAAATCCGAGAACCGGCCGTTCGTATGGTGCGCGAGCATCAAGGTGAATACTTGTAGGAATGGGCCGCATGAGCACTTTGAAACTTTTCGCTGCCGAAGCCCGTTACATCGGTACATTAAGCTGACATGCAAATCATCTTGATCAGACACGGCAAACCGGCCGTCGAACTGTCGGGCATGGCTCGCGGCAGGGATTTGCCCGCCATCGCCAAGGCTTACGACGCATCCGGCATCGTCGACCGGCCGCCGCCGGAAACCTTGGCGGAGCTGCGCCATACCAACTACGTAGCGTGCAGTGACTTGCCGCGCTCTGTCGAATCGGCTCATGCGTTGGGGTTTGCCCAATTGCCTGTGGCGGATAGCTTGTTTCGCGAATCGGCGCTGCCGCATTTCGGCAGCGGCGCGATAGCGCTACCCATTACGGCGTGGGTGACGGTTTGTCGATTGCTCTGGTTGGCCGGTTTCTCGCAAAACGGCGAAGCTTATGCGTTCGCCAAATGCCGGGCGCGACAGGCCGCAAACCGGCTGATCGAATTGGCGGAAGCACACGACAACGTCCTGCTGGTCGGCCACGGCCTGATGAATTACCTGATTGCCGAACAACTGCGCGCCAACGGCTGGCACGGCCCGACCAAGCCGGGAAAGCGGTTTTGGGAGTATGGGGTGTATGAATGCGGCGGCGTCAATGTTGGTCTGCGTGAGAACGTAAAACGCTAATCGCTCAGAATGGCCTGATTACGAAATAGTATCGGCTGGTCCCTGATTAAAGCCGACCCTAGCAGCCGCAGCTTCAAGTTTTCAAACGGAAAGTATTCCTGCAAAAGCAGATAAAAGCAGATAAAAGCAGACAAACGATTCGGGTGCGGTGAGGCACGAATCGCATCAATCGAGAAAATTATCGACATAAACCAAAACGATGACTGATTACCGCCGCCGACCTGCTCTTGAGTCGGCAGGCGTTTTTACGGGGAAATCAGGGTTAACTTTTAACCGTACTATGATTAAGTAAACCGAGTTTTGGAAAATACAGGAAAAGAAATAAAGTAGGGGCGGTTTGAACCGAGCTATTTTATTTGGTAAAGCGAAGTACTCGATCGCACTGGATGATTGGGAGCGTGGACAAGGTAGATGACGCATTATTTTTTCAGTAGCGGCAATCGCTTTTGCACGGCAGGGGGCATGATGAAAAGTTTGACAGTATCTCTTGTGACTGCCGCGCCAGTATTGATCTGGGCGACAGCCTCGCTGGCCGCATCGTCTATCGAGGAAGAAGACTTGGCACAGATATACGGCAGCGAGGAAATGGTCAGCATCGCCACCGGCACTCGGCAGCCGGTGAGCAAGGCGCCAGCGGTGGCATCGGTCGTCACTGCGGCGGACATCAAGGCCATGGGTGCGACGGACATCGACGAGGTGCTGGAAACCGTGCCAGGCTTGCACGTAGCGCGCAGCAATAGCGGTTACAACCCCATTTACACTTTTCGCGGAATCCATTCGGCATTCAACCCGCAGGTTCTGGTGCTGGTTAACGGCATACCCATCAGCAACTCGTTTGCCGGCGATAGGGGGCAAATTTGGGGCGGTATGCCGATACAGTCCATCGCCCGCATTGAGGTGGTGCGCGGGCCGGGGTCGGCCGTGTATGGCGCCGATGCCTTCGCCGGGGTGATTAACATCATCACCAAGACCAAGCAGGACATTGAAGGCACGGAGGTCGGTGGCCGCGTCGGCAGTTTCGACACCTACGAGGGCTGGGCCTTGCACGGCGGCGAATGGGCCGGCTTCGACGTGGCCGCAAGCGTGGAATACCACACCTCTGCCGGGCAGAAATCCATTATCGAATACGATTTGCAGACCCAATTGGACCAGGCTTTGGGCACCCATGCCTCGCTGGCGCCCGGTCCGGTCAATCTGTCGCGCGACAATTTGGACGCACGTCTGGATTTGTCCCGCGACCATTGGCGGTTCCGCGGCGGCTTGCAGCACCGCAGCAATTTTGGCAACGGCGCCGGTGTCGCCCAGGCTCTGGATTCCACCAATCGTTACGGCAGCGACCGCTGGAATGCGGACCTGACCTATCAGAATGCCGAGTTTGCCGATAACTGGGAGGTCACGGGGCAACTCAGCTACCTGAACACCAGCCAGATTGTCGAGCGTAATCTGACCCTGTTTCCCCCCGGCGCTCGCCTGCCCATCGGCGCCAACGGCCAGATCGATTTTGCCAATCCCGTGGGTTTGGTAGCCTTTCCCAATGGCTACATCGGCAACCCGGAGAACTGGGAACGCCATGCCCGCGGCAACCTGTCGGCGATTTATAATGGATTTGAAAATCACATCTTGCGATTCGGCGCCGGCATCAACTACGACAGCATTTACAAGGTTAAGGTCAGCCAAAACTTCGGCGTGGATCCGGCTACGGGAACTCCGATTCCTTTCATGCCCGGTGTACCGCTGATAGACGTCTCAGGTACCTCCTCGACCTTCTTGCCGACAAAAGACCGCAAGGATTTTTTCTTTTTCGTTCAGGACCAATGGAAATTCGCCAAGGATTGGGCCTTGACCGGCGGAGTGCGTTACGACAGGTATTCTGACTTCGGCGAAACGGTAAACCCGCGGGCGGCCCTGGTGTGGGAAACCCGATACGACCTCACCACCAAATTCATGTATGGCAGCGCCTTCCGCGCGCCGAATTTCGCGGAATTGTATGCCACGAACAATCCGGCGCAGCTGGGCAATTCAGGTCTTAAGCCGGAAACTATGGATACCATCGAGCTGGCCTTCGATTACCGGCCCCACGATAAGCTGCGGCTGGGATTGAATGTCTTCAATTATTGGTGGAAGGACATCATCCGCTACGTACCTGACACCCGAGCGCCTTCCTCCACCGCGCAGAACACCGGCACCCAGACCGGCTACGGCGGCGAACTGGAGGCCGAATGGAAAGCCCTAGACAACCTCAAACTGGCGGGAAGCTATTCCTATCAGAAATCCACGGACAACGCAGCCCAACAAGACGCCGGCTATGCGCCGCATCACCAAGTCTATCTGCGCACCATCTGGGAATTTGTCCCTGACTGGCAATTCACCCCTCAGGCCAAATGGATCATCGGTCGCGAACGGGCCGCCGGTGACAACCGCCCTGCCATAGACGATTACACCTGGGTCGACCTGACCTTGCGCCGTAAGAATATCCACGATCATTTCGAAGTGGCGTTCTCGGTACGGAATTTGTTCGACGTGGACGCCCGCGAACCCAGCTTGGCCGGCAATCCCACGGCCGCTATCCCCAACGACCTGCCCTTGGCGGGTAGGAGTTTTTACGGGGAAATCAGGGTTAATTTTTAACCGTACTAATTTTAAATAAACCGCATTTTGGAAAATAAACGAAAAGAAATAAAGTATGGAGCAGTTTGAAGGTAGCCCGGAGGATGCGGTAAACAACGTGCTCCGCATCGTTCGCGATTCGTGCGGTTAGTAAAATCACCACACCCTATGCCTGCTATTGGCTGGATGTTTGCAATTGGCATTTTCGTTTCTTCTGGCGAATTTTGGCCGAACTGACACAATCAGATAAGCATTTGAGCATGAAAGCCGTGCGAATATCGAAGAATACTCGCACGGAAAAAGGCCTCCCATTCTTCCGAAAACGCTTCGCTATTTCAGGCCATGCAGGCCAACGTTTTGTCGATTTCTCCGCTTCAATCTCGAGCAAGACCATAGCCATATGGGCTTTGCCATCAGTTCTTCGGCCCATTACTGTTGGGCTTGCGAGTTTTGTGCGTAATCCTGGGCATTCCTGCGATAAGTATTCAATGTTGTCTCCTGTTTCACTCTGTAGGGGTTACGGCTGGCGTGCTATCCGCGCTAAAACCGCCGTTATCAAACTCGCCGCGTTGCCAGCCGGTATCCTTGGCCAAGCGATTGCAGCCACCGATCAGCGCCTTGATGGATGCGGTGACGATGTTGCCGTCCAGGCCGACACCATAGGCGGTTGAGCCGTTCGCAGCCGTTAGTTCGACAAAGGCGCAGGCCTGGGCATCGCCGCCACTGCCGACCGAGCGTTCCTCGTAGCTGCACACCGACACTGCGCCGCCGAGCGAGCCTAAAGCCTGGATGGCAGCGGCTATCGGTCCGTTACCCACGCCCATCAATGCGCGCGGTTCGCCGTCGCATTCGATTTGCAGCTGTATGCCTTGTCCTTGCGAATGCTCGGACAATTGATGGCCGAGATAACGCATAGGCTTTGCCACATCGAGATACGTCTGTGCGAACAATCGCCATAACTGGCCCGCGCCGATTTCACCGCCTTGGCGGTCGGCATGGCCTTGCACTATTTGCGAAAACTCCACCTGCAGACGGCGCGGCAACACGACGCCATAATGGCTTTCCAGCAAATGGGCGATGCCGCCCTTGCCGGACTGGCTGTTGATGCGGATCACCGCGTCGTAACCGCGGCCGACGTCGGCCGGATCGAACGGCAGATAGGGCACATTCCAGACACTATCTGGCTGCCGCGCGGCAAATCCTTTCTTGATCGCGTCCTGGTGTGAGCCGGAAAATGCGGTGAACACCAACTCGCCGGCATAGGGTTGGCGCGGCGGCACGCTTAGGCCGGTACAAGCCTCGAAATCGCCTACCACCGCATTGATGTCGGAAAAATCCAAGCCCGGCGCCACGCCCTGGGTATACAGATTCAATGCCAGCGTCACCAAATCCACGTTGCCGGTGCGTTCGCCGTTGCCGAACAAGCAACCCTCGACGCGCTCGGCACCAGCCATCAACGCCAGTTCGGCGGCGGCTACCGCAGTGCCGCGGTCGTTGTGCGGATGCACGCTGAGGATGACGCTGTCGCGGCGGGCGATATGGCGGTGCACCCATTCGATCTGGTCGGCGTAGACGTTCGGCGTCGCGGTTTCCACCGATGACGGTAAATTCAGAATGATCTTGTTGTCCGGTGTCGCGCCCCAGGCGGCGCTGACCGCATCGCAAAACTCGACGGCGAAATCCGGTTCGGTGGCGCTGAAGGTTTCCAGGCTGTATTGCAAGCGCCATTGGGTTTGCGGCTGTTCGGCGGTCAATTGTTTGACCAGCCGCACCGCATTGACGGCCATCGCCAATACCTCGGCCCGGCTCATGCCCAATACCAGTTCGCGAAACGGTGGGGAGGTCGCGTTGACGATATGCACGATGGCCGAGCGCGCACCGCGCAGGGCTTCGACGGTTCGGCGGAGCAACGGTTCGCGGGCGTGGCTGAGCACTTCGATGGTGACGTCTTCGGGGATCAACGCCTCGTCTATCAAACGGCGCACGAAATCGAAATCAGTCTGCGAGGCCGACGGAAACGCCACTTCGATTTCCTTGAAACCGATGCCGCACAAGGTGCGGAACAGGCGCAATTTGCGTTCGGCGTTCATCGGTTCGAACAAGGCTTGGTTGCCGTCGCGCAAGTCTGTGCTCATCCAGATCGGCGCTTGGCTGATTGTGCGATTGGGCCATCGGCGGTCGGCAAGCGCCACAGGTGGGAATGGATGGTATTTGCAAGAAGGATTGGTCAACATGGCTGAATGCTCTCGGTCAATGGGATGCCGATAAGATAAGCCAAACCGTCCGCTAGGCGATTGCGTTTATGCCATATAAAACACAAATCATTGATAGAATATTGCTATCTAACTGGAATATTGTTTATTTAATTGTTTTAATATGTAAATATCGGGTATTTTATGGAACTGGATCGCTACGACAGGCAAATTTTGAACATCCTGCAAGCCGATGGCCGCATCAGCAATCAGGAGTTGGCTGATCGCATCGGCTTATCGCCGTCGCCTTGCTTGCGACGGGTGCGAGCGTTGGAGGAGGGCGGCCTGATCGTCGGCTACCGGGCGCTGCTGGATGCCAAAGCCTTGGGTCTGACGCTGATGGCCTTGATCCACATTTCGATGGACCAACACACGCCGGAACGTTTCAGCACCTTCGAAGCGGCGATTGCCGGCATTCCGGAAGTGATGGAATGCCTGTTGATCACCGGCCAGACCGCCGATTATCAGCTCAAGGTTATGGTCAAGGACTTGGATGCCTACCAGGAATTGCTGTTGAAACGCATCACCGGTATTCCCGGCGTGACCGGGGTGCATTCCAGCTTCGTGTTGCGGCGCGTGGTGGATAAGACGGCGTTTCCGGTCGGGGTAGGGCTATGATCGTTCCGAACCCATTGCCGGCCGAGTTTGCTAACATGGCAAAATACTGACTCAAACCGTTACACAAAAAATGAACACTGCAATCATCACTCAACGTGCAACTACTTCCGATGTTAAAGTCTGCCATCACGTAGGCTCAAGGCAGCACTGTTAAAACGTTTGACTGGAATGGGCTCGCCAAATACTATCCGCGTCCCAACATGGCTTTGGAAAAAGCCTCGCAGCCCCAGCCACACGGGCTTAAAATCTTGCTGGCCGACTAATCGATGATCACCCCTTCAAGGACCAGATGAAAACCTATTTGACATATTTAAGCGCGATATTGCTGGTGCTAAGCGGTTGCGCCGGTTCGCCGCCGCTAATGCCGGATACGGTACAACGCGGTGATTACAGTTACCTCAAAGCCCATCTTGCCTGGCTGATTGAACAGGAAATGTCCGCACAGGACGTGGAAGGTTTGAGTATTGCCGTGGTGGACGATCAACAGGTCGTCTGGTCGCAAGGTTTCGGCTACGCCGATCAAGCCAAGCAGATTGCCGCCACACCGGAAACGGTTTATCGAGTCGGCTCCATCTCCAAACTATTCACCGATACGCTGGTGATGCAACTCGCCGAGCAAGGCAAACTGGATATTGATCGACCGTTGCAAACCTATCTGCCAAATTTCGCCATCAAAAGCCGCTTCCCGGAGGCCGGGCCGATAACGCCACGCAATATCATGACGCATCATTCCGGTTTGCCGGGCGATAGAGGCAATGGCATGTGGACTAAAACTCCGGCGCCGTTCAGTCAGCTTGTCGGCATGCTGAAAGACGAATACGTCGCTTATCCGCCCAATCGTATCTGGGCCTATTCGAATCTGGGCATCACCTTATTAGGGACGATGTTGGAACGGCTTACAGGCCAGGATTTCAGCAGTTATGCCGACCGTCAGTTGTTAAAACCGCTCGGGATGACGAATGCGGCTTTTTCGCTTGGCATCGAGGGGGAACTGGCCTCGAAAGCCTATAAAAATGATCACGAACAGACGGAAGTGGCGCTGCGCGATATGCCGGCCGGGGGCTTGAACGCGAATGTCTTGGACCTAAGCCGCTTTATCGCCATGGTCTTGGCGGACGGCAAAACCAATGGCCGGCTCATATTGAAACCGGAAACTCTGCATGAAATGCTGCGCCAGCAAAACCAGGATGTGGCGCTGGATGTGGGCACCAAAACCGGTTTGGGTTGGTTCTTGACCAGCAAGCCCGGTATCGGCGATGTCGCCGCACACGGCGGAGCCACGCTTTTTCATCGTAGCTTGCTGACGGTGCTGCCGGAACACAAGCTGGGCGTGGTCGTGTTGGCGAATTCCCCGCCCACCGGCGACTTGATCGACAAAGTCACCGATAAAGCCCTAAAACTGGCGGTTGCGATAAAAACCGGTATGCCGCCGCCGGAGGAAACCGAAACACCCGTGGTCGAAACCCGCGGCTTAACCCCGCAAGAACAGCAGTTGGCGGCCGGGCAATATGCAACCGCGCTGGGCTACATCAAGTTAACGGCGGATGGCGATACCCTGTCCACCGAGTTGAACGGCAGCAGCATGGATTTGGTCGGCAGGGATGATGGCAAATTCGGCATTCGCTACAAGCTGCTGGGATTGATACCGCTACAACCCAAGCAACTGACCGAAGTGGGCGTATCGGTGCGCCATGTCGACGGTCATGACCTGGCGCTGGCCCATTGGCACGGCCAAACCTTTGTGTTGGGCGAGAAAATTCAACCGGTAGCGATTCCCGACTCCATGCGTAGCCGTCTGGGCGAATACGAGATTGTGAATCTTGCCGAAGGTGCGGCGATGGTTCCGGAAAAATGCGCGCTACGCGAACGGGACGGTTTTTTGATGCTGGAGTATTCCATCCCCACTTTCGACATGAATAATCTGACTTTTCCCATTGCACCGGTATCGGAAAATGCAGCCGTCATTCTTGGGCTGGGACGAGGCATGCAGGAAACCGTTCGGCTGGAGACGATCAATGGCCAAGATTTTGTCGCCTATTCCGGATATTTATTGCGGAAAAAATAAGCAAACCCTTTAGGTCTAACAGACTCTCAAACAATTGGCATTCTTCAACATTTTCACACGCATGGACGTTTTATCACCGCATAAGCTTTGTCATTACCGGATGCATGGCGGGTTACAAACCTTTGTCCCGGTGGGCAACCCATGTCTTAGCAAAGCTTCGATACGCTTTAACCGATTTTCCAACCGATAGGCTGTTTCATGGCACCCACCTCAATTATTGGCAACAAAAAATATACGTCCTGGTCGTTACGCCCTTGGCTGGCAGAGGAGCACGTAGAAACTGTAATTAGTCAGGCGTTTACAGAATGAAGGCGAAGATTTGGGCCGCGTTGTTGGCCGTTTATCTGGTGTGGGGATCGACTTATTTGATGATTCGCTTTGTGGTCGAGACCTTGCCGCCATTTTTGTCGGCCGGATTGCGTTTTGTGGTTTCCGGCGCCATTTTGCTGGCCTGGCGGCGTTTGGCCGGCGATGCCGCGCCGACCTTAAGGCAGTGGCGTTCGGCCGCTATTGTCGGTATTTTGTTATTGCTCGGCGGCAACGGCTTGGTCTGTTGGGCCGAACAAACCGTCCCGTCCGGCGTTGCCGCGCTGATCATCGGTGCCGTGCCTATGTTTCTGGTGATTGCCGACGCACTCAGACCTAACGGCGTCCGGCCGACGCTACGCGTACTGGTCGGCCTTATCATAGGCTTCCTGGGAATTTACCTGCTGGTCGGTCCGTCGGTGTTTTCGGACGGTATGCCATTAAACATGCCCGGTGTAGCGGCGCTACTGCTCGCCAGTTTGCTTTGGGCCGTGGGTTCAATCTACAGCAAGAGCGCGGATTTGCCGAAGACGGCGCTGATGACAACCGGTGCGGAAATGCTGGCCGGCGGCTTTGCCTTGTTGCTTGTCAGTGCGCTCAGCGAACAATGGAGTGTTTTCAACCTGTCCCAGGTATCGCTTAACTCCTGGCTGGCCTTGGCGTATCTGATAGTGTTCGGCTCTATGATCGGTTTCGCGTCTTACGCCTGGCTACTGCAGAATGCGCCGATCCCGCTGGTAGCGACATACGCTTACGTCAATCCGCTGGTAGCGGTGTTGTTAGGCAACTGGTTCGCGAACGAACCGCTCACGCCGCGCATCCTGAGTGCGTCGGCGATCATTATCGGAGCTATCGTATTTATGAACAGCGCCCACGGTTCACGGGCCAAGCGGACAGAGGCGTCAGGCGCGAGCAAATGATGTCTCTGGACAGGTGTGCCCCCTCTTGAGTCTCGGCGCTGAAAGCAAAAATCGAAATGCTCTTTTAAGCCAACGGCCATCCTTTTGTTTGTTAAGCGATACCCCATGACTCTCGATATATTTATTGCCAATACCGACGCCGAAATTCAAGCCTGTTTTCCGGTGTTCCACGAGTTGCGCCCGCATATTGAGGCGGATCAGTTTCTGGCCCAGGTTCGCCGCCAGCAAACGCAGTCCTACCAAATTCTGGCTGTTAGACAGCAAGGCACGGTTAAAAGCGTGGCGGGTTTTCGTTTCGCCGAGTTTTTGGCCTGGGGCAAAGTTTTGTATATTGATGATTTAGCCACGCTAAGCGGCGAAACGTCGCAAGGCTTCGCCGGCGCCTTGCTCGATTGGCTGATCGAACATGCGCAAGCGCACGGCTGTCCGGGTGTGCATTTGGATTCCGGCTATCAGCGTCATCATGCCCATCGTTTGTATCTTAACAAGGGCTTTCGACTGAGCAGCCACCACTTTTCCCTGACATTCAACATCTAGCATTGCCATGAAAATATTGGCTTTATCCGGCAGCTTACGGGCGGCGTCCATTAATTCCGCTGTGCTGCGCACTGTGAAGTATTTAGCGCCGGCCCCCATCGAAGTTCGTTTGTTTTCTGGGCTTGGCGACTTGCCCTTATACAATCCGGATTTGGAAAGCGCGCTTCCCGGCGTCGCACAGCACTTGCGCAACGAAGTGGCCGCGGCGGATGCCTTGCTGATCGCCAGCCCGGAATATGCCCACGGTGTTACCGGCACCGTCAAAAATGCGCTGGATTGGTTGGTGGCATTTGAGGGCTTTGCTGAAAAACCGGTGGCGGTATTGAACGCCGCGCCGCGCGCCCACCACGCCGATGCCGCGCTCCGGGAAACCTTGGTCACCATGTCAGCCACGCTGATAGAAGCTGCCTCGATCACCTTGGCGTTGCCGAGTACCAATATCAGCGAAGCGGAACTGTTGGCCGCGCCGGAAATCGTTTCATTACTGACCGGCGTGTTAACCAAAATCCAACGCGCGGTAAAGCGCTTGCCGGACATGAAGCCTTACCTCAGCAGCAGTCTTTATATCGATAGCCAACATCCGGCCATCGTCGCCCAAGCCGGAAAACTGGCGGACGGCAGCGCCGATGAGGTAGCAATCACCAAGCGCTGTTTCGAATTCGTCCGCGACCAAATCAAGCATAGCTGGGACTACCGGCTGAACCCGGTGACCTGTAAAGCCTCCGAGGTGTTAATCCACGGTACCGGCTACTGCTATGCCAAAAGCCATTTGTTGGCCGCATTGTTGCGCGCCAACGGTATTCCGGCTGGACTGTGTTACCAGCGATTGACGATAGACGGCGACCAGCCGCCTTTCTGCCTGCACGGTTTGAACGTAGTTTACCTGCCGCAACACGGTTGGTACCGGGTTGATGCGCGCGGCAACAAGCCCGGCGTGGAGGCTGGCTTTTGCCCGCCGCTGGAGAAATTGGCCTTTCCGATCATGAGTCCCTTGGAGCAGGATTTGCCCGGCATCTTGGCGGAACCTTTGCCGGCTGTCGTCAAAGCCTTAACCGAAAACCAGACCGTTGAGCTGGTTTACCAGAATTTGCCGGACATTGCCGCTACCGAGCCATGACGACAAACTCGCCGTTGATTATTCGTCCCGCCGTCGCGACCGATGCCGAGTGCGTCAGCCAACTGATTTGCAGTGTTGCCAACTGTTGTACGATTTCCCCAACTGGCGACGGTGCCGAGTTGTTTTATTCGAGCATCAGCCCTCAAGCGATTGGCAGCTACATCAACAATGCCAATTTTCTTTATCTCGTGGGTTGGCTAAACGGTAAGCTTGCCGGCGTCGTTGCCGTCCGCGATGCCCGGCATCTGTTTCATCTGTTTGTTGCGCCTGCCTGCCAATACCAAGGTATCGGCACGGCATTGGCGTTGCGCGCCATCGCGTTATCGTTGGCCGCAAGCCCGTCGGAGACCTTCACGGTGAATGCCTCGCTGCCCTCTGTGCCGTTTTATGTTCGGTTGGGCTTTCAGCCTCTGGGGCCAAAGATTGAGGACAAAGGCGTGGCATTTGTACCGATGCAATTGCCATCCTCAGCCCTAAACTCCGGTTCGTAGCGATGATGCCTATTTCCCCAAAAAACTTTTCACTAAGAGGGTGTAGACAAAAATAAATCACCCGGCGGACCGGCAAGCCGGCATGAGACCAGCGTCACATGCCGTTTGGGTATTGTAAGCGGATGGTCCGCCCTGCTACGGATTACTGAAATGTTTCACGATTTGCCGGCGGTTTTGTCCTTGGGTTGCTCCGCCGGCTTTGCTTGAGCTTCCACCACGCTCACGGTTTCGCCTTCCACCAAGAGATCAGAGGGGCTGGCGACCAAGGTATCGCTGGCGGAGATGCCTTCCAATATTTCCAGCTCACGGCCAAAGTCGCGGCCCAGTTTCACGGGGCGAAACGCCACGTGATGTTCCGCATCGACCACTACCACATGCGGACCGGCTTGATCGATCACCAACACATTAGCCGGCACCACCAAGGGGCTGGATTTGCCGGCGACGTTGATGGAGATTTCCACGTAGGAGCCGGGCAGTAACTTACCGTCCTTGTTGGACAGGGTAATATCCACCTGTCGAGAGCGGTTGACCGGGTCTAATGCCCCGGCGACATGATCCACATGGGCGCTAACCGGTTTGCCTTGCGAATCCAGTACTCTGACCGAGACTTCCTGGCCGGCTTTGATGTCGTCCGCGTAGACTTGCGGCACCCAAACCGTCAACCGCAACGGGTCGGTTTGGGTCAAGGCAAATAACTCCTGACTGCCCGCCACGATCAAGCTGCCGACATCGACCGCCCGACGGGTAATCACCCCGGAAAACGGCGCGACGATGCGCCGATAGCCTTCGATATTTTCCAGGCGTTTAACGTTGGCTTGCGCGGCTGAGAAATCGGCTTCGGCTTGCAGGAAAGCGCTACGTTTTTCGTCGAACTCCTGTTGCGTGCCGCTGTCGGTGCCGTTTAATTGCGTCCAGCGTTGCAGGGTAGTGCGGGTCAGTTCCAAGCGGGCTTTGACCTGGGCCAGCGCGGCGCGCGATTGCGCCAGTTCCTGTTCAAGCTCGGGTACGTCGATAACCGCCAACAGGTCGCCTTTTTTGACCTGATCGCCTATGGTCTTGTGCCAGGCGCTTAAGTAGCCGTTGCTGCGCGCGTAGAGTTGGGTTTCGGTGTTGCCGCGCAAACTGGCAGGCAATACCAGTTTGCGGGTTGCCTCGCCGGGCCTTGAATGCGCGGCGATGACGCTGCGCTGTTGGCTGGCCGCGGTTTGTGCCTGCAAAGTTTCTGCTTGTCGCAGGTTCTGCGCCAGGCGCCAAGCGCCCGCCAGCAGGAGCAATAACAATAGCCCCAAACCGAGCCGTTTTACTACCAGCAGGGTGCGGTGCGAATGCTCGGAAGCCGGTCGCGCAAAGGGCGATGAAGGGATGCTATTCATAAGATTTTAGGGAGTTACAAAGCTTGTACGATGCGAAAGTCGGTGCGCCAGCCAGCGATGAGTGCCGGCAAAAACCAGCGGCACGAACAGTAAAGTGGACACGGTGGCAAAGGCCAGGCCGCCGATTACCGCGCGGCCCAGCGGCGCATTTTGTTCGGCACCTTCGCCCCAGCCAATAGCCATCGGTAACATGCCGACGATCATCGCAAAGGCGGTCATTAGTACCGGTCTGAGCCGTGTGGCCGCAGCTTCCAAAGCGGCCGTCACCGGTGGTACGCCATCAGCCAAGCGAGTACGGGCAAACGACACCAACAAAATGCTATTAGCGGTCACTACACCCATCGCCATGATGCTACCGGTCAAGGCTGGAATACTCAGCGTGGTGCCGGTTAAAAATAGCGTCCAGGCGATGCCGGCCAAGGCAGCGGGCAGGGCGCTGACGATAATCAGCGGGTCCAGCCAGGATTGAAAATTCACCACCAGCAACAGGTACAGCAGCACAATCGCCACGGCCAAGCCGGCTCCCAAACCGGTGAACGAGCTTTTCAGGGTTTCGATTTGGCCGCGCACGCTCAATTCGACGCCGCGCGGCAAATGGCCGCGGCTGTCGGCAACCAGCGTTTCGATTTCCCGGCTCACCGAACCCAAATCGCGGCCTTCGACGCTGGCGTAAATATCGAACACATTATTGGCGTTGTAATGCGTTACCGCGACCGGTAACACGGTGCGTTTCAGTTTGACCAGATTGCCCAGCAATTGCGGCTGGCCGTTACCGCCGCCGACCGGCGTGCGCAGCAAGGCATCCAGATTATCCAAGTCCAGCGGATTACCCATCACGCCGATATTCACCGAGTTGCCGTTGGCCGGATTTAGCCAGAATGACGGCGCGGTTTGCATGCTGCCGCTCAGGGTCAGTAAAAGATTTTGCGCCAGATCCCGAGCTGACAAACCCAGTTGCTGCAATTGCTGGCGATTCATTTCCAAATCCAGCGCCGGCCGGTTCATGCGTTGATAAATGTGCGCATCGACGATGCCGGGAACTTGCCGCAAGCGATTTTGCAAGGCGATGACCTGCGGCATCACTTCGTCGGGTTTACCGCCGATGAACTGGATGTCGATAGGGGCGGGCACGCCGAAATTCAAAGTCTGGCTGACCTGATCGGCGGGTTGGAAGAAGAATTCCAGGTTGGGAAAGCGTCCGGGCAGTTCCGCGCGTAGGCGTTTGATATAGTCGGCGCTGGGGGCATGGTTGCTTGGTCGCAGCGAAATCATGATTTCGGTGTCGGCGGTTTCCACGGTGCCGGAATTGCCGAACAAGGTGTTCCGGGTGCTGTAGGGGCCGCCGATGATGTCCAGTAGATCGGCGATTTCTTCGGCTGGAATGATGCCGCGAATGACTTTTTCCACCGCATCGATCTGTTGCGGCATTTCCTCAATGCGGGTGCCGGACGGCGCACGGACATGCAGGCGAATCTGCCCGGCGTCCACCGCCGGAAACAAATCTTCTCCGAGCAGTGGCACCAGACCCAGGGATGCCAGGCAAAAACCTAAAATCGCCGAACTGTAGCGCAAGCGGTGTTTGAGTAAATGACTGGCCAGGATCAGATAGTGGCCGCGAAACTGTTCGAAGCCGCGCTCGAAGGCGTGATGCAGGCGTTGAAAGCCGCGCGCCAGTGCGTTGGTTGGTGGCGCATCGGTATGCCCATGATGATCGGACATGACATACATCACCAGCGTCGGCACCAGGGTGCGCGATAAAACGTAAGACGCCAGCATGGCAAATACCACCGCTTCCGCCATCGGCACAAACAGGCTACGGGCCACGCCGGACAGGAAAAACATCGGCACAAACACGATGCAGATACATAAGGTAGACACCAATGCAGGCATCGCGATTTCCGCCGCGCCGTCCAGTATGGCTTGATGAGGGTTTTTGCCCAGCAGCATTTGCCGCTCGATGTTTTCGATTTCCACGGTGGCATCGTCGACCAATATCCCCACCGCTAAAGCCAAACCGCCCATCGTCATCAGATTGATGGTTTCACCGACTAAATATAAAGCAATCAAGGAACACATAATCGACAGCGGTATCGACACCGCAATGATGCAGGTGGTACGCCAGTTACCCAGAAACAGCAAGATCATCGCGGCGGTCAGGCCGGCGGCGATCAGTGCTTCGTGCAGCACGTTGCCGATTGCGGCCTTCACGAACAACGATTGGTCGAACATCAAACGCATATTGATGCCTTCCGGCATCATCCCCAGCATTTTCGGAATGGTTTGCCGGACGTGTTCCACTACTTCCAGGGTCGAGGTGCGACCGACTTTGAAAATTGAGGTCAGAATGCCACGCTCGCCATTTTGGCGGGCGATGGTGGTTACTGGCGCCGCGCCGTCGCGCACTGTCGCTACGTCGCGGACCAGCGTGGTAACGCCGTTCACAGTGCGAACCGGTAGGTCGGCCAGACGCGGAATCGCGGCCACTGCCCCGTTCAGGCTGACATCGTATTCGTTACTGCCGATTTTTACGGTGCCGGTGGGTAAAATCAGATTTTGTGCGGCCAGGGTATCGTTTAAATCGGCGGGCGACAGTCCGCGCGCCAACAGAGCCGGCGCATCGACATCCAACGTAATTTGCCGGCTTTTGGCGCCGAACGGATTAGTCATTGCCACGCCGGGCTTGGATTGCAATGCGGTTCTGGCGATGTTATTCACCAGATCGTTGACATCGGTTTCCGGGACGGTGCTGCTGGAAATGCCCAATTGCACCAGCGGCAGGTCGGCGGCCGAATATTGAATGACTTGCGGCGGTGCGACATTGGTCGGCAGTGAGCGATAAACCGAGTTGCTGCTGGACATCACCTGGGCGATGGCCGTGCGAATGTCGGTGCCTGGATGGAAAAATACTTTAACCACGGCCGCGCCGCTGTAAGACAAAGATTCACTGTGTTCTATGCCGTCGATCAAGGCCATGGAGCGTTCGACCGTGGTCGTTAAGCGGTCCGCTATTTCCTTGGCGGTCATGCCGTTGTATTGCCACAGCATCGCTACCACCGGAATATCGATGGTTGGGAAAATATCGGTGGGCATTTTCCGCAGCACATAGAGGGTAGACAATAGAATCAACAGCGCCGCCACGATAAAGGTATAGGGGCGGCGTAAAGCAATATTAACGATCCACATGGATTTCTCGGGAGATCCGATTGGTTAGCGAGGTCCGGCCGGTTTTAAAGCTATCGTTTTTCCGGCAAAGGCAATTTAATGTTTGTCTTAAGCAAGTGCTATACCAATCAATCTGCACAGATTTTTCGAAGCATAGTGCACTGCATGCGTTTGGGCTCAGGTGAGAATCAGCAGCATAATTTTTACCGGGTAAATGTTCTAAGCTGTTGTTAGCCGAACAGACGGCGATCAAATGCTGCTGCTCTGGCAACAGGGCGCTGGTCTGAGCGTCTTTAGCCTGAGGCCGCAACCCGACGTATCAAGCCTTGGTGCGGTCAGTTTCACTTATCAATTCGTTGGATAATTCCTGCTGATAGAGCTGAGTGATGGCTTTGGCGTCTTCGGCGTCTTCGCTTTCCTTTACAGCATTACGAAATCCCTTGATCGCATCGCCTAGGTCGGCGCCGACATTTTTCAGGCGCTTGGTGCCGAACACCAAGACCACGATTGCTAAAACTACTAATAAGTGGGGAACGCTCAAGCCCATTTTTTTCTCCAAAGTTAAAAGTTGCCGATTTTAGGTAAGTCGCTTGCGAATATTGACTTAACTTTTCCAGTGTGGTTTTCAGCAAGATAAGGGCCAATATGCTGGGTGATTGCTGGAATACGCCAAATTACCCCTGTGTTCCAGGCAGATCAACAACACCCGTTTGAGTTACCGAACATGGAAGCATGCGGGTTAACGGCAAATATCCAAAAAAATGCTGATTTATCAGCATGGCGTCAGCAAATGCTGCTGGTATACGAACAGGTCGAAACATAGCAGGCATGTTTGGCGAACGATTTCGGCTGACTGGGCTTGTCGAAAAAGCCCGACTCAATTGGATTAGCGCGAAAAAGGCCAATGCTTCGCAAGTAAATTCAGACTCATGGAAATGTGTTGATATATCAACACTTAAACAACAGATTATGTTGCTGTGGCAACATTGGTGTTTCGCAAAAACCCGTAATCCTTTATTATGTGCTGTAAATACGAAGTGGCATGAACCATGCTTGGAGCCTGGTATCTCGCTGTTATTATCCGAGCATTTTGTCTCCATAACATCCACTTCTGCTGACCGGACCGCCGGAAGCCAGTTTGTCCCCAAAGGACTGCTGG
>Ga0123388_1029706_pt1 | contig 18327 bp, 16 predicted proteins | sample T0HHNO3metaT_FD_89916 | JGI IMG/M metagenome (GOLD analysis project Ga0123388, IMG submission 89916) | Methane-oxidizing artificial microbial communities from Washington, USA to study methane cycling - T0-HHNO3 metaT (Metagenome... | ecosystem: Engineered > Modeled > Simulated communities...
TCCGAATTTAAGTGCATCGCCTGTTTGACGAAATCCAACTTATCCATGCGAGTAGCAAAACGAAACATCTTAAATTCGTTGCTCTCCGCAGCTACATCGGCGGATGAAGCGGCGGCGGGCGTCGTATCTCCTTCAGCATAGGCGACATGATTAATTGCTGGAAGACTAGCAGTTGCAAAAGCGGCCAGCATGGCCAGGTGTTTGTATTTCATTTCGTTATTCCTGATTTTCTGGGTGTAAATTGCGGATAGGTGAAAAGTTTATTTACAACCTTTATTGTTACGGGTCTTAACACAGGTTGTGCCGCCCGGTGTCTGGACGACGCCCACCCCGTTTTTGGTTTTGGCTTGGCCACCCCGACTGGTTTCAGTGGTTTTTACACCCAGGTCATTGGTTTCAGTCTTCTTGACAGTTCCCGTGTTTGGATTATAGCTGCCGGCATTCTGACCATTGCCACACACCACCTTGCCTGTCGCCGTCCGCACGCAATCACTATTGGCGCTTGCGGCCGACGACAAAACGCAACATCCAACAAACAACATCATTCTGCTTAACATATTTTTATCCTCAGTTTCCGGTTGAAAACGCTTGCCAACGTTTGATCAATTCGGCCAGCAAAAACGCTTCGTGATCGAACCTTTTCTGCTGGCTAAACTTTGAACATCAAAGCGCTCATTGAACAAACCCTTTGCCTGCCATACACGCATTGAATGCTTGGTTAAAAGCATCGGTTGCAGTACTTTGTTGTTGTTGATCTTGGCGGCGTTGCTGACGTTGTTTGGCGGCTCCGGCGGCAGCGCCCATCTTGGCCGCGTCCTGCATCTGGTTGCGGGTATATTCCTCCGCTACCTCATCAGGCACATTGCCGTATTGGTTGGCCTTGCTCTTACCTTTGGCGGCACCCGCCAACGCCCCGGCCGCAGCGCCCTTGGCACGCCCGCCTTGCGGTTGTTGGGCAGGGGCCGAAGCGCCGGCTTGCTGTTGGGCGATACTCTGACACTCGGCTTGAGCTTGCTCATAGGGAACCTGAGCCTGCGCCAGACCCGCCAACGCGATACCGCACACACCGACGCCCAGACGAATTAAGTTTGGATTTAACATGGTTTATCTCCTCATCTATTAAAATTTAAAATCACCATCGGGCCTGGATGCCGAAAGCTTCCTGACCTTGCCAGGAAAGAAGCGACAGCCAGAGCCAAAGTGACTTATTCCTGCGCCTGAAATGGCTGCCAGGTCGAATCGGGGTTGTATTCCGTTATGCGCTCGGCAAGCTCGGCGGTTTTTGGCCCCAAATCCTTTTGATAAACCTTACCCTGATGATTGACGACGAAAGTCATGATGCCGGATGAGCCGTATTGAGCCGGAAAGGCGACCAAGCCAAAACCGGCGATCATGTTGCCGTTGATGAGGTAGTCGTACTTGCCGCCAGGTGCGGCCGCACCTTGCCTGGTCAGTATGCGGTAGTAATAGCCGTGAAACGGGGCAGGTTGTTCGGTTGCTTCCGGGGCCTGGTAACCTTCGGCTTTGGCTTGCGCAAACAGCGGCCCGAGCGGACTTTGCGGCTGGCCTTCCCCGGCGTCCCAGAACAGGCCATCGAATTTACCCGGATCGCTGCTAAACTTTTGCGCGTATTCCGACACACTGTCGCCATCCCTATCCAGATTGGCATACTCGAATTGAGCTTCGACATAGCCGCGCATCGCGTCGACTGTGCTGAGCTCGTTGCGGCCGATACGCCGATTCAAGATTTCCTGGCGGCCTTGCGCGGCATCGAATTGCCAATGTCCGTCCGTTTTTACCAGTGGAATCGGAAACGGCCAATCGTTGTTGCCGACATGCAGAATGGCTTTGTCTTCGCCCGACGCTTCCATGCGCGTTTTTTCCTGAGCTAAGCCGGCAAATTCCGCGCGATTGTTGTTATCCTGCACCTCATCGCCGGACGATAACAACTCATCCTCCAGGTTGCCGAACAACGCAATCAACTGCCCCTTATCCTTGCTGCCGAGCGCTTCCAGCAGTGCCTTGACAGCCTCATCTGGCGTGGAAAAACTTTTCGCCGCGACAGTATTAACCGTGGCAGGCGCCGCTACTGGAGCTGCCAGTGTTTCCGCCTGAGCCAGTAAGGGGGCTGAAATAAGGGCCGCCAGCAAAAAGTGTGTGGTTATGCGATTCATGGAAAAAACCTCGGTCTGGAACGCTTGAGTAAAATCGGCGGATATTGGCTTGGGAACACATAACGAATGACACCCCAAACTACCCAGCCCATTAAAAATGCCTGTGAACGGACTCATCATCGACGTCTGCCGCCTCCACCTTGAAATCCAGCCGCGGTTCGCTGAGTTCCGGCACTCACCGAGCGTTGCATGCTGGAAGCACCACGCTGGCTAAAGCTCTGAGTGGCGCTGGTGTTACGAGACATGTCAAACGCGTTCGGCCTGGCCGCTTGCGTAGATTGCTGGGCACGCGGCAATTGGCTTTGCGCCGGTTTGGTAAATCCGCCGCCAGCGGCTAAGCCACGACTGTTGGCTCCGCGTTGACTTTGCAGTTGCGATGCTTGGCCCGAGGTTTTTAGCCCTTGCAAGGCACTTTCGCCAGCTGTTTGCCCTCTCGTCGCTGCCGGCCGGTTTTGCACGGCCTTGGGCTGAGGTTGGGACTGGGGTTTAGCGACCGGTTTTTGCGCCAGCTGCCTTTGAATATCCGTGCTGGAAGGCCGCCGCTCGGCTGGCAAGGTTCCTACCGAGGTTCGCTGCCCGGTCTCGCCAAAGCCTCGGGCCGAAGCCGGCAAGGTTTGCGCCGTACCAAGCCTTTGCCCGGCTAAAGCCGGCTGCTGGATTTGCCCCAAGCGTTGCTGCGCTGCCTTGGAATAGGGCTGCCCTCGTCTATGTCGTGGGTCGGATTGCCAACCGGCCGGCAGTTGAGAAGGCCGCAAATTATTCTGGCTAAAATTAGCACCCCGGTCGATATTGATTTCGTTGCCGGAGAAATTGATATTTTTGTTGTAATTGACGTTACCGCGATCACCGTAATAACCTCCGCCTCCGTAATATCCGCCACCGCCGTGCCAACAATTGCCACTGTGGCAAACAGTATTGCCGTAGTAATGACCGACGTAATCATCATTGTCATCGGCCCATTCCATGATGCCCCAGGTCAACAACCCGCCCACCACGGCGCCGGTGGCGAAGTTCATCCAGCTGTCATTGCTGGAGCTGGTGGTGGTCGCTGTTGTCGATGGATAGTAACTGGGGTAATAGCTCGGCGCGGCGGCATTGACATTAACGACTGTTGCGGGTGGCTGAGCCAGCGGCGCTTGGTAAACCACTTCCGGTTTATATTGCGGCACGTAGACCGTATCGGCTTTGGCGGGCTTGATGCTGATCTTTTCCGCCGACACGTTGTTTTTGGCAACTTTCTCGGTGCTGACTTTCTGTTCTGGGGTGTCTTTCAAAAATCCGGCGTCCTTGGCACGCTTACGTAAAGCTTGTATCGAGGCCATTACCTCGCCGGGTTTGGCCAAGAAGGCATCGCCCAGCTGCGTGGTCCAATCCAGATGATCGTTCATCATCTTGATCACCAGCGGCACGCTGGCCAGTCGCATGATACTGGCATCCCAATCCTTGCTATTGAGAGACGCCAGATCGGGTTTGGTCTCCAGCCACCTGGCCGCCTGCACCACCTCGAACGGATAGGTTGAGGCTACCAATAGCTCCGCCAGCAACGGATCCGGATACAAAGCAATCGGCGCGACCAGCGATTCCAAATCGCTCAGCGGTTTGGCCGGCGGCGCGACGACTGCTGGTGCCGGCGGTGGTGCCGGTTCGCTCTGCACCACTGGCGCTTGGATTGGCGGCGGCACTTTACTCGATTGCTGTTCTTCCTTGTTGCAAGCCGCCGGCAACATGGCCAAGGCTATCAACATGGCGCGCAACAGAACGCCATTGCGCCTATGAAAACCAGTATTTGCTTGCTCGGACTCAACGGTAATCGCTTTCATCTTGTCACTCTTAGGTTTTTGTCGACGGCATTCTCGACGGCAACGAATGGGTTTCCTGCATACAGGTTTTTAGCCGCATGAAAACGGCCGAAAAAGTGGAGAATTTCTCGCCAACGGCCCCGTCTATCCGCTGTGGCGATTGCAAGCAGTTCAATATCGCTGCGGCAATAATCGCGGGGTATTCGATATAAAATCATTAAAGGATATAGTCTGTCAGGCATTGTCATAACCCCTAACCTGCTCGGCAAAACCGAGTCCATAAGTTTGACTGATGAAGCGAAATTCACAGGATGGCGGTTCGCTGGATAATTCCATCAAGGCAGCCAACTGACTGAAATGATGAGAAGCAATCATGCGGCGCAATTCTGGTTCAGACTCCCAAACTTCGTCATAACAAAGGCAGCGAGGCTGAGCCACGTTTTTATAAACCTCGACGTTGACACATCCCCGCAAAGTGCGCGCACTTTTTGCCAACGCTTGCAAAGCGGCAGTCATGCTGCGAGTTTGATTGGGCGGCGCCCTGAGTATGACATGTAGTTCGATCATGGCTTATTCGATGCAGAATACGAGCCATTTTGAAATCAAACCAAACGAGATAGAAAAACTAATGAAAAAACGGCTACTTACAAGAAATACAAGGGGAGATTTACAGCTGGTTTTTCGCCCATGCCCCCCGAAATATCGTGGTTAACCCGAAATATTACTAAACGGAACTTGGCCGCCGTATGTCCAACTTGGTCATACGACTCTCCAGCGTGTTGGGATTGAGTCCCAGAATGGCGGCGGCGCCACCTTGACCACGCACTCGCCAACCACAAGCCTCCAGTACGTGGGTAATATGCTGGCGTTCGACTTCTTCCAGCGAAGCCAGACCGGATGAAGAGGGCATTGATACAGTGCCCAAGCCGTCGATTGGCAAAGCAATTTTGAGAATAGGGCTTTTGGTCAGAATAACGGCACGTTCGATAACATTCCGTAATTCTCGAATATTGCCGGGCCAGTCATAAAGGCACAAGCCCTGCAAACTATTTTTATCCACCGCAACGATATTTTTATCCATGCCGGCGGCAAATTCCTGGACAAAAGTCTCGACCAGCTTGGGTATGTCTTCCCGTCTCTCACGCAAGGGAGGCAACTGAATAGGGAAAACATTCAAGCGATAGTAAAGATCTTCGCGGAAACGGCCTTCGGCGACTTCTTGAGACAAATTGCGGTTGGTGGCCGCGATGATCCGAACATCTACCTTGATGGGTTTTGGATTACCAAGACGCTCGAATTGTTTTTCCTGTAACACTCGCAATAGCTTGGCCTGGGCATCCAGGGGCAATTCGCCGACTTCATCGAGAAACAAGGTCGAGCCGTCGGCTAATTCGAAACGGCCAACTTGCTTGGATAGCGCACCAGTGAAAGCGCCTTTTTCACGGCCGAAAAGCTCGCTTTCGATCAATGCGGCGGGAATGGCTGCACAGTTGACTTGAATCATGGATCTGTTTTTTCGCGGACTAGCTTCGTGAATGGCTAACGCCAACAACTCTTTCCCGGTGCCGGTTTCCCCGCTGATCAGCACCGAAGCCGGCGTCGCCGCTACCTGCTGCACCTGCTCCAGGATACGTCGGATTGCCTCGCAACCATTGACGATTTTTGAACCCTTGCGATCGGCTATTTCATGACGCAAATAAATATTCTCGTGCTGAATCCTTTCTTGCAAGTTATGAATTTCTTCCAGCGCGGCCTTGAGTTCATCGTCGGCGCGCCGCTTTTCAGTCACATTCAAACTGGCGCCCATTATGCGCTCGGGCTGACTAGACTCTGTGACTTGACAATTGCCGATAGCGCGGATCCAATATTTACTCCCATCGGGATGAACCACCCGATATTCTTCCTTAAAAGCGCCGCCGTTTCGAAACGCCTGTTCAACCGAATTTTTGACGCGTTCAAAATCGTCGGGATGCAGACAGGCCAAAAAGCGTTGCATATTCAGTACCTCATCGGACGATACACCATAGAGATTACGGGCCTTATCCGTCGCCCAGATGGTATCCGATGCAATATCCCAAACCCAAAGCCCCACATCGGCCGCCTCGGAAGCCAGTCGCATGTGTTCTTCCCGACTTTGCACCACATGTAAATGGTATTTGCGCTCCAAGGCATTGGCAAACACATCGCTCATCAAACTAAGTCCGCGCACAACGTTCTCGTGCCATTGTCGCGGACGCGAGGAGGCGAAGCCAATGCCACCGCGTAAATGACCGCCTATAATCATAGGAAATACTAAGTCTGCTCTAATACCGTAGCGAAGAAATCCCTCTCTGTCCTTGGCGGCTTCGGGTGGCAGTTTCTCGACGTCATGCATGATGAAGGGCTTTCCCGCCAGCAGAGTCTTGGTGAGATAGGGACCTTCCGACATCAAGGAAGAACTCAACCAAGGTTTTACGCGGGCGTTGCCGGTATATTGATACTTCGAGTAAAAGTCTTGACCATCCCCGGTTAATAAACCCAGGGCAATCAGGTCCAAATCCAGGTTTTCAGCGATGCGGCGCAGACTTTCCTGAATGGCACCATCGACCGCATCGCAGGAAATACGCACGAAATTGGCCGAAATTTCGGCCAGCAAACACTGAAACAGCAGATGCGGTTCCAGTTCGTTGACGACTACCTGGGGTTTATGTTGATTGCTCACGGAAACCTACTAAGCCAATATTTGTAATTTTTGTATTAAGCATGATCCTTGATCAAATCTAATAACTTTAAGGCTTACCAGCCAAATCTTAGGCCTTTTCGCGCTTTGCTCCTCCCCTTCACGCGCTATCAGCCCAAGCGATTGATACGAAAACAGTAACCATGCGACAAGATACCCATCCATCCCTGACTGAACACATCGCCATGCAACACCGTGTGATCACAACAAAATACCGATCAGCCGTTTCATCAAGTCTTCCAGCGAAATAATCGTCAGCAACAGCGGCAACAACGGCAACAGCGCCACCACCGCCAGTTGCAGTACCGTTTGTTTGCCGAATGGAAACAATTGCATGGACTTTACCACTTCAAAACTGTTGTTCAAGTCCGCCAGAGACTGGATGTCGCCGCTGCCGATAAAGCTTTCTTCGCTATCGGCTCCACCTCGAAGCCATTTGTTATCGAATTCGCGGACATAGCGGCTTGCCAGCGTGCCGTAGTTTAGCAAGCCTTCGCGCTTGGCATTCGCCAGCTTTGGCGCAAACACGCTCAAGGGTCCCAGCACTAAAATCATTACAAATACAGTGAATACGGCGATTTCCAGTTTGAACGCCATCAGCTCAGTGCCTTGGTACAAAATCCGTTCCGCGATCATCGCCGACAGCAAAGCCCCCTGGGCCAACAGAAAAGGCACGAAGGCCACGGCGCTTTGGTCAAGAAAGCCCAAGCCGGCGGCCTTGTCCGGGTGTGTCGAGACCAAATACAGGTCCAGGCGCGACACCGACCAGAGAAACCTGGTCCAAACGCCAATCCGGAACAGCCATCGCAGGAAAATAAATTGATAAACCGGCAAACTGACGTAAGCCAGCCAAAATCCCGCCGTGGACAACTGTAATTCGGATGTCGCCCCAGTCGCATACCAAATGCTGGTGTTCAAGATAATCTGCTCGAAAAAGAGCCTATGCCCCAGCGTCAGTACCAAGACAACCAGGCCGATCTCAATCAACAAGGAATTACGCAAGCGCAACGCCGATTGAATGCAGGCATCGAAACCTGGGTGGTTCTCTGGTGTGATGATACCTCGGTCGATAAATTGCAGCACCACCGGCCGCAGTCTGCTATGGACCATCCACTCCGTTGCCAACAGCAAGGGTAAAGCCACTAAAAAACGGACGTGCGTTTCAAGATCATACAGAAAAGACACCCGCACCTCACCACCTATCGCTTGTCCGGATAGTAGCGAAAGCATCAACAGCGGTAGCCAAGTCAGCAATACCAAAAACAATATTCGACGTTTCAACCAGCCCAAGGCATCTGTGGCTAAATGGCAGCGGATCAATAACTGAAATAATGGTCCGCCCTGAACTAGGGAAAAATCCTGCACCCTATTTATTTCTGTTTTTTCGGTCATGTTATCCCCCAATCCAAAACCGAAGTTTCGCGCCTATCATTCGTCTTCCTCTATCAGGGTCTTCACCCGCCCTGAGTTGACGGCGTCCACCAGTGCGGTGTAATCCCGCTGATTTTGATCCGCGTATGCCAGGGCAAACTCGCCGATGGCTTGGTCGAAACGATCCGATTTACCCAGATAGCCGCTGATGGCCGCGGCATCGCCCGAACGGGCATGCGCGCGCGCCAGGGTCCAGCCGCACAGCTCGGCATAGATAAAACACCGTTGCAGCGTGGCGCCTTCTATCGGCACCGACATCTTCATGTCGCGCAGTTGGCGCACAAAGAAATCACGACCGCGCGCGCCTCTGGCCCAACCCAGGAATATGTCGCTGGACGATTGCATCAACCGCTGCCCCACCACTACACGTTGAGCGTGATTGTCGTAGCCGCTTTTGCCGGCGTAGGGCTCCAGCACTGACGGGCAGGCCTCCTTGATTTGCAGTAACAGAGGATGGTTTTCGGCTGAGAAAAACAAGCCCACCATACAGCGCGTGCCGACACTGCCGATACCCACCACTTTCCCGGCAAAATCTTCCAGGCGATAACGATCGAACAGCACCCGGCGCTCGTCGGCAAGCGACGCTTTATAGGCTTCCAAGCCTTCCTGAATCAGTTGCTCCGCCTCCTCATCCTGGATGTGAAACAGTACCGGCGGCTGATCGATAAGGCGGTGACGACCGCCGACCGTAGCGGCAATCTTGGGCACGAGTTGGTCGCCAACCCGCTGCCTGGCTTTTTCGATAATTTGCTCGCGTTTTTTTCTCAGCTTTTCATCGGGGGCCATCTCGATCAGCTTCTCAGCGTCCATGCGGTCGTACCAAACTTCCAAGGGGCTCATTCTCGAATAGTCGCGCAAGTGTTCGCGGTAAGCGCGAGCGCATTCGACGGCAACGGCTTGCGCGTCCTCATCACTAAAACGTTGGTCGCGGACCGCGACCACGAAACTGGTTGCCAGACGCTTGAGATCCCATTCCCAGGGGGCGGGTAAGGTTTCGTCGAAGTCGTTGATATCGAACACCAAGTTGCGCTCGGGGGTGGCGAACAAGCCGAAATTGAGCAAATGGCAATCGCCACAGGCTTGCACGCGCAAACCGGTAGTCGGCGTAGTAGCAAGATCGTAAGCCATCAGACCGGCCGATCCACGCAGAAACGTGAAAGGACTGCGCAACATGCGTCCATAACGAATCGGCACCAATTCCGGCAAGCGGTCCCGGTTGGATTCTTCCAGGATGTCAATCGGATCGCGGCGTTTAGCTGGAGCCAGCCAAGCGGCGTGGCTGGTGCGCGGTGCTTTGTCGCGCAGCGATTTGCCGGCGGCAAGTCGCTCCTCGCGCGATTTAAATTCAATGTTGCCGGCAAGCGTTGCCTTCGAACTGGAACCTTCTTGCTTGGATTTCTTCTTGCTGCTAGCCATAAATAATTCCTTTTTTAATCGAGGAAAGGACTGTCTCTATATATAGCCCATTCTTAGTTAAATTTTCGATGCTACGGATAATAATGGGATGGGGCTGGGGCCCGGTTATAACGCCAGGGATGTCGTCATTCAGCGGTCATACGCTGTTCGCTCGGACAATGGCTGGCTGAACCCGCTTTCAACGCACACTATCCAATAACCGATTAAGCTGGTTCGCCGTTTCCGGCGCATTGAGTATGCCCATGTGCGAGTGCGGATAACCGTAGATGCGATCAGCCTCTTCCTGAGCTTCCGCGCGTAACTCGCTGGCCAAACTCACGGTGCCGTCGCCGGCCTCGGTTTCGATGAATGAAAACAGCAAATGTTTCGACATCGTTTCCGGCAATTTGCGACGCGGACTATCCGCGCCGTTGCCGGTATAAAATAAGTCGTGCAGAAAACGGCTGCCAGGCGCCAAATCCTCCCAGGAATAAACCGGCGTGGGCGCATGGTCCACGCCTAATTTTGCCGCCGCGTGGCCATTCCAGGGGGTGGAAATCGATACGAACAACGGAATGGTCAGATGATTGGCGGTTTCCAAATGTTTCAAGATGAAGCTGCGCGACACCAAACCGCCCATGCTGTGCGCAATTACCGCCATTTTGTCGAATTGATACCGAGCCTGCAGTTGTTGCAGCATTTGATCGAGATAGCGGGCGACATTATCGATATAGGCACCCGAGGGATAATAAACTACCCATGGCTGATAACGGCTCCTGTCGAGCTGACGAATCAGATAATCGAAATTGAGTGGCGTGCCGTTGATGCCGTGCACGAACAGCACCGGCATTTTTTGCGCGGAATAAGGTTCCAGAAAATAGATGCCGGCGTTGCCTTCAATCAAAAAATCCAGGGGCTTCCAGAGGCTTTGTTCGGCGACTGCGTCGGCGAAACGCGGCTCATCCAGTGCGGCGATGGCACCAACCTGGGCCACCTGGCCCAGCGAAATATCCAGCTGTTGCTTGGCGCTACGTACCTGCAACTTGGAAATATCCACTGGCGCTGCCGCGTTGGAACGGCCTTGCTCGGGTATGACTAAGTCGTTGCCGGTTTTGACTTCCCCCGCCCGACATTGAATCAACTCGCCGCGAACCGGCGCAAAGACCGGTTCATCCAGCTGGTAGATCAAGTCGCCATTGACGTCCTTGAACGCCCCCAACCGGTAATCGCCGGGCGCGGTCGAAAAATACCACTTGCCGGGACCATCGACGACAAAGTGATCGAATACGCTCCAGTTCTTGGGATTCCGGATGTCGGGCCCCGCGACCTTAAACAGCGCCACGATCATTTTTTTGCCATTATCGATTTCCGGTTTTACCGAGCCGTAGATTTGGCAATAACTGGCGATTTTTTCGTGCTGCTCTTGGACGGCGAACAATCCACAGCCGGACAGGAAACCGGCGATCAATAATAACATCGCCAGAAAACGATATTTTGGGTGCATGTTTTCCTCTCCTATGGGGTATGAAGTCAGTTCTCTGGCTTACGAGTTAGATCGAAAGTGTCGCTACAGCGCATTCAAACAATTACAGAAAACGCTTATATTACTCAAAAAACTTGTTGCCGCTTTTTTTTGATTTTCCAAAAGGCGGCATTAGCCCGCAAGAATATGCGGTAGCCGCGGTTTTAATCCACCTGCTTAAGCTGGTAGTTGTTGAGTACTTGCGCGACATTTGATCTTCCACGACATGACACGCACAATCTTTCGGGCCAAAGTCGCGGAGTTATATCGGAAACCCCGCTGACGAAAAAGTTAAGCATCAGCTCGCCCAATACCGTGGTGGACTGGGTAAGTCTTGAAATTGCCCGTTCGTTGGATGCTGAAGGTGCTCGTTTAGTTATCAACGGTCGTATTCAGGCAAGTGTGCTGATGTGCTTGCAAGTTATCCGGATGAGGTCGCCAATCAATGGCTGCTTTGTAACGCTCCAGTCGGAGAATCTGGATTTGGCTAACTGGCCGGCTTGGAGAAACGCGGCCGACTGGTTAGGGGTCGTACGCCGTCAATCCTGACTGAGCAAGTTCGGCCAATTTGCACGTGCTGGAGTGCTAACATTTCCAAGCGGATTGCGGCAGTTGATTGAGTGCAACCGCTGTCATTCAAACATCTACGGTTCAACAGGGTCTTATTTGTTACAAACGCAACATATACCCACAACTTTTTTCACTGATTAATCAATTACTTAAAAATTGGTGCGAAATATGAATTAAGCAAGCCATACAAAAATCGATGATATGTTCGGTTACTCATTCTTTTACGGTGCTTATGTCTGAAATCATCCCGTTTCCCGTTCCCAACAAACAACAAAAATCAGATCTTGATACGCTTATCGATGCAGCGCTAAAGGCCATCCCCAGGCAAGACCGAGAAAAGCTCAGGTTTGAGTTGCTCAAAACGATAGACAGCTACGATACCTTTTTTTCTGAATGGTCATTGAGTCTACCCGCGGATAGTAACGAAACACTCAGGAAACAAATTTACGATATTGCGCATCAGGAACATGACCGAAAAATACAAATGCTAAAAGACATTATGCGACTAAAGATTAAAGTGCTGGTTGCGGAATACCAGCAACGCAAGTAACGCGGTTTGTAATTACCGACCCGGCCCATTGGCTTCGGCAGAGCGCGGGTTAACAACACCAAAGACCATCGATTTTAAGACCTGACCTTAGTCGTTCTTTGGCCCAAATATTTTTATTGAGGAGTGTCATATGAATCAACTTGCCGATGTAAACAGTATCGCGGAGCTTGAAGTCGACGCAGATAAGCTGATCGTGGCTTTTGCAAGTTCCGATGGGGAAATGGTCAATCAGCATTTCGGGTCATCCTTGGGATTTCATGTTTATGCTATTGATGGCACTACCGCTACGCCTTTGGCGGCCAAGTCGTTTGGTAAGGAACAACGAGACGGGAATGACGACAAACTAAAACCCAAGCTGGCCTGGTTAACAGGCTGCGATATGGTGTATTGCGGTTCTGTCGGCGGCACGGCGACCAATGAGTTGATCAAATTGGGCGCGCATCCTGTCATCGTTAAAGGCGGTCCCGACATTGAAGAAATCATCGCCGAATTACAACAAGAGATTACCGGAACCCTATCGCCGCTGCTGGAACGCATTTTTAAACAAAAAACCGCTAAAGATAACAGCCGTTTTGCGGAGATGGCTGACGAAGAATGGGCTGAATAAGGATGCCCCGCAATTTTGCCTAAATGCAATCCAAGCATTCACCTTACAACCCGGCCTTCTCTTTGATCGGTTTCGCTAGCCGATACTGAGGAGGCTCACTTCAATTACTGCGGAATCCGGTTCGTCAGCCTACCGCCTGCTCTAACGCGCGTATTGACCGCTCCGCCTCTCGGCGACATGGGTAACCATCGCATTTTTTGTGCTCGCCAGCGGCATTGACGCCTGTGCAGCCGCCGCACAACCACCTTTTTCTAAACTCAGGGTGTTCGGTTTTTACCCCGCGATTTTCAATCGCCAGCCTTTTGGCCCCTAGGCGATGCCGTTTGTGACGGATTTATGACCAATTTTTAGCATGCCGTTTCATCTATACTATGGCGTGATTTATTGCTTCTCGCACACGGATGAAATTTAAAAACTTTTTATCGTTAAAGTCCCTGATCGTCCTGGGCTTTGTCATTGCGGTGATTCCGCTGTTTCTGGCCGTGATGTACGCCGCTTTCGGCATGCGCGAAACCTCGGCGCTGGGCCGCACCGTCAACACGCATGTCTTCGAACAAACCAAAACCATCCGCCTGGTTTTACAAAAAGCCTCCGATATAGAGCGTAAGGCCAAGCTGTTTGTGTTGCTGTCCGACCCGACGCTACGCCAACCCTACGAACGGCAATCCTACGAAACGGTGCGGGCCTCGTTTAAACAGGCGTTAGGCGATTTGCTTAAATTGCATGTCGACAACAAAATTGCACTGCTGGTCAACGAATTATCCGAGAAGGAAAACCTGATTTATCAACAAATCATCGGCTCGGATGACGAAAACAATCTGGAATTGCCGATAGACGAGGCTTTCCAGGGTTTGCGCGAATCTGCCGCCACCTTATCGCGCGAGTTTGAAAACCACGTCGATCACGAATTCAACGAACTGCACCAATTGTCGGAATCGCTGGAGCATGGTCTATTGGTCAAGGGCGCGGTATTGCTGGCAATTTCGTTCAGCGTGATCGCCATCCTGTTAATCGTGTTATCGCGTTCGATGCGGCAACTTGACGTATCGATACGCCGTTTGGGCGCCGGCGAATTGGCCGAACCGATTCTGGTCAACGGTCCGTCGGATTTACGTTATCTGGGCAACCGTTTGGAGTGGCTGCGCACTCACTTGCTGGAACTGGAAGTGTCCAAGCAACAATTTATGCAAAACGTCGCCCGCGAGATAGAACTGCCGTTGGCAAGCCTGCGCCAGGATGCCGAACTGTTGGCCGGCGAAACCGACTACGCCCCCAACAGCAAGCGGGAAAACACGGTGTTGCATTTATGCGCCAATATCGAAAAGTTAAACACGGTATCCGAGGAACTGCTGCGCTACAGCCGGATCAACTCCCTACCCGACAGCAAACGCAAGGAAAGTGTAAAGATCAAAGACTTGCTGGAAACCGTCATTGACGATTTTCAACCCGTTTTAAGCAGTAAAGCTATTGCTATCCGCATGCTGGCACGGCCGGTGGAAATTTCCGGCATTCCCGAACAATTGCGTGCGATCATCGAACAATTGCTGACCAACGCCGTGAAATTTTCGCCGGAAGGCGGCGAAATTCGCGTCATATTGCGCGACGCAGGCACGCTAATGGAACTGGAAGTGGAAGACGAAGGCCCCGGTATCGCCGCCGACGAACGCGATCATATTTTCGAACCGTTTTATCGCGGCAAGGCTGGCGATACAGGCGATAGTGATGGCCCCGGCCTGGGCTTGGCCATCGTCAAGGAATACGTCGCCAATCATCAAGGCAAAGTCGAAGTCATCGATGCCCGTCAAGACCAACAAGGAGCCCGCATCCGGGTTCAAATTCCGTTAAACGGGGAGAATTGAGGAACATGCAGTCACTATTTATGCGCGTATTGACGCTGATCGCATCATTGTTGGCCATCAGCGGCTGCGCCGAGGTGGATTCCAGCGTCAGGGAACATTTTCCAACCATTCACAGCGCCCCGGTGGTGCATTCCGATATAGACGAGCTGCTGGAATTCGGCAACAACCTTGCCAACATGACCACGGCGGGTCGCACCGAGACTTGCCGGTCTTTAGTGAAACGCCAAAAAGACGAACCCGAGATTGGAGTGTTACTGCATTTGCTGGTGGGCCGCCTGTTATCCGATGCCTGCGGCGACATTCCGAAAATTCTGGATGAAATTGCCGGCATCCCCCCCTCGGGCTTGAGCGACGAACGCATGCGCCACCTGGTTGCCATTCACACCGAAGCCTTAAAACGCATCAACAGCGCATCAAGGAAACTCGGCTCATTGGAACGCAAACAAAAAACCGTGCAAAACGTGCTGGAAACGAAAGACGCCGCCGGTTCCAAGAAAGAAGAATCAAGACTGCTGCGCGAAAAACTGGAAGCCATCCGTTCGATGGAAAAGCAATTGGACGAGACTAGCGAAGGCAAGTAAAGCCAATGTTTCGGTTTCGCTTGGCGATAGTCATTGTTGTTTCTTTCTGCTTTGTGTTGAGTTTGGGCATTGCCTTGTATTGGGGAGCCAACGAAGTAGCTCGCTATTTTCAGCACAGCCAAACCGCTTACGAAACCTTCGACGATTACGAACAGCTGTCGCAAGAAGCCTATCGCCATTTCAAACAACGCATGGACCGGCTGATCACGGCCAACCCTAATTCGGAAACCGGCGTGGAGTCTTCCAAGCGCCGTCTTTACGAGGCAATGCAAACGCTGCGCGACACCGCCGTCAAAACGCCGGGCACAGACAGCGCCAGCGAAGACTGGACCAATAAACCCGCAGAATTGGAGAAAGTCGCCCATCTCACCGCCTTCCTGGAAGCCAGCGAATATCGCTTCGAAGAAGTCGAGCGGCTGCGCTTGCAAGGTAAGCTGACTACCGCCGTGCAGGCTTTGGCTAAATTCACCGAGGAAGAGATAGACGGTAAATTCCAACCCTTGATCGACGCCGCCATTAACGCCGAGCGGCAAAAAGCCCAGAAAGCCAAGCGGGAGTTGGAGATTTTGGTCGAAAAGTCGCGCTGGACGGCGATTTTAGCTTCGTTAACCGCGGCGTTATTCAGCTTGGTAGCCGGCATCATGTTGCTGCGCGCGTTTAAAAAACCTATCGAAGCGCTAATGAAAGGCACGGACGAAATCGCCTCCGGCAACCTGGATTACCGGATTGCCTTGGACAGCCGGGACGAATTTGCGTATCTGGCCAGCCACTTCAATCAAATGGCCAAGGAGTTGGAAGTCCAACAAGATAAACTACGCGAAGGCCGCGCCGTATTGGAAGAGCGAGTGACCGAGCGGACCTTTGAACTTAATCTGTTGAACGAAGAATTAAAGCGCATGGATAATGCCCGCCGTGAGTTTTTGGCGGACATCAGCCATGAACTGCGCACGCCGATCACGGTGATTCGCGGCGAGGCGGAAGTGACGCTACGCGGCCAGGACCGCGACGCCGAAGAATATAAAGACGCATTGCAGCGCATCGTGGAGCTATCGATGCAGTTGGGCAAATACGTGAACGATTTACTGTTTCTGGCCCGCGCCGACACGGCCAATCTGCAATTCGAATGGAATAAAGTCGACTTGGCGGATTTGGTGGCCAGCAGCGTCGAGGATTTTCAGGTGATGGCGCAAGAGTATTCTATTTCTGTCAGTCTGGACGCGCCGTCCGGGCCGCTATGGGTGCGCGGCGATAAGCAGCGGCTACGGCAAGTGCTGTTCATTCTGGGCGAAAATGCCTGCCGCTATTCCAAACCGCTCGGCCATATCGCCGTGGCTTTATGGCGTGACGGCAAACAGGCTTGTTTCAGCCTGACCGATCAGGGCATAGGCATACCGACAGAGGATCTGGAGCGCATTTTCGAACGCCACTTCCGCAGCAGCAACGCCCAACATTCGCGAGATGACGGCTCCGGCCTGGGTTTGCCGATGGCCAAATCCATCCTGCAAGCTCACGGCGGGCAAATCGCGGTGCGTAGTGTCGAAAACGCCGGATCGACATTTACGGTTACACTACCCCTGCTTACGGTAGCATAAGAGGGATTTTCATATGAATGAGAAATACATGACAACCAATACTCTGACGGGGATAGGCTATATGCGGGTGCTGATGGTTGAAGACGACGAGCGCATCATCGATTTTGTGCAACGCGGCTTAAAAGCCGAGGGCTATGCCGTAGAGGTGGCCCGCAGTGGGCAAGAGGCCATTGCCTTGGGTACCGAGGGCAGCTTTCAGGTGATCATTCTGGACTTGGGCCTGCCGGACATGAACGGCCGGCAGATTTGCGAACGTTTGCGCAGCAACAGCATCGACACCCCGATTTTGATGCTGACCGCGCGCGATACTGTGCAAGACAAAGTGGCCGGCCTACGCTCCGGCGCCGACGACTATATGACCAAGCCGTTCGCGTTTGAAGAATTACTGGCCCGTATCGAAGTTTTACTCAGGCGGCGCGGCGGCGAAGTGAAGCAGGACGATAAAGAATTGCGTATCGAAGACCTGGTACTCAACGGCGAAACCCACGAGGTACGCCGCGGCGATAACGTCATCGAGTTAACACCCAAGGAGTTTGCTTTGCTGGAATGCTTTATGCGCATGCCGGGTAAAGTGTTGAGCCGCACGCGAATTCTGGAACAAGTCTGGGGCTATAGCGCCGATCCGCTGACCAATGTGGTGGATGTTTATATTCGCCAGCTACGGCGTAAAATCGACGACGATTACGAGCTGAAATTGCTGAAAACCGTGCGCGGCTTTGGTTACAAAATGGATGCGTCTTGAGTTAGATCCGCGAGATTTTGTCTCCAGGCGCCGCTAACAGCAGCCCAGCCGGCCGCCGCCCACAAACCTTGGTAAGCTAAGTCATTACACAAACCAGCGCCAACCCGAACCCACGCGCCTCCTATGCAACTCACCCTGCTCGACCCGGATCATCCGCACCAAGCCTTTCCGCCACTGCATAAGGCCTTGAAACAACCCAACGGCTTATTGGCCTTTGGCGGCTGTCTGTCGCCGCAGCGCATCGTCAACGCCTACCGGCACGGGGTATTTCCCTGGTTCAATCCCGGCGAACCTATTCTGTGGTGGTCGCCCGATCCGCGTTTGGTATTGTTTCCCGAACATCTGAATATTTCTCGCAGCCTGGCAAAAACCCTGCGTAAGCAATTATTCGAGATTCGTTACGACAGCGCTTTTCGCCAAGTGATCGATGCGTGCGCGGCGCCGCGTAGCGAAGACGGCGGCACCTGGATTACCGACGACATCCGCCAAGCCTATATCACCCTGCACCACCTGGGTATCGCGCACAGCTGCGAAGCCTGGCTGGACGGCCAATTGGTTGGCGGCCTGTACGGCATTGCCATTGGCCAAGTGTTTTTCGGCGAATCGATGTTTCATCGTAAAACCGACGCCTCCAAAGTGGTGTTTGTGCATCTGGTTCAGCAACTCAGCGCTTGGGGTTATCAAGTCATCGACTGTCAGGTCAGCAGCGAACACTTACTCAGCCTTGGCGCGGCGGAAATCCCTCGCAGCCGCTTTGTAGAACTGCTGGATAGGCTCTGCGATCAA
>Ga0123388_1014700_pt1 | contig 18145 bp, 15 predicted proteins | sample T0HHNO3metaT_FD_89916 | JGI IMG/M metagenome (GOLD analysis project Ga0123388, IMG submission 89916) | Methane-oxidizing artificial microbial communities from Washington, USA to study methane cycling - T0-HHNO3 metaT (Metagenome... | ecosystem: Engineered > Modeled > Simulated communities...
CAGCAATTAAGATGAATACCGGTATTAGTATACTTAAGATATTTAGAGCTATTCAGCATGGTTTTTATGTGGATGGTAAAGATGTGACAAGCCCAAGCGAGCTGGTAAAAATAATATCCAACACATTTGCCTTAGAGGGCTATCCAGTTAATGATGATTTGATTTTAACTATGTTTAATAGTGAGGAAATTAAATTAGAAACGGAGAATCATTTCAAGACAGTCAAACACACTTTTGGAATATCTAGTTTTCCAGCGCTGCTTTTAGAGGATCATGGGGAAATTAAAACCATTAGCGCAGGCTATATGGCTGCAAACATGCTGCAAGAAATAATGAACAAAATCTCTAATCAAAACGACTCTGTTTTGTGTCAAAAGCACAGCTAGGCAGCAAAAGTTGTACGCCTGCTAGAACCAATTGCCCCAGAAGATTTTCTAGCCATTTCTTCTTATGCGCTAGCGTTTGTGTAAAGCATCAATGTATTACACGGCACTGGCGTTGTGGGGGATAATAGCGCCCTCAGCATTTTTTGCAGCATACTTGGAATAAGCTCCCATGGAAATTAAAGTCAACTTTCTCGATAAGCTACGTCTTGAAGCCAAGTTCGATGACTTCACGGTGATTGCCGATCAGCCTATCCGCTATAAAGGTGATGGCTCGGCGCCTGGCCCGTTCGATTACTTTTTAGCTTCATCGGCTTTGTGTGCGGCTTATTTTGTAAAGTTGTACTGCAACACGCGCAATATTCCTACCGACAATATCCGCCTGTCGCACAACAATGTGGTGGACCCGGAAAACCGCTACAAGCAGATTTTTAAGATTCAGGTCGAGTTACCTTCTGATATCTCCGACAAAGACCGCCAGGGGATTTTGCGTTCCATTGACCGTTGTACGGTCAAGAAAGTAGTGCAAGCCGCGCCGGATTTCATTATTGAAGAAGTCGCTAACCTGGACGAAGATGCGCAGGCCTTGCTGATGGTGAATCCATCTGCCGACACGCGCACTTACATTACCGGCAAAGACTTACCCCTGGAACAAACCATCGCCAATATGTCTAGTTTGCTGGCGAGTCTGGGCATCAAGATTGAAATCGCTTCGTGGCGCAATATTGTGCCCAATGTGTGGTCGTTGCATATCCGTGATGCGCATTCGCCGATGTGCTTCACTAACGGAAAAGGATCGACCAAGGAAAGTGCGCTGGCGTCGGCCTTGGGTGAGTATATCGAGCGGCTGAGTAACAACCATTTTTATGCCGGGTCGTATTGGGGCGAAGAGATTGCCAATGCCGAATTTGTGCATTATCCGAACGAGCGCTGGTTTAAGCCGGGCCGTAAAGATGCGCTGCCGAAAGAGATTCTGGACGACTACTGCTTGGAGATTTACAACCCTGATGGTGAGCTGCGTGGCTCGCACCTGATCGATACCAATTCTGGCAATGCCGAGCGCGGTATCTGTTCGCTGCCCTATGTACGGCAGTCAGATGGTGAGGTGGTTTATTTCCCTTCTAATCTGGTCGAAAACCTGTACGTCAGCAATGGCATGAGTGCCGGTAACACGCTCGTCGAAGCGCAAGTGCAATGTTTATCCGAGGTTTTTGAACGCGCGGTCAAACGCGAAATCATCGAAGGCGAAATCGCCTTGCCCGATGTGCCAGAAGAAGTGCTGGCGAAATATCCTGGCATTGTGGCCGGCATTCAGGGGCTGGAAGCGCAGGGTTTCCCGGTGCTGGTGAAAGATGCCTCGCTGGGTGGCGAATATCCGGTCATGTGCGTGACCTTGATGAATCCGCGCACCGGCGGTGTGTTTGCCTCGTTCGGCGCGCACCCTTGTATGGAAGTCGCGCTGGAACGCAGCCTGACCGAATTACTGCAAGGCCGCAGTTTTGAAGGCCTGAATGATTTGCCGCAACCGACCTTTGCCAGTGAAGCGGTGACTGAACCGAATAACTTTGTGGAACACTTTATTGATTCCAGCGGCATTGTGTCGTGGCGGTTTTTCAGTGCCAAGGCTGATTATGAGTTTGTAGAGTGGGATTTCTCAGGAAAAGGCGAGAATGCTAACGCTGAAGAAGCAGCGACCATGTTTGGGATGCTGGCAGCCATGGGCAAAGAAGCGTACGTGGCGGTGTATGACCAGCTAGGCGCAACCGCTTGCCGGATTCTGGTGCCGGGCTATTCGGAAATTTATCCAGTAGAAGATTTGGTGTGGGATAACACCAACAAAGCTTTGTTGTTCCGTGCAGATATCTTGAACCTGCACACACTGGACGATGCCAGCCTTGAAGCGCTGCTGGACCGTCTGGAGAATAACGAACTGGATGATTACGGCGATATCGGCACCCTGATTGGCATTCAGTTTGACGAGAACACGGCCTGGGGTCAGCTCACTGTGCTGGAGTTGAAGCTGCTGATAAATCTAGCCTTGCAGCAATTTGAAGAGACGCAAGAATTGGTAGGTGCCTTCCTGCAATACAACGACAACACGCTAGAACGCGGATTGTTTTATCAGGCCTTGAATGTGGTGCTGGAAGTCGTGCTGGATGACGAGCTAGAGCTGGCCGATTATGAAGTCAACTTCCGTCGCATGTTTGGTGATACCAAGATGGATGCTGTGCTGGGTTCGGTGGACGGTAGCGTGCGCTTCTTTGGCTTGACGCCGACCAGTATGCAATTGGAGGGGCTGGACAGGCACCACCGCCTGATTGATAGCTACAGAAAATTGCATGTGGCGCGGGCCAAAATGTTGGCTACGGGTAGTTAAAGTAACGCGTCATAACGTTTGCGCTGAGGTAGCTCCCCAGCGCAGATTTATTTGAATCTAAGTCTCGCACCCCGACCTAGTTTGTATAACACATTTGGTATAAAGGTAGCGAGGATGAGTAGCGCGGCCAAAAGTAAATATGCCCAGCGCATCGAATACGCCGTGACAAAACTAGCGGCTGGTTTTTGTTTTTGCACAAAGGCATAAAACGCGTTGTTGTCTTGCCCTTTGATATACGTGCCTTTAAATTCTCCAGCAAGCGAGATTAAGTACTCTTCTTCCAATTGCGATAAAAAGCGGTCATATTCTGCAAACGCCACTGGCGGATCAGGTTCATCCTGGCTTGGGTCTGAATAAGTGACACCAACAGCGCCAGCATTGTTGTTATCACTCACTGGCCAATAGCCAACCCGCTCATTTGCGGAATTGAATCTGGGTACGCCCACTTTGGTATTGCCGCCTACACCGACAAACGTGAAGTTTTTACCAATTTGAATGCCGCTAAGGTCTTGTTTGATGGTGACGTTGACGCGCGGTGCTTCATCGCCATCGGTAAAAAACAGCAAATGTGCCGGCACATTGAGCGAGTCAAACGTGTTGGCAGCAGCGCGTATGCTAAAGCTTAAACGGCTATTGCCTTTCCATGCCATGCGCCACTCCAGATGGTCTATGGAGTCTGTGATCACATCTAAATTCGCACAGACTTCTAAGGGCGTAATCAATAAAGCCACATTGTCCGAAGCAAATACGCCTACACTAAAATAGGTACCGCAAGCAGACGTCTGCACAATGTTTTTCATCAGTTGACGTGTATAGGCCAGCCGACTCACAGGTTGGTTGTTCCAGCGCTCATCTTCGGCGTTCATGCTTTGTGATACATCAGCAAGCAGTAAGTAGTTATGCACCTCTTGCTTTAATTGAATTTCTGGCTTGAACAATGCCAGTAATAAACAAGCAAACGCTGCTGTAAACAGCAGAGTCTCGTGATTGTTTGTTAAAAATGCACGTATCTTTTTCATGGCAAACCAATCGGTAAGTTGCTCAGTTCCATGGTGGACTGGTCTTTGGGTGCCGGCTTCATATTATTTGCCATCACCGAGTGCAATAGATTCAAATTGAATTTGGTGGCACGGTCTTGCGGCGCGATTCGTAATGCTTGCTCATAGGCCATTTTGGCTTGGGTATAGGCATAGCGCGCTTCGTCTTGCAATGTGCCATCGTCATTGATTCTGCGTATTAGCCCAAACACAAATAGGTTATTGCCAATGTTGTATTGGATGTTGGCTTGCTGCGCTAAAGTTGGTTTGGTTTCTAATAATTGCCCGTAGGTTTGCACGGCATGTTTGTAGTCTTTTTTATTGCCTTGGTCATACGCCGCCGTAAATTTTTGTAGGTAGGGGTAACGGTCACTGGTGACCAGCAGCCCGGCCGCTACCACGCGGTTCACTTGTTCGGTTCTATGGATTTGAAAAGCTTCGTACCCAACGCCCACTAAACCAATGGTGAGCAATGCGCCAAACACCACATTGCTATTTTTAATATGTCTGATCATGCGTGTACCTTTAGATTTTTAATGGCTAATATGAGCAAGCTGAGTATCAATGCGATGACGATAAGATTGTTTGAGTAGTCATGGCCGGGAATATTGACCGAGTACTGAATCATGTTTTTTTCTTTCGCATCGATGTATTGCAATGCAGATTGCAATGCAGTTGGGTTGTCTGCCTCAAACGCTTTGTATTTGATATTGAGCGATTTGAAATATCGGTCTAGTGCAATAGAATCGGGAACACTATCTTCGCTATAAGTATTTTTAGTAAAGATACTGATGTCGTCCGGCTCTCTTAATACAATCCAGTACAGGCTTAACTTTTTTCCCACAAAGTATTCTGATATTTTGTATCTCACACGCGGGCTGAGTTTTCCTGCGCCATCAGAGAGCAAAATTACCGCGCGTGAGCCTGAGCTTTGAATGTTATCAAACAAGCTGACAGCCTCGGTAATACCTGCGCCAATATTGGTTTGATTGAGTGCGGCGCCAGTAGCTGCATTAATGGCAGCGTGGATAGCATCACGATTGGTGGTGATTTTCATGCCATAGAGGGCAGAGTTGGTGAAGCCAACGACGCCCATCATGTCGTCCGGGCGGGAATCAATAAAATCGGTAATCAGTCTGCGTGCAGCGGCAGATTTTATCTCTGCAGCGCGCCCGCTAGTGCTTTGCCCGGCAAACGGGTGGTCCATACTCACACTACGGTCAATCACAAATACCGTTTGTGCGCCTTTGCCCACCTTTTGCTCTTTTTTACTGGCACCTTGTGGAGAGGCCAGTGCAAGCACAATACTCAGTAAGAGTAGGGCGATGATGGTTTTGACAACGCGGTTGGCAATGTCTGACAGCCTATCTTTGGGTGCAATGTCTAACCAAGAGTACATTTGGCCTTGATGGCTCTTAAATATAAATGGCGCGGCTGCGAGTGGCACTAATAAAAGTGCCCATGGATGTAATAGCGTCATTAAATGCCTCGCTCGCAATCTCTAAAACGTTTACTGAGCGCCTTGAGCTGTTGTAACTCCTGACCATTCGATGCGTGATTGCCAAACAGTGCAGCGTTAGATTGCGTAAAAAACGCATCAATGTCCGCGCGCATTTTTAAGAATTTAGGATGCGCCGCTAGAAATTTGTCCAGCTCGTGTACAAATAAATTCTCCCCATACAGTTGGTTAAACGCTTGATGCATATACATCAAAGCATGCTGATGACTGCCTTGGCGATGGCCTAATTTTTTAATGCGGCGATACGCTTGCGCAAATGCACCATTCATAAAAGGCAACCAGGATTTATCTGCATTGACATAGATGAGCCCGATCAGACCTGTAGCTAATATAGTGAGTGCTAGCCATAGCCAGCTATAGTGTGTGCTCACATCAAATAGTGGTGGTTTGGATTGTGGCTGCATATTTTCTTTGGCATTGGTAATGCCTTCTGCTACCAGTGGCGAATACCAAAACTGCCAAGCAGGCATATCAATAGCGGCTGCAGTGGTGCCACCTGCCAGTGCGAAATGCACATTGGGTAATCGCATCACCATCGGTTTGGCGGCGCTGGCAAAGACCTGATAGCTAAGTGCAATGTGGTAGGTAGTGGTATCACCGTGCTGCGTACTTTGTACGGCAATGTCACGTAGTTCTATACCATCTTTACTGTCCCCTTTTAATGGCAGAGACGTTTTAGGCAAGTGGTAGGCTGAGCTGACCTCAACCTCGATGGTGCGATTCAGTACATCGCCGATTTGAATAGCATTGCTATGGTGTGGATTGGTGATGTTAAGCACTTTCACCGCTGACGCTTGCGCAAATCCTTGTAGTGACAAGAGTGTAAGGCTAATAGCCAATATTGATTTTACGATTGAATTACGCATAATTCCCTTTGTTATTTTAGCCATCTGGCTATTTAAGCCATCATGTGTTCAAAATATTGCGACATCACATCCGGATCGTACTTGCCATGGATATAAATGGCTTGGCTGTCAAAGCGCGTGAATAAAGTGTCTAGCGCTTGCTTTCTTGCAGCAAACGCGGCCTCAAACTGCGCTCTTACTGCTTCACGAAAGAAGATGGTTCTGCTTGCGCCCGTTTCTGGGTCTATCATGTTGCCAAACCCAAACTTGGGGAGCTTGGTATACTCGTGCGCATCCCAAAGTACAACGGGAATCATTTGATGTGATGACATTGCATTCAACGCTTGTTCAATCAGGCTGATCGGCATATGAAAGTCTGAAATCCAAAACACTAGGCCTTTGTGCTGACTCAAGTATTCCGGAACCTCCAAAATGCCTTCTGGCCCAACACGCATTTTTTCGTAGGCACTCAGCTGGTCTATCACTTCAAAGGCTTGATGCACGTGATGACTTAAACTCAGCGTGAGCTCTTCAATCACCTGTGTGTTGTAGGCAATAAAGCTAAACATATCGCTGGTATCAAATGCCGAATAAGCAATGGACGCGGCAATTTCTTTTGCCAAATCTAGCTTCCTGCTTTGCCCCTTATACTGCATCGAGCTGGACAGGTCGCACACGGCAAAAATGGGTGTGGTGTTGTCCTGATTAAACAACTTAACCTGTATCTGCTCATAGGGGTCGCGCAATGTTTGGCGCAAATCCATGCGTCTGGCATCAGGGTAATCAATGAAATCCACATTACCTTTAAACTCCTCGCCCAGGCCCCGCTGTGTACCAAGATGTTCACCAAAATGAATGCTGCTAGACTTCCACGGCGTTTGGTAAAAGAACGGTTTTGCGTATGCTGGAATCATGCTGCTTTTGCTTGAGAAGGCACGGCAACTGTACTAAGTATTTTGCTGGTGAGTTCGCGCGCCAATTGCGTTCTGCGGTTTTCGTACATGGGGTTAAACACCAAACGATGTGCAATCAATTCGTGGAACACCGCATGAATATCTTCCGGATATAGACTGTCACGATTCATCAACCACGCATTGACTCGCGCTGCTTTCAGTAGCATGCCCATCCCGCGTGGGCTTGCGCCTGTGTGTATCAAACGGTTCACGTCTACGCTATCTAGATGAATGCCAAATTTGCTTGGGTGCTGTGTAGATTCCCACAAGTCTAGCGCGTACTCTTCTAGCACATGGCTCGCGCTGATATGGTTTTGCAGCGTGTCAGAGAACGCATTGAGCTGATCAAATTGCAGTACATTGGATGCCACTTGCTTGGTCAAATGTTCCGCATGCTGAAATTTGACGTTAAACATGAGTGCTTTACGCAATTCTCTATCGGCTGGGATATCAATCGGAATTTCCATCATAAAGCGGTCACGCGCGGCAGAAGGAATCTCAAACGTTTCGTTCTTTTCAACCTGATTACGGTCTGCAAACACCACCATGTGCGGCAGGCGATACTCTTTTTTGAATGCGTTCACATGACGTTCAGCCATCACGCGCAACATCAGCGCATGTACCTGTGGGCGTGCGCGATTGATCTCATTGAAGAAGAACACTGACAAATTTTCACCGGCACGCAATAACGGACCTTCGTCAATTTTTGGACGGCCATCTTCACCCAGATAGGTGTGATAGATTAAATCGTTTGGCATCAAATCGACGGTGCCTTCTATACGCTCATATGCACCACCAATACAGCGTGCGATGGATTGTAATAAGGTGGTTTTACCCACACCCACACCACCCTCAAGTAGCACATGACCACGTGCAAATATGGCAAGATTAATTAATCTAATTGCCTTGTCTTGGCCAACAATCACCTTCTTTACTTCATTTTCCAGTGTTAATGCGTGGTCGCGCCAATCGGCCAACTGAATATCGTTTGTTGCATTTTTCATAGTAATCCTGTGTAAAATAAAAGTATTAGTGGGTAATGCATTGCATTTTGTGCGTGATCAAGGTAGTATTCAGACAGGTCTGTTCACTTAATTACAGTCTACTTGAAGAGTTATAAAAAGTGCAAGTAGATTTTTAGGGAGTAATTTACATTGAGCCAAGGTTGGGGTTTTTCTACGGGAATTCTGAAGCACTGCAACTTCAGCTACTTATTCTCATTAGATTTTTTTCAGTATTTCCGTGCCTACGCAAACCCTGAAAACACAGCGCTGGTGGCGCTTTGCCGCGAACTTAAGCGCTGGAATAGCGATAGGGTTGTACATAGAACTGCACAACAACAAGCTTTGGATTTAACGCTGGAAGATGTCAATGCCATTAAAGAAATGGTGCATGCAGCCATTGGCAAGTCACCATCCAAACTTCCGGAAATCATGTCCGACCAACTGCTATTTTTAACCGTAGGCGCCATACAAACGCAAGCACAAACTGGGTCGGATAAAGCATGGAACTTGGTCGAGCAGTCTATCCACCGTTATGTAGATGTGCGGCGTGAAAGGCGGTTGTTTTCATTTGGGCTGTTTACCGTCGTTTTGTTGATTGGCTTCAGCACGACAATCATGAACCATTCTAAAGTGCTCAAAAGCCATCATGCTGTAGCCGATTCGCCCTTAGTGCCAGCGGAGGCAGTGGAAAATGAAAGTGATGCAGACCCTGTCACGATGAGTATGTTGCAACTGGCGTACCACAAAATGAAAGCAGGTACTTGCCAGCTACCGCAAGCCGCCATGCTGCCACAAGAACAGCGTCATGCTTTTTTGTTGTTTGTAAACAAAGGGGTAGTAGAAGTACAGAATGTCGAAAACCTCAGGTTGGCCTTAGGGTATGTCAACTGTTTGTACCCGCAAGAGTTAATGCGCCCGTTGTCAGTTCAATGATTTATCGCAGCTTTGCCTAGATAGCTTAGATAAGGAAATAAAGATGAATATGTATGAAAAAATTCTCACCACAGCCACCACGCTGTTTGAAACCAGGGGCATACAAGCCTCTGGAGTAGATACCATTATTGCGGAAGCTGGCGTGGCTAAAGCCACGTTATATAAGCATTTTCCGAGTAAGAATCAACTCATTACTGCTTACCTCCGAGAGAAGTCTGATAAATTTTATGCGTGGCTAAACGCACAGCTGGTGTCTAAAAAAGCAGATTCTCAAGATATTCTGTTTTTACTGTGTGAGCTTGTAGAGCAGTGGATCATGACCCCGGAATTTCACGGTTTTCCGTTCCATATTGCGGCGGTTGAATTTCCGGACCCAGATCACCCGATTAATCAGTATTCAGCAGTGTTAGCGGTAGAGCTACAAGGCTACTTATCTAAAATTGCAGCGGCAGCTGGTGCTAAAGAGCCTGAGGCACTGAGTCAACAGCTCACCATTCTATTCGAGGGCGCTGCATTGATTGAACGATTAAGTCCAGGGTCTGGTGCGGCTAGCCGTGCTAAGAGTGCAGCGATTACGCTGATTAAAACATCAATATAAAGCATTGTGTTAAGCGCTAGGTAAGCAGCATGCTAAGTGCTAGCGTACCAAACGCAGTGCATATGCCGCACATAAAAAAACGCTCAATGACTTGAGCGCTTTTTTGTATCCGTAATCTGGGAAAATTAGTTATAGAGCAAACTTTAAAAGCTCGTAACACAACCAAGTAAATCCAATGGTTGTAACCACAAAGCTGATCGCTGAATACACTTTCCAAATGGTTTTGCTCCAAAAATCCGTATCAAATGCTGCAATCACAAATACGGTTGGGTTTGAAAAACCACCAACAGCCAAACAAAAACATGCGATTTTGGGCAACTCTAACCCTGCCGCTTTACCCGCTGCATAAAATCCAAGCCCAAATAATCCCATCAATGCGTAGTCCACATGGGCGCGAATCATGGTTTTATAATCAATCAAAAATTCATCTACAGCTTTAATTGGAAACCACTTTGCAAATGTCATGAGCCAAGCCGACGAAATTAATGCCGTAATACAAGCAACAGAGCCTACTAGTAATACTTCCATATCAATCTCCCTTTAAAAATATTGAATAATAAACAGCGACTAAATAATACAGACAGGTCTGTTCATTTTCAAGTGGTTTTAATAGGGTATAGAAAACAGATGGCCTCTGTCTAAAAATTACTGAATTGGCTGATATCAACCAGTGCTCGGGTTTATATCAACCAAGCTTTTTACAAAGTAGGTGGAGTTTATATTATTGATAGATAAATCAGAGGGTTATGACGCTGCTTTATAAGGAATGAAACTTGCATTATTAAGCAAAAATAACTGTTAGTAGCAACGTGATGAGCCTGACACCTAACCGCCCGGATACATTTACCTTTTGGCATAACCTGAATCTGGAATGGGTTTACACGGATCTATTGCGTAAGATTTATGCACAGACTAACAATTTCCATTTGGCAAATGACCTGCTACATGACGCCATCGTCAAATTCGCAGTGCGTAACAGTGTTGAATCCATTCTTGAGCCGCATGCTTATCTTCGGTCTATCGTGAAACATTTAATCGTGGATCATCATCGCTACCATGCGCGCTATGTGGATGTACAGGCACTTAACTTTCAGGAAGATATAAACGACGACCGCTTTGATATGGAAGCGTCCTGGCTCAAATCCCCAGAACGCTTGGCTGATATCAAGCAGCGCATGCATGCACTGCAAAACATCATAGACTGTTTGCCCGCAAAATGCAGAGAGGTATTTTGGCTATATCGGATTGAAGGCAAGTCGCAAATAGATATCGCTCAACAATTAAACATTAGCCTGAATATGGTAGAGCGCCATGTCATGCGCGCGCTGGTCGATTTGTCGCTGGCAAAAGATTACTTACTGAGCGCATGATGAATACTCTGCATAAAAGTGTGCGTGAAGAAGCGGCTAAATGGTTTTTGCGGCTGCAACATGCAGACCTAGATCACCCTGACCGTAGCAAGTTTGAAAGCTGGTTGATGCAAAGTGCTGCGCATCAAGATGCCTACCGCGCTATTGTGCAAGCATGGCAAGACTTTGATTCGCACAAGCAAATAGAAGTGCTGGCGGAGGCAATGCAGCGCAAAAAGCTGGATGAAGATATCAAACGTAGAAGCAAGGTTGCCTCGTTAGCAAAGTTTGCCAGTATTGTGGTGTTGGGTTTTTGTGCAGTGTTTGCGTACCAAACTTGGCAAGATTGGCAGCAACAACCACTCACGCACATTGCACAATCAAGCCAGGTTGGACATATTGTTAGCCAATACTTATCAGATGGCACACAACTTACGCTGGATGCTCGCTCTGATGTTGAGGTGATTTATTATCGTCATAAGCGTGTTGTTAAACTGAAACAAGGGCAGGCTGTATTTGATGTGGTGAAAGATCAAAGCCGACCGTTTGTGGTGGAAAGCGCTAATGCCAGAATTACCGTCAAAGGCACCCGGTTCTTGGTGAATCGGCTCAAAGAAAAGACATATGTTGCGGTGGACCACGGCAAAGTACAGGTTGAGGCGCTAACTAGTGATGGTAAACCTTCGACTAGTATTATTGTATTAACCAATGGCCAAGTTGCAGAAATTACCACGGCGCAATCGTTGTACAAGCTGGATCGCAATGCATTGAGTATGTTTGAGTTTACGCAAGGCAGAATCATTTTTGAAGATGCTGACTTAAACGAGGTTGCTGAAACGGTATCCAGATATCGCGCCATCCCCTTAGTCTCCCACGTGAATCAATCGGTAGGCATTACTGCGGTGATTAAAATTAAAGAGATGGAAGCATTTATTCAATCGTTGCCACAGGTTGCGGATGTAACAGTAAAACACTCAGCCAGTAAAACAGAGTTAAACCGCTCTACCAATCGAAATCAGTAGATTTGCATTTGCGCCGTATCGTTTACGCTAAGGCTTAAGCGGTATTTGCACAAGTGCACAATCTGCATATCCAGCTTAGCGATCAAGAAATATTTATATTCCAACATCAGGCAATTCAATTGTGCCTCGTCAATACAGTATTCAACCAAATTTATTTGAGAGACTCTGTATGCAACTCCCCCGTTTAAAACCAAAAGCAATAAGTATTGCTGCATGTTCAGTGAGTTTGATGACTGCGTTAAATGCGTATGCTGGTGCACTCAATACTGAAATTCCCGTGACCGTTAACCTGCCGGCTCAGCCGTTAGCGGAATCGTTAAAACAATACGCAAAACAGACGGGTAAAAATATAGTGTTTGATAACAGTTTGGCAAAAGGCAAGCTGGCACCAGCCATAAAAGGTAGCTATGACGAAAGCCAGACTTTAAAGAAAATACTGGAAAATACGGGGCTTGAAGCCAACGTAGAAGACAACACCATTGTTATTAAGCGTGCGCGTGTAAAGGTCGAGAAGTCAGAAAACATTCAGCTAGATACAATCAACGTCCGCGCCAAACGCTTCTACGAGATAGGCCCATTACCCGGACTAGGCTTAACTAAAGAGCAAATCCCCGGCAACGTACAAAGCATCACCGCCAAAGAGATCAAAGATTCGCACTCACTCAGCATTACTGACTTAATGAACAAAAAGCTACAGTCTGTGACTGTGAATGACTACCAAGGCAACCCTTTTCAAATGGACGTGCAATATAGAGGCTTTACTGCAGGCCCACAGATTGGTACACCTCAAGGCCTCTCAGTGTTCTTTGACGGTATCCGTGTCAATGAACCATTCGGTGATGTGGTGAACTGGGACATGATTCCCATGAATGCCTTAGCAGGCGTTGATGTATTCCCCGGCTCTAATCCAATTTTTGGCCTGGGTACGTTGGGCGGTGCATTTGCCGTAAAAACTAAAGATGGTTTTAATAATACAGGTGTTGATGCAGATGTACTCACTGGTTCATTTGGCAGAAGACAGTTCCAAGCAGAGGGTGGGTGGAACAACGGTACTATCGGTTTATTTGCTGCAGGCAACTTCTTTCTGGAAGATGGCTGGCGTAATAACTCCCCTAGCGAAGTCAATCAGCTTTTCACTAAAGCCAGTTACAGGGGGGATAAACTAGATTTGAATTTGAGCTCATTGGTAGTGGCCAACAATCTGGTAGGGAATGGCATGGTGCCCACGAATTTTTATGAACAAAATAGACGCAGTGTGTTTACTAGTCCGGATGAAACCAAGAATCGACTATCGCAGTTTCAGCTCTCTGGTAGTTATTTTGTAAGTGATAATTTCACAGTAACGGGGCAGGTATACCGCAGAAACAGTCGCAGAAGGCAAATCACAGGGGATGCCTACACGGATTATGAAGGTATGGCCTTAAGCCAAAATTTTGCAGATGGACAAGAATTTACCTGCAAATTCATGAGTACCAATCAATATGGCCTACCTGATTATGTCAGGATCGATATTCCAGATCCCAATGATTTATCTTCCAGTCCGTTTCTGAACGCATTATTTAATACTGGTATTGCAGATATGAGTTTATTAGGGCCGCAAGAAATCAACTCGGCAGAGTTTTTAGCTGCGGCAAAGTCCCAATTTGCGTACTATCAAAACCCTACTACCTACATCGTCAATGACACTGCTGATGATTTTATCAGTCCGATAGGCACTGAAACCTCGTATTCAAATTCTGAGATTTCATATTTTGCGAAATTCGATCAAATGGCATCAGACTTTGCTAGACCTGATCCATCGTTCCCTGTTGATTTTGGAATACTCTCGGCATTATCCGCTAGTTTTTACTATACCCCTGATGGTGTAAAGCATTTGATTGCCTATAGATTTGCTGTGAACGGAGAAGCATGTTATGAAGCGCAGCAGGAAGGTGAGCGAGGACTTACCTATAATCCAAAAATAGTGAATGATCGTGTAGTAGCCGTGGATGGTTTGCAAGGAGACCAGCCTGGAGAGGTAGTGGGGATCCCGACCGCAGTGATTACCGATAATCAAATTAACCAAAAGGTGGATGGCGCATCACTACAATTAAACTGGAACTTAGAAAAACATAAGTTCATGGTAGGGGCATCCATTGATAAGCCTTACTCTGAATACCTCAATAGCCAGCGTTTAGGATTTTTTGATGCAAAACGAAACGCTTATTTAGATCCGGATGGTGCGCTTGATGTGTTCAGGGCAGCCGATGTGGGTATTGAGAATAATGATTTCAGTGGTACCTCAACTACCCAAAGCTTGTACGCTAGCGAGACTTGGAGCCCCGTTGAGACATTGCATATTACGGGCGCGTTACGCTATAACCAAACCAAGGTAAACACGACATTCGCCGCGCGTGATTTTGGTGGGTCTGAAATATCTTTGGCCGATTATCTAAATTACCCAAATGATTATGCACTTTGCCCTGATCCAGCATGTGATATACCAACCGGTTATCAGATACCGTTCGGCACAGTAGCTAAATATCCGGAAAAACCAGAGAAGTTCAGCTATTACTCGCTCAATCCATCACTGGGTTTAACCTGGCAAGCTAAGGAAAATCTAAATCTGTACGTTAATTGGGCACAAGGTACACGCACTCCAAGTGTGATTGAGTTGGGCTGTGCACTGGATAAGACTCCAGTGAAGTATGGTGTAGACAGTAACGGTAACCAAGTTTATATACCACGAAGTGTTGCCAACGGTCGCTCTTGCCAGTTACCTAGCGCTCTATCTGGAGATCCCTACCTACCGCAAGTAGAGGCGCAAACATATGATATTGGTGCTCGGGGTCGCTGGGGTGAAATGCTGGAATGGAATCTTGGCTATTATCGTACTGAGTTAAAAAATGATATTTACATGGTGACTTATTTTGGAAACCAAAACTTTTTTGACACCATTGGTCGCACCCGTCGTCAAGGCGTTGAGATGGGGTTGAACGGTAACGTGGACAAGTTTCGTTTTGGCCTCAACTATGCGTTGAATGATGCAAAGTTTAGAAGCACCTTTGTAACGGGTGGCGAGGCAAATAGTAGTGCTACGCCTATGCAAGTGCTCACCGGCGGTGAAGTCGCGCCTGGCATGATTACGGTTCGACCAGGTGATCGCATGCCAGGGGTCTCTCTACACAATCTTAATGCTAGCGTTAATTATGATGTGACTGACAAATGGTCAATGGGATTGAGTGCGGTTGCTCACTCATGGACTTATCTACGCGGAAATGAGAACAATAAACATCGCCCAGGTGTGCCAAGACCAGTGGTGATGCGAGAGTATGATGCGAACCTTTTACCTCTTGGCTGGAAAACAGTTTACCGGCAGCCATCAAGCAATCCAGGCAAGTTGCCCGGGTACACAGTGTTTAATTTCCAAACCAGTTATAAGTTTAACAAAGAGTGGACAGCAACAATGCTGATTAACAATGTGTTTGATAAGGAATATTTCAGTGCTGGGCGTTTAGGGGTGAACCCATTTTCACCCAGTATTAACGGTGCAATTGGTCCAGATGGTTATAACCACAATTCTGGTGATTGGCTCACTACAAACTTTATTGCCCCAGGTGCGCCACGTGGCGTTTGGTTTAGTTTGAATTGGCAGTTTGACCCCAATTCCAAACCAAGTTTTTAACACACTCATTTGAATCAAGCCCGCACAACAATGTGTGGGTTTGGTTGACCCCAGTTGATAGCTATTTGGTTGATAGCACCCTGCATTGGTTGTAATAAACCAACACTCAACAACACGCTAAACAAATATGTAAATAAATCATAATGTTATAGATGTATGACTTTGGAGCGATTATTGCATTAGGGTTAATCATTTAGGCGTTGAGTACATAAATGAATAGCTCGCTAATGTGGAATGGAATCAATTTAACATGGGCATACCATGATTTATTGCCTTCTATTTTTCGACGGATTCATTGCAAGCATTTAGCATTTGATATTTTGCATGATGCGCTGGTGCGGTTTGCGCTGGCCAAAAACGAGCAGAGGCATGCGCAGCCAGAGGCTTATCTCACAACGATTGTGCGCAATTTGCTGATTGATAGTCATCATGAAGCCGCGATGTTTGTGCCTATGCATATTGAGTCAGGCAATGAGTCGAGTGGTGATTTTGATCATCTGCATAGTGCGTATGCCGTTGAGGAGCTTTCGCCATCCCCGGAACGTCTTTTGGATATTCAGCAGCGGTTGCAACTGCTGCAAAAAATCATTGATAGCCTACCGCCCAAATGTAGAGATGTGTTTTGGATGTTCCGCATAGAAGGTATGTCACAGAATGCGATTGCTGCGCATTATAAAATCAGTGTGAATATGGTGGAGCGACACATCATCCGCGCACTTGTGGATTTAAGAGCCGCCAAAGCGTTGATCTATCCATAAGCCATTACTACCTATATTTATGTCCAGCACATTATTCAGTTCGCTCAAGCGTTCAACCACACAACAAAAAATCACAGAGACTGCTGTGAAGTGGTTTTTGCGTATGCGGGATGCAGAGCCCGATCATCCTGAAAGAGGACGTTTTGAAGCTTGGCTAATGGCTAGTCGCACACATGCTGATGAGTATCATGCGGTGGCGGATGTTTGGCAAGATTTTGATAGCAAAGAGAATTTAAAATCGTTGGCCAATGCGGTGACGCAAAAGCAGTATTACGAACAAGTCACGCGTACCAAAAGAACACAAAAAATGGTCAGCAATCTATTGGGCATTGCCTTGATTGCGGTGACCAGTCTATTAGGCGTTGCCGGTTACGAGCGCTGGCAAGCTACCCCTACCATGCAGATGGCACAAGTGACCAAAGTGGGCGAGCAGTTGAGCCAAACATTGGAAGATGGCAGCTCACTCTTTATTAACGGCAATAGTGATGTCAGTGTGACTTACTACCGCAATAAACGGTTGGTGAAACTGAACCGTGGCGAAGTGATATTTGAAGTGACAAAAGATGCTGATCGGCCCTTTATTGTCGATAGCGGTTACGCGAAGGTAACAGTGCTGGGTACGCGCTTTGCTGTGAACCGTTTAGCGCAAATGGTACGCGTGAGTGTGGACCATGGCCGTGTGCGCGTAGAGTCGCTACCAGACCCTGAAAATCACAAGGTAGTGGTGTTACATGACGGCCAAGTGGCGGAAATTAAAATGCGCAATAACCCAGTGATTGTGCAGCGTAGTGCCGCCGAGGCATTTAATTTTAAGCAGGGCGCACTGAATTTTGAGTATGCCGGTTTGGATGAAATAGCCGAAGTGCTCTCGCGCTACCGCAAGCCTGCGGTAGAGGCAACACTCATGCCCTCGGGTAATCCGCATGTCACAGCCGTGGTGAAAGTGAAGGATATTGAAAAGTTCTTATGGAGCTTGCCCGAAATCACATCTGTCACGTTGCAGTCCACCCCAGAAGCAACATGGCTAAAAGCGCAACCACAAAAATAAAAAATAATTGAATTAAGACATCAGGATTTTTTTGCCTGCTTGGTTATAGCAGTACAAGCACATTTTTAATCACAGGCAAATTATGAAAACAGTTCTAGGGTGTCATCGACCCACATCGGCAAGCGCGGTAGTGCGCACAAGCTATCTGGCAGTACTTGCTGCGCTGTTGAGCTTGTCAACCTATTCTGTCCCAGTCATCGCGGCTGGAGAAAAGTTAAATACCACATTGCCTAGTGATGGCATGACTGGCAGGGTGATGAATGTAGATATTCCCTCGCAAGCACTGGCGGCCTCACTGCAACAGTTTGCCAATTATGCGGGTGTCAGCCTTAGCTTCGATAGCAAAATCACCACTGGAAAAATTGCACCTGCCGTTAAAGGGTATATGACTGGCAGTGAAATTCTGAATCAGCTACTGACTGGGACAGACTTAGAAAGTGTGTCACGTGGCGATAGCATCATCATCAAACGTAAAGATAAAACGCAATTAGAACTGAAAGAAACCAAGGTAAGGGCCAAACGTTTTTACGATGTTGGGCCAATGCCCGGATTGAATCTGACCAAAGAGCAGATTGCCGGAAATATTCAAAGCATTACCGCTAAAGAGATTAAAGAAGCACATGCCTTGAGTTTGTCTGATCTGATGAACTCCAAA
>Ga0123388_1120540_pt1 | contig 18120 bp, 18 predicted proteins | sample T0HHNO3metaT_FD_89916 | JGI IMG/M metagenome (GOLD analysis project Ga0123388, IMG submission 89916) | Methane-oxidizing artificial microbial communities from Washington, USA to study methane cycling - T0-HHNO3 metaT (Metagenome... | ecosystem: Engineered > Modeled > Simulated communities...
CTTCGATCGATTTGGCGCGAAAGCTAACTTCTTCTACAAACACACCCGGTGCAAGATATTCAGGCATGCTCCCCTCCTTAATTTTTATGTGGACCAGCGTTTAAAGGACGAACTCAACTCATGCATGACTCAATTGGGTTGAACGGCAAGATGATCCCGATTAAAGGACCGGATTAAACCAATTTCGCCGGGCACCACGGCCAGGGTAAGCTCGGCGGCAAAACTATTCTCGGCATTTAGCGCACCCAGCGTCATCGCTACAAGATCGTCCGGATCGATAGCTTCTGTGGCATTGGCGGCAACAAGAGCCCGGATACTTAGTGTGGCGGCATACTCGACCACCCCTTCCGGCAAGGGCGGTAGCCGGTGCATCGCGATGATGAAATCGCCATTGGCGTCGGCTTGGGCGCGACAGATCAAATTGCCTCCGACACCCAGATTGACCGTCAGCGTCAGCAAGGCCCAGACGACCGGAGCATTGCTGCCGATGAACCGCAGCGTGCCGCGCAAACCGCCGCCGCGACCTAACTTGGTACCGAATGGCGTCGGATAAAGTACAACGCTGTGCCCGGCCGCGTTACCGGCTTGAATCTCAAAGCGGCGCGAGACATAGCGGCGTTGACTGTCGGCTACCGAGCCGACGATAGCGTATGCCACTTCTGCCGGACGCAATTTGTCCGCCTCGCTAGGCGCGCCTTGCACCGTTTTGCCGGCCGAACGCCGCCACAACGCAGTTTTGCCTGGCGTGTGTAAAAATTGCAGATCGGCGGGATGGGTATCGAGTTGCAGAACAACGACTTCGCTCAGCCGTCGCATATCGGCTTCCTGCGCGGCGCTGCTGCCGTCCAGCCAATAGATCACGTCGCTGGCGTAGAGGATATTGGTTTCCAGCACTTTGACGGCTTTCATACCGTGCCTCCGGGAAATATCCGTGTCGATACAGGCGGCCCTTCCGTGCGCGGCCGCTGCAAGCGCAAGCGCACGGTGCGCGCCACATAGGGTACGGTGCTGGTGTAAGGCGATTTGAAGACATCCCAGATGCGCATCAAGTCCTCGGTGGTCATCTCGTCCGGGGCGATATTCAGCACTTCGGCCTGGCCCCATTCGTCGTCGATGTCTTGAATATGCGAAATGTCGAGCTGACATTGGTTGGCGAGCTCGACCATCGCCCAACTCAGCAAGTCGGCTTCGATGGTGGCGCTGGCGGCGTTGGCGATTAACAGGAAATGCAGATTGACTGGCAGCTCGGCCTGCGGAGCGCTTTGATCGCTGCCGCGCTGCGCAAAGGAGCGCTGCCGGCCGTGCGGATCGATGGTAATTCGGTGCAGGTAGATACCCAGCAGGTTGCCGGTGAGGATATTGGCGATGTCTGCGCTACCCAACAGTTTTGCTTGGGCATTGGTGGGCTCGCTGCTCAGCTCGGCAGGTAATCTGCTAGTCAAGAACGATTCCAACGCCAAAAGCGCGCCGGTCACTCCCCGGTACGAAGCCATTTTCCCTCCCCTACTTGAGCGGTAGCATAGCCTAGTACATAGGTCTACTGTACGCAAGTCGATTTTGTGAGGCAATCCGCCAACAAAAACCGAAAAAAGCGATGCACAGCAAACTAACCGGCTAAATTCCGTGCCTCAATCAAATAATGGCTTTAATTTTTAGCAGAGTTTTTGAAATTTGCCGGGGCAGAATTGATTAAAATCTGATTAAAAACGGGGACAACTTGCTGCTCGGCCAAGCTTGCGCTTAAAACAACTATGCCGGATACGGTAAACCGGGCGAAGATAAACGCCTCGCCATCCGTCGCACAAACACATCCATGCTCTCAATGACGCTGCAACTCATATTAGCCCTGCTCTACGCCAATCTGGGCGAATGGCTGATGCATAAATTCATCTTGCATCGCTTAGGTAAACAGCCGGATAGCATCTGGGCCTATCATTGGTACGAACACCATGCAATATGCGCCAAACATCATATGTTTGATCCCGGCTATCGCCGGTTGGATTTATCGACCTGGAATGCTCAAACCAAGGAATTGGCGGTATTGGCCGCGATTGTATTGGCGCATCTGCCGATACTTTGGTACTGGCCGGCTTTCGTGACGGGTTTATATGGCTCGTTGACGCTTTATTACCATCGGCATCGCAAGGCTCATCTCGATCCGGAGTGGGCTAAACAGCATTTAGCCTGGCACTACCAACATCATACCCAGCCCGGCTCCGGCAACTGGTGCGTCACCTGGCCGGGGTTTGATTATCTGTTGGGAACTCGCAATAAATGATTTGCGCACATCCAATTGAAAAAATTTCCTCTCCAGGAAATCCGGAATTTAAAGCTTGCATCTATGATTGATTGGCAAGCAGCCAATAATAAAGAGTAAATTGAAAGAAGAATTCGTCATTTGATTGCCGGCTATCAGGCAAATGGCTGTCATAGCAAGCTATGGCATATGGGAAATTCTCTAGCCCTTATTTTTTACCCAGTATCAAGATCAAATACGTATACAGATATGAATGTTTTGCTGACACTTGTAGGCCTATTTATCATTTTTCAATTGACGGGTTGTGAGCAACAAATTCCCGAGGACACCCCCCTGCAATATTCCAGCAGCCCTTTGGAGCCGAACGCGCCAATCTATCGCTTTGCCATTCATCCCCTGCATAACCCTGAAAAGCTTAGCGAGACCTATCAGCCTCTTATCGACCATCTCAATAGCCAATTGCAGGGCGTGCGATTGGAGCTGGAAGCCTCCCGCGATTACCAAGCCTATGAGCAAAAATTCCGTGAACGTAGCCCCGCATTTTTGCTGCCCAATCCCTGGCAAACCCTCCAGGCACAGAAGGTTGGATACCATGTCATAGCAATGGCAGGCAGCGCAGAAGACTTCAAAGGTATCTTTATCGTGCGGCGGGACAGCAGGATTGAAAAACCTAGCGATTTAAAAGGCAAGGTTGTGAGCTATCCTTCACCCTCCGCATTGGCGGCCGCCATCATGCCGCAATATTTTCTTTATGCACATGGCATCGATGTTAATCGAGACATTCAGAATATTTACGTTGGTTCGCAGGAATCATCGATAATGAATGTCTATCTGGGTAACTCTGCAGCGGGCGCCACATGGCCGCCACCCTGGCGATCATTTCAAAAAGACCATCCAACAGAAGCAGCACAACTCAAGTTAATCTGGGAAACCCCGTCGCTGATTAATAATTCCGTAATGGTGCGGGATGATGTGCCGGAAAGCGTTCGCGAATACGTCAGAAAATCACTGCTTGATTTGGTCCAGTCGCCGGAGGGAAAAATCATCCTTTCAGACATGGGCACTGCCAGATTCCAGGCCGCCGACGATGCCAGCTACGCGGTTGTGGCTGACTATATCAAGCGCTTTGAGAAAGACGTGCGCCCGGTGGAGCTTCAATAAAGATGGGTAAATTGAAAAATCTATTATTTGGCAACCTCCGCAAGCAATTGATAGTTGGCATGACGGTCACTGTTTCCATGATGATGTCTCTATTCGTCTGGGATACGACTAGACGCCAAGAGAAACTCGAGTTGGCGCACAATTACGAACAAGGTAGCGCCCTTGCCAACAGTTTGGCAACATCCTCGGCGGTATGGGTGATGTCCCGCGATTTTAGTGGCCTGCAAGAAATCGTCCTGGGCGCCTCAAAGTATCCCAATTTAACTTACGTTATCGTGCTTGACCGGTCGGGCCATATATTAGCCCACAATGACCCCAGCAAGATTGGCCTGTATCTGAACGACCTGCCTCAGGGTATCGCTGAGCCTGTTTTGAAACGTACCGCAAGATCGCTTGACGTCATCACCCCCATCATCCTGGGCCAAAAGCATGTGGGCTGGGTCCGGATCGGCTTAAATCTTGAGTCTTTCACCGCCCAATTAGCCACTATAAAACAAAGTGCCTTCAGTTATGTGCTGGCAGCCATCGGCTTGAGTGTGTTGTTAGTCGCACTGACTAGCCGTATTCTGACCCGTCGACTTTATGCCATCCAAAAAGTAGCTGACGCCGTGCAGACCGGAAGTGCCGATATGCGCGTGGCACTTTCCGGCACTGATGAAGCCGCTAGATTGGCCAAACAGTTTAACGTCATGTTGGACAGCTTGAATGAGCGAGAACAACAACTTCGATCCTTTTACGAATTAAACCTGGTGGGCTTGACGATTACCTCACCCGACCAAGGCTGGATTCGCGTGAATAATTGTTTGTGTCGCATGCTGGAGTATTCGGAACAAGAATTGCGAGGCATGAATTGGGCGCAGTTGACCCATCCAGAAGACTTGGCTGCCGATTTAGAACAATTCAACAGAGTACTAGCGAATGAAATTGATGGCTATAGCTTAGAAAAACGCTTTATAAGCAGGACGGGCAAAATCATACCCACAAAATTGGTAGCGGGATGTGTTCGCAAGCCCAATCAAGAAGTGGATTATTTAACGGCTATGGTTGAAGACATTACTGATCGTAAAAACGCAGAGCGGGAGATTGGCATCGCTGCAACCATCTTCGATTCGCAGCAATGCATGCTGGTTTCGGACGCCAATGAATTGATCTTACGAGTAAATTCCGCCTTTACACGAATCACGGGCTACAGCCAAGAAGAGGTCATCGGCCAAAATCCTCGCCTACTTAAATCAGGCAGGCACGATGCAAGTTTCTACGATGCCATGTGGAAATCCATCAATACTCAGGGCATGTGGGAAGGTGAAATATGGAACAGGCGAAAAGATGGGAACGTTTTTCCTGAATACCTTAACATTACGGCAGTGAAAGACAGCAAAGGCACGGTGACCAATTACGTGGCTACTTTCACCGACATCACCCAGATTAAAGCTGCAGAAACCGAGATCAGAAACCTAGCGTTTTACGATCCGCTCACAGGCCTGCCCAATCGTCGCCTGCTCTCCGACCGGCTCAAACAGGCCGTCAATTCCAGTATGCGCAACGGAAAAACCGCTTCCTTGCTGTTTCTGGATCTCGATAATTTCAAAACCTTGAATGATACCTTGGGTCACGACATTGGCGACCTGTTACTTGAACAGGTGGCAACGCGCCTTACGAGCTGCGTTCGAGAATGCGACACCGTTGCCCGTTTAGGCGGGGATGAGTTCGTTGTCATGCTTGAAGATCTGAGCGAACATGCCATGGAAGCGGCCGAAAAAACTGAATTTATTGCCAATAAGATCCTGGCAGCACTCAATGAGCCGTACCAGTTGGGCCAACATCCCTACAGGAATACTCCTAGTATTGGTATCGTCCTTTTCAATGGGCGAGAGCAACAATCGAATGACGAACTGCTGAAACAAGCAGACATCGCCATGTATCAAGCCAAAAAGTCCGGGCGCAATGGCATCTGCTTCTTCGACCCACAAATGCAGGACAATATTTCCGCCCGTGCCGTCCTAGAGTCGGAAGTGCGCAATGCGATCGAGGATAAGCAATTCACGCTTTTTTATCAGGCTCAAATCGATCATTTAGGGAATATTAATGGTGCCGAAGCCTTGATTCGCTGGCAGCATCCGAAACGTGGCTTGCTACTCCCAAATGAATTTATTTCACTGGCAGAAGAGACGGGTCTGATTCTGCCCATCGGCCTATGGATCTTTGAAACGTCATGTAAGTTAATCAATGCATGGCAGGCAAACGAGATAACCAAGCATCTAGTTCTGTCCATCAATGTCAGCGCCAAACAATTTCAGCAAACTAACTTTGTAGCCAAAGTGGAGACAGCAGTGCAACGTCATGCAATTGCGCCTGGTCGGCTAAAACTGGAATTGACCGAAAGTATGTTACTGGGTGATATAGAAGACACCATCAAAAAAATGACAGCATTGAATGCCCTAGGAGTTTACTTCTCATTGGATGACTTTGGCACCGGCTACTCATCGCTGCAATATCTGAAGCGTTTACCGCTGCATCAACTCAAGATCGATAAATCCTTTGTACGCGACATTGCCACAGACGCCAGTGATCAGGCAATTGTGCGCACTATCATTGCCATGGCTCGCACGCTAAATCTGAACGTAATCGGCGAAGGCGTGGAAACCGAGGAACAAAAACAGTTTCTGATCGACAACGGCTGCACACACTTTCAAGGCTATTTATTTAGTAAGCCGTTACCACTTGAACAGTTCGAAATGCTTTTGAACTGAAAAGTCAGCATTACCCCGGGATTGCCGGTTATGCGTTGTGACCAGCCAAAGGTTGAAGCCTATGAGTCCAGTCCAGACGATAAATATCTTGTAGCTGATCAACGCCACGCACCTCAGCACTCGTCGCCCTCATCCATGTTTTGACATCACTTCTTTCATCAGCGGTTTTATTAAGTTTAATTTAAGGGCTTGAGGTGATAGTGATCGCCATACCAAACTGAAAGCCGGAGAAAAAATCGTGAGACAAGCCACACCATCGGATGCAAATAATGCCCTTACTCAAGTTAAGTACGCGATAAAGGATTTGATCCACTCGGATTATGACGATAACGAAGACGATGTGATTTACACCGCCAATAAATTGAATGCTGTACTACGTATGGTGCATGATAACCATCAGACCTGGAACGATGAAGCCATTCAGGAATTCGTACTGCGCCAACATGACCCACTGAGACATATCCCTGTTAAATCGGAAAAGCTCCATCACATGGTTCGCCATATTCAACAAGACATCATCGTCAAATTTTCCTGACTGTAAGGGGTAGCCACTAGAGGCTGACACTTGGCAGAAGTCTTACAAACCCGGGATCCCCATCTGCTGAATCCGCATGGCGTTATCGCCTTCTTCATACGCCAGCAGTTTGCCGTCATGCTGATAAAGCTTGAAAGCCAGGGCATAGGACAATACCCGAATCGGATAATCGCGCGGCAAGGTTTGTAAGTAAGGCTGCATCGTCACAAAGTCTGTGGCACCGTATTGCTGCATGATGAAACGCAAGCCGCCGTTGCGCGGCCCGATGTTGTAAGCCAGTAAACCTAAAAACAAATCGCCGTTCATTTCTTGCAGATAATGTTTGAAGGTGGCGGCGGCGACAAACGCATTGTGCCTGGGATCGTTGACTTGCACTTCCGCCACATCCAGTTCATCGGCTGCCTCACGGGTTATGGCTTTGGGCACGGCGGTAATCTGAAACAAGCCTTTGCCGCCATCAAAACTGTCGCGTGGCATAAACGAAGACTCGGTCGCGGCGATGCCTTGCAGCAAATTGACATCGACATCAAATGCCTTGGCGGCCTCGACTATCGCCGGATTGAAGGCATCGGCACGGGCCATCATTTTTTGTAAGCCGCCGATGCCGTGGCGGCGATACGCGGCATAGACTTGATGGGCCAGGGTCACTTTTTCGGCTTCCTGCTTGCCGCCGACCAAGGTGCGAAAATGCGTGAAGACTTGGGTGTAGCCGCCGTGCATCACAAACCAACCGGTCGAAGCGGCCAGACCGACTGCCAATGCGGCAGGCAAATAATCGAACCGGCCATGCAACCAAGCACGCAAGCGCGACCAGGCCAGCAATAGCGCAGCCGCTGCCAACATCAAGATCACCACGCCAATCGCGAACGGCAGCAAACTGGTAAAAAAACCGGGACCGGATAACCAACTGGCCGAGTAGCCAAGCACAAACATGGTCGCCAACACAGCAGCAATCATCAGTGCCAAGCCTTCCAAAACGATCAGCCACCAATTTGGTTTGCGCAAGGGCTTGGTTTTGCGGCGCGGCTTGCCTGGCTTGCGCCCGGAACCCGCTTTTGCTCGGCTAGGCGGGACAGCTTTGACCGGTGTTTTGGCGATAGGAATTGGCCGACTCATCAAGAACAGTGAAACATGGTTGGAAATAATCCGGAAAACCTCAGACAGGCAACAGCGAAACATCCGCCGCAAAGACTCGCGCTAGCGTTTAGCGACACAAAAGGTATATTCCTCTCGAACTATCGCCTAACAACTACTATAAAGCAGGTCCACAACCATGCACAACGCCTTCCGCCCGGCCTGGTGGCTGAACAGTCCGCATTTGCAGACTATCTATCCGGCCTTTTTGCGATGCATAACGCCGCCAGATGGCGTCCGCCGCGAGAGACTGGACACGCCGGACGGCGACTTTCTGGACATCGACTGGATCGACAATGACGACCGGCCGCTGGTAATTCTGTTACATGGTTTGGCCGGTAGCAGCCGCTCCGGTTACATCCAAGGTTTGCAACACAGTTTACTCGCTGCCGACTTTGCCAGCGTGGCGCTGAATTTTCGCGGTTGCAGCGGCGAGATGAACCGCATGGCGCGCTGTTATCACTCCGGCGAAACCGAGGACATCGACTTTTTGTATAAAACCTTGCGTCGGCGTTTTCCGGAGCGGGCGATGGCGGCGATAGGTTTTTCCCTGGGCGGTAACGTGTTGCTAAAATGGCTGGGCGAACAAGGCGATAAGCTTGAGTTATCGGCGGCGATAGCCGTATCGGTGCCGCTGCTATTGAACGAATGCGCCGACAAACTGGATCGTGGCTTCTCGAAACTCTATCGCGACTATCTGCTGCGCGAGCTGAAACAGTATATGCGCATAAAACTCCGGCATTTACAGCACATCGGTCAACTCGAACAAGCGGACAGAATTCTAAAACTAGGCGATCTCTCGGGCATCAAATCCTTCTGGCAATACGACGATAAAGTCGTCGCCGGCCTGCACGGCTTTAAAGACGCCCACGACTACTACCGGCGCAGCAGTTCCCGGCAATTTTTAAAGCACATCCGCGTCCCCACCTTGGTCTTACAAGCCAAGGACGATCCGTTCATGACCGAGCGGGTATTGCCGGCCAATGCCGAACTGTCCGATCAAGTGCAATTGGAAATTTGCGCCGGTGGCGGGCATGTGGGGTTTGTGGGTGGATCGTTGCTTAGGCCGGAGTATTGGGTGGAAGAGCGGATTGGCGAGTTTTTGCGACGACACCTGCCATCCGCAACCACCGGGCAAAATACCCTTGGCAGAGAAGCCTAAAGCCGACTACGCACCTAAGGTTGCTTTCTTCCCTTATTCCAATGATAGGTCAAGGCTGCGGAGATACAAATAGAGAGACTATCCATATCGACATCTTCCGTTTCTTGAAAAACAATCGCCCGATTACCTTCATATTTGAACTGGTATGGAAACAGCGTCCGAAACGTCTCAACCAAATTCGTGGTGCAGATGAAATACATTGCATATTGGGTCCGCTTGTCTTTTTTCCACGCCATTCTGATCGTACTGCCACATCCGGTTTCGGCGGTAATATAAGCAGGCTCGCCCCACTTTAAAGTTTCCTCAAGTTGTCCGACACCCTCGCTAGCCGCCACAGCAAAGATCGCTTCGCGAAGCACCAGCATTTTTCGGCGAATTTCCGGCGGATACTCGTCGAAAACAGCCTTGACGGTCGTATTTAGAAAAGGCTTCATAGAGGGCAAAGAATCTCGGAATTGTTGGATTAAATTAGCGCTATACAAATGGCGTCAACTTAAGCTAAATATAAAACCCAGCCGTCAGCGCCGCCAGTTGGAAAACCTATTTGACGGAAAAGCGGATCAAAATGCTGGAAGAGTTTCTAAATTAGTCCTGCCGATATAAGTCATCGAGCTAATCAAGCAGCCCGAGTTCGGAGTAGTTTCTACCGAAACAGTTATATCGACCTATGCTGCCCGCCAACACTAAAACTCATCCCCAACTAAGGGCTCACGCTTGGGCACCTTAGCCAAAATGGTCTGAAAAGCGGCTTTGTCGGCACGTTCCGCACGGGCCTGCAAGTAGTCTTCGGTGGCGATGGCCGACACTTTTTCGGCAACCGCACTGGCAATAAATTGATTGATCGATACACCTTCCTTGCTCGCCAGCTCTTTGATATGGCGGTGTATGGAGTCCGGCAATCTCAAACTTAATGCACTCATGGTAAACGCTCCAGCAAGGTTTTTGGCGTGATAGCTTCAACGCCGAATTTTTCGATACGAGTAAAATCTTTTAAATTATGGGTAACAATGGTGTTTACTCGGGCGGCAACGGCCAACTCCAAGACCAAATCATCTTTCGGGTCCGGCAAATAAGGTCGCCATAAAAAATACACCTTTTGATGGCGACTGAATCCGCACAGGTTATCCAACACTATATCTATTTCGGCATCGGTCAGTTGCAGCATGGAACGGTTGCGTTTCAGAACATCCTCATACTCGAACAAAAGCGGCGTCGATATGGCTGTTTGTAGCTGCCCGCCTGCTAAAAGCTCCAGCAATTTAAAGGATGCGCCATTGGCGGAATACAAACCGGCAAACAGAACATTGGTATCCATTATAATTTCTTGCATACCATATACGGTATCACCACCATGATAGCTTAAACAAAATTTTTTTTACCCTCTGCACAAATGTAAGTAATCGCTTTAAGCCGCCTAACCAAAAGGAGTTTTATGAGCACCACCCACTCCCAAATCCTATTCCTCTGCACCGGCAACTACTACCGCAGCCGGTTTGCCGAGTATTTGTTCAATCATCATGCACCGGATTACTCATTGCCGTGGCGGGCGTTTTCGCGTGGGCTGGCTATCGAGTTACTGAAAGACGATGCCGGGCCGATTTCACCGCACACCCGGCATGGCTTGGCCTTGCGGGAGATTCCCATCGAGCCCATCCGCGCGCCAATTGCACTGACCGAGCAGGATTTAGCCGCCGCCCGCCACATCATTGCCTTGAAGCAAACCGAGCATCAACCCTTGCTGCATAGCCGCTTCCCGGCTTGGGTGGAGCGCGTGGAATACTGGCAGGTGGACGACATAGAAGACGCCCACCCGAGCGAGGCCTTGCCGCAGATAGAAACGGCGGTGTTGGCTTTGCTGCGGCGCTTGGGCAACGAATAGTCACGTAAAAACCGTCACAGGAACTTGTCAGTTCAATCCTACTCTTTTAGCAAACGGCAATAACACAGCGCGGCGCTGTGTTACTATTTTCTTCTTTTATTTTTCTGTTTGAATGTAATGGCGCCTAGCAAACCGTTGCAACTGATAGACCGCTTCGGCAGAGTGGTCAACTACCTGCGGGTATCGATTACCGACCGCTGCGATTTTCGCTGCGTGTACTGCATGGCTGAAGATATGACATTTCTGCCGCGTAGCCAGATTCTCAGCCTGGAAGAAATCCGTTTTATCTGTGAAACCTTCGTCGAGCTGGGCGTGGGCAAAATCAGGATTACCGGCGGCGAACCGCTGGTGCGCAAAGGCGCATTAGGCTTGCTGCAAGACCTGGGACGGGTGCCTGGCCTGAACGAACTGGTATTGACCAGCAACGGCTCACATCTGGCCGAAATGGCCGACGACTTACAAGCAGCCGGCGTCAAACGCGTCAACATTAGCCTGGATACCTTGGACCCGGCCAAATTTAAGGAGCTGACGCGTACCGGCGATTTAGCACAAGTGCTGAAAGGCATAGCCAAAGCCAGGGAAGCCGGCTTTCAGCGCATCAAACTCAACGCGGTCATTCTGAAAAACCGCAATCATCAAGAAGTCTGCGATCTGGTGCAATTTGCTGTCGAGCGTGGCATCGATATCAGCTTTATCGAAGAAATGCCGCTAGGCGCGGTGGACAACCATCATCGCGGCGACGCTTTTTATCCCAGCGAGTTGATTAGGCAGGATTTGCAACAGTGCTTTACGCTGGAAGCCGTGACCGACTCGACCGGCGGACCTTCGGCTTATTACCGGGTGGCAGGCAGTAACAGCAAAGTCGGTTTTATCTCGCCGCACAGCGCCAACTTCTGTAGTAGTTGCAACCGGGTGCGCCTGACCGCCGAAGGCCGCTTATTGCTTTGCTTAGGCAACGAACATTCGGTTGATCTGAAACAGGTGGTCAGAGATCATCCTGGCGACAAAGCTATGTTGAAACAAGCCATCGTCGAAGCCATGCAAATCAAACCCGAAAAACACGAATTCAATATTCACGAACAGCCGGTGATTTTGCGGCACATGAACGCCACCGGCGGCTAATATACGGAGGACCTTATGTCGGATAACAAAGCCTATCACATCGTCGCCGAAGCCCGACGCTACAAGGAAGAGCGGGAAAAAGGCTACCGCGAGCAAGCGTTAAAACTTTATCCCTGGATTTGCGGACGCTGCTCCAGAGAGTTCGATCATAAAAACCTGCGCGAACTGACCGTACATCACGTCAACCACGATCACGACCACAATCCGCCCGACGGCAGCAACTGGGAGTTGTTGTGCCTTTACTGCCACGACAACGAGCATCAACGCTACGAAGAGCACGTGCGTTACGGCGGCAAAGCCACATCGGACGGCAAGGCACCGGTAGCGACCTTCAACCCATTCGCCGATTTGAAAAACCTGATGAAGAAAGACTGATGCCCAGCAAATGCGTGTGGGCGCTGGGCAGCGCTAACGAAGAGCATTATCACGATCACGAATGGGGCGTGCCGCTACACGACGAGCGGATGTTGTTCGAGTTTCTAATATTGGAAGGCGCACAAGCCGGGCTCAGTTGGCGGACCATACTCGACAAGCGCGAGGCTTACCGCGCCGCTTTCGATCATTTTGATCCGGTTAAGGTCGCCGCTTATGACCACAAAAAACTGGCGTCGTTATTGCAAAACCCTGGCATCGTCAAAAATCGCCTGAAAATTGAATCCGCGGTAAACAATGCCCAGGCTTTTTTACGGGTACAGCAGGAGTTCGGCAGTTTTGACTCATACATATGGAGCTTCGTTGGCGGTGAGCCGCGGCAGAACCGTTGGCTGCAACATAGCCAGTTACCGGCTTACACGCCGGAATCGGAACGGATGAGCAAGAATCTGCAAAAGCGCGGCTTTAAGTTTGTCGGCAAAACCATCTGCTATGCTTATATGCAGGCGGTGGGCATGGTCAACGATCACACCGTCGATTGTTTCCGCCACTCGCAACTGACAGCTACCACAACACCATGAGCGCCGAACCGCTAGCCGCCGATTACCGGACTTTAATTGCCAACAGCCAAAGCCTGATAATCGCCAGCAGTTCCGAGCTAGGGACAGCCGAAGTCAGTTATGCGCCGTTTTTGGAATACCAAAATACTTATTACATCTATGTCAGCCAATTGGCCCGGCATACCGGCAATATGTTGCGCCAAAGCCAGGCATCCATCATGTTTATCGAACCCGAGGCCGAAGCGGTCAATCCGTTTGCCAGACGTCGCCTGGTGTTCGAATGTGCTGTTGGTGAAATTGACAAACTCCAGGCGGCATATGCCCAGTTGTTAGATATGCTGCAAGACCGGTTCGGCGAAACAGTTACCGTTTTGCGCTCACTCGCGGATTTTCATTTACTGGCGCTAACCCCTTTGCGTGGCCAATATGTCGCCGGTTTTGGCAAAGCATTTACCATCGATGTCGAGAATGGCATTCTGTTACCCGCAAATCATTAAAGCCGCTGCTTCGCCCAGCGTCGGCGAAAACCAGAGTCCGCCTGTTTAATCATGCCGACAGCTCTTAGACTTTTTCTAATCAACAGCGCCTTGGCCCTTGCCTATTTTATCGGCGGCTATTTAGGGCATTTGCTGGCGATGCAGCCCAGCCATGCCAGCCCAATCTGGCCGTCAGCGGGTATCGCTCTGGCCGCGTTGCTTGGTTACGGCCCCAGAATATTGCCGGGCCTGATCATCGGCACCTTGGGCACGCAAATTTACGCTTTTGCGGACCTGGCCACCCCAGAGGATTGGTTTACCCCGATTTGGGTAGGCTCCGCCGCCAGCGTCGGCGCCATCGCCCAGCCTTTGCTCGGTGCGGCCCTGATCAACCGCTGGATAGGCAAACACAATCCGTTGATGGAAGATCGGCATGTCGTCTGGTTTTTCTTATTGGCAGTTGCAAGTAGCTTAATATCGGCTAGCGTCGGCACTAGTTTTCTGTACATTTTCGACACCATCGATGCTGAAGAATTCGGCCTGAACTGGTGTACTTGGTGGATAGGCGATGCGATAGGCACGGTGATCTTCGCGCCCTTGCTGCTGTTGTTCATCGGTACACCGCGCCATATCTGGCGGCAGCGGCAAAAATTCGTGGCCTATCCTTTATCGATTTCGCTGTTGTTGGTGGTCATCGCCTTTGTCTACAGCCGCAATCTGGAAAATCAACGCATTAATGGGCTGTTCGAAAATCAGATTAATCTGACCCATACCAACCTCCAGGAACATTTCGGCGACGACATTCTGAATAATCAGTTGCTGAAAGCCTTGTTCGACAGCTCGGAATCGGTCAATCCCAACGAGTTCAGGCTATTTGCCCATACCATCTTCACCAAACATCCCGAGTTGGAGGCATTGGAATGGATACCCAGAGTCAATGCCGAAGACCGTAGCGCATTCGAACAACAGACGGAAACCACCATCCGCGAACTCGACCGCAATCATCAATTGATACCGGCCGGTAAGCGAAACATTTATTTACCCATTGCTTACTCCTTCGGCAATCAGCACAACATAGGTTTCGATGTTGCCAGCAACCAACAGCTATTAGCGGCTATCCACAAAGCGATTAATTCCGGCGAAACGGTGGTGACGGCCGGCATCGTCTGCGATGATAATCAACCCTGCTTCGCCATTTATTCGCCGGTTTATCTTAAAGGAAAATCACTTAACACCAGCGCCCAACGCCAGCAGTTTTTTCTGGGCTTGGTCGCCAACGTTTTTAAGTTAAGCAGCGAAATTCAGGAATTGTCCACACGCCTGCAAAGCATAAGTTTGTCCGTAGCCATCTATGATCAAGACCTGCTGTTATATCGCAGCACTCCGGAAGGCGCTGAATCGAAAAAATATTACTTTCCGCCAACCAGACGGCAATCGCTGGCGGTTGCCGACCGGAGCTGGACGCTTGAATATAAACCACTGCCGGAGTTTTATGCGCAACAACATTCCTGGACGGTTTGGTGGCTGCTTTCCGGGAGCTTTTTGCTCTGCGGCCTGACCAGCTTCGGTTTAATGCTGATGAGCGGACGCACCGCCCGCATCGAAGATCTGGTGGCTTTGAAAACCCGCGACTTGTTGCGCAGCAACCAGGCCCTGAATACCGAGATCGAACGCCGCAAACAGCAGGAAAACGAGCTCCGCATTGCCGCGACCACGTTCCAGTCGCACGAGGCCATTATCGTCACCGATGCCGATGGGGCGATCTTGCGCGTCAATAACGCCTTTAACAAAATCACCGGCTACAGCGCAGAGGAAGTGATTGGCCGCCAGCCGGATTTTCTGTCGTCGGCTCATCAAGCACCCGGATTTATTCAAGCCTTGATCCAGGCCTTGGACAGGGATAACCAATGGCAGGGCGAAATTTTGAATCGGCGCAAAAACGGCGACGTATTTCCGGAATGGCTCACCGTTACCGGCGTCCGGGACGAGCAGGGCCGCCTGCTTAATTATGTAGCGATTTTTTCCGACATCAGCGAGCAAAAAGCCGCCGAGCGGGAAATCCATGAACTGGCATTTTACGACCCGCTGACCGGCTTGCCGAACCGGCGTTTGCTGCTGGATAGGTTGAAACAGGAAATCGCCGCCGCCAAACGCCAAAGCTATTACGGTTCGCTGTTTTTTCTGGATTTGGATCATTTCAAAACCCTTAACGATTCGCGCGGACATCAAGTCGGCGACGAATTGCTGATCCAGGTGGCCCAACGTCTTAAATCGATTATCCGCGACGAAGACACCGCGTGTCGGTTGGGCGGCGACGAATTTATCGTGATGGTGCCGGGCCGCTATGCGCAACTGTCGCAAGCGACCAGTCATGCGGCGATGCTGGCGGAAAAAATTCTGCACACCATCAATCAACCTTTCACGGTACAGGGCAGCGAACATCACTTTTCCACCAGCATAGGCGTTACCTTGTTTCCAGAGGTAGCCGAGCAGCCGGAAGAGGTCATTCAACAAGCGGACACCGCAATGTACCGGGCCAAGGAAAGCGGCCGTAACGGCATCAGTTTTTATCGGCCATCGATGCAGGAAACCGCCGACCGCCGTCTGACTTTGGAAAAAGAGATTCGTCAGGCGCTGAAACAAAAGCAGTTTTTACTGCACTATCAAGCGCAGGTCGATCATCAAGGCAAGGTAGTCAGTGCCGAAGCACTGATCCGCTGGCAACATCCGGAAAAAGGCATGGTCTCGCCGGCGGAGTTTATCCCGATTGCCGAAGATACCCAGTTGATTCTGCCGATAGGCGAATGGGTAATGCGCGAGGCCTGCCGGCAAATTAAAGTGTGGGACGAACAGAATCTAGCCATTCATCATGTGGCGGTTAACGTCAGTTCCCGGCAATTCCGTCAAGCCGATTTCGTCGATCAAGTTAAACGCATTTTGATAGACGCCGAACTGCCGGCTGAGCGTCTGGTCATCGAACTGACCGAAGGCTGCGTCATCAGTGACATAGACGACACCGTGGAAAAAATGCGCGACTTGCAAACCCTAGGCGTGAAAACCTCAATCGACGATTTCGGTATCGGCTATTCATCGCTGTCTTACCTGAAAAAACTGCCCATCAGCCAATTGAAGATCGATCAGAGTTTCGTCCGGGACATCGCCAGCGACCCCAACGACGCGGTGATTGTGGAGACCATTATCAATATGGCTAAAAACTTAGGTCTACATGTGATTGCAGAAGGCGTGGAAACCCAGGAACAAATGATCTTTTTACGCAATAAAGGCTGTCTATCCTACCAAGGCTATTACACCGGCCGGCCGGTGGCCGCCGCCAGATTTGAGCGGGAAGACAGATTACTTCCCACCGGGTGATAGGCGAATAAGCACCGGGAAGTGTCTGCACCACAGCCGTTAATTTTCCTGAATGCTATACCTATAGCTATCAGCATTCCTTGCCGAAAGGACGATTTTGCGGCTGCAAGGCACACGGCTAAAGCTTGTTTAAGCTAGCCCTTGAATTCCTCGCTGACCAGCAATTCCGGAACCCAAGCTTACGCGCGAGGTCTAGCTGGCTCGGGCTTTTGGGAATATCGGTCGAAGGGCTTGCCGTTAAACCCTAGACAACACATCGCCGCCAAGCAAATCCGACAAACATTCTCGTATTCGCGGCGGCTGCGTTAAAATCGTCGCGTTAACCATCCGACTAGGGACTTTGCAGATGAATATGAAAATTTGCCTGTTTGCCATTGCCGCTTTATTGCCGCAGTTTGCCAGCGCCAACGAGAAACCCACTATCCGCATAGGCGCCATGGCCGCCGGTACCTTAAATTGGGAACTGGCGGCGATGCGTAACCAAGGCCTACTGGACAAAGCGGAATTCAGTGTGGAGAACATTGCGGTTGCCAATCAACAAGCGGGTAAGGTTGCTCTGCAAGCCGGCTCGGTCGATGTAATCGTCTCCGATTGGATCTGGACTTCCAGCATGCGCAGCACAGGTACAAATTTGAGCTTTTACCCGTTTTCCGACACGTCCGGCGTGCTGCTGGTGCCGGCTGATAGCTCCATCAAGTCGCTGGCCGATCTAAAAGGCAAAAAACTGGGTATAGCCGGCGGCGAGCTGGATAAAAACTGGCTGTTGTTGCAAGCCCTGGGGCAACAGCAACAACTGGATCTAAACGCCGGCGTCGAAAAGATCTACGGCGCGCCTCCATTACTGAACCAGCAACTGCTAGAAAAACGCGTCGATGCCATACTGACCTTCTGGCAATTTGCCGCGCATCTGGAAGCGCAAGGCTACCAGGCGTTATTGACCGGCGAAGACATCATCCGCCAACTCGGCATCAGCGAAACCGTACCCAGCATCGGCTACGTATTCAAACAGGACTGGGCCGATCAACATAAAGTGGCTTTTAAACAATTCTTGAGTCTGAGTAAACAAGCCCACGACACCCTGTGCAGCTCCGATACGGAATGGCAGAAAATCGTGCCGCTTACCGACGCAACCAGTCCGAAAGAACAACAAAAACTCAGAGAGCGCTATTGCCAGGGCCGGGTAGAACAATGGGGCGCCACTCAACAAAGCGCTGCCGCTAAAATCTACGCCATGCTGCACCAACTCAGTAACAACAAGCTGACCGGCCAATCGGCTCAACTACAAGCGGGGACATTCTGGTCGGCGGATTGATGTTGACGGGCACTTTTAAATTTAATCA
>Ga0123388_1044282_pt1 | contig 18081 bp, 16 predicted proteins | sample T0HHNO3metaT_FD_89916 | JGI IMG/M metagenome (GOLD analysis project Ga0123388, IMG submission 89916) | Methane-oxidizing artificial microbial communities from Washington, USA to study methane cycling - T0-HHNO3 metaT (Metagenome... | ecosystem: Engineered > Modeled > Simulated communities...
TGCAAGGCCTTTCTAAGCCCCTTCTTGAATGCCGATGAGTGTGATTTGGAACAACTGCCTGGCCAAGCTTGAACATGAAATTCCCAGTACCGATTTCAGCACCTGGATCAGGCCGCTGCAAGCAGTGGAAACCGACAGCCAGTTAAAATTACTTGCTCCCAACCGCTTTATTATCGACCATATCAAACAGCATTTTTTCGCGATCATCGAAGATGCGGTCAACGAGTTTTCCAATGCAACCTTGGCGGTGCAGTTTGAAATAGGTAGTAAAAAATCGCCGGCTATCAAAGCACCAACACTCAGCAAGAGTCCGACCCAAAAGAAGAATCAACCGAATTTTTTAAACAAAGCCTTCACCTTTGAGAGCTTTGTGGAAGGTAAATCCAATCAATTGGCCAGAGCCGCTTCGATGACGGTTTCGGATAACATCGGCAAGGTCTACAACCCGCTGTTTATCTACGGCAGTTCCGGTTTGGGTAAAACCCATTTGATGCATGCCATAGGCAACGCGGTGTTACTGAAAAAACCCGATGCCAATATCGTCTATCTGCATTCCGAGAAATTCGTGCAGGACATGGTCAAAGCGCTACAACAAAACAGCATCAACCAATTTAAAGAGTACTACCGCAGCATCGATATTTTATTGATGGACGACATCCAATTTCTGGCCGGTAAGGAACGTTCGCAGGAAGAGTTCTTCCACACCTTTAACAACCTGCTGGATAACAAACATCAGGTGGTTTTGACCTGCGATAAGTATCCGAAAGAAATCGATGGCTTGGAAGACCGTTTGAAATCGCGCTTCGGTTGGGGCTTGCCGGTGGCGATAGAACCGCCGGATCTGGAAACTCGTGCGGCGATTTTGATCAAAAAAGCGCAACAAGTTGGCGTGGATCTGGATCAAGACATAGCCTTCTTCATTGCGAAACGCATACCTTCCAATGTTAGAGATTTGGAAGGTGCGTTGCGTAGAGTAGTAGCCAACTCGCAATTTACCGGTCGCGATATCACCTTGGAATTTACCAAGGAAGCGCTGCACGATTTGATCAGCTTGCAAGACAAGTTGATCAGTATCGACAACATTCAAAAAACCGTAGCCGACTATTTCAAGATTAGAGTGGCCGATTTATCGTCAAAAAACCGCAAACAATCCATCACCCGTCCTAGACAAGTAGCTATGTGCCTGGCCAGAGAACTGACCTCGCACAGTTATCCGGAAATTGGCGATGCTTTTGGTGGACGCGACCACACTACCGTCATCAATGCCTGCAAGCGTGTGGCTGAGTTGAAAGACGACGATGTGAAGATGGCGGAAGATTACAAAAACCTGTTGAGAACCTTATCGCATTAATTGCGTGTAAGTTGTGGATAAAGTGTGCCGAAAATAGCCTATCCAGCTTATCCAAAAACCCCATACAAGCTAAAACGGTATCTGACAACAATGTTTGATACATGCTAAGATTTTGATTTAAATTAGATAAAACCGGTTTTCCACAGCTTTTTGTTTACTTAGTAGTAACAATATATAAAAGATATTTATATGAAATTTATTATTAGCAGAGATCAAATCTTGCCACCGCTGCAACAAATCGTCAGCGTTATCGAGAAACGGCAGACCATGCCGATTCTGTCCAATGTGTTGTTGCAGGCTAGCGACGAGCAGTTGGTGATGACCGGTACAGATACGGAAATTCAGATTGTTGCTAAGTTAAATATCGAATCAATAGCGCATTCCGGGGAAATAACGGTTCCTGCTAGAAAGTTTCTGGATATTTGCCGCTTATTACCAAACGGCGCGGAAATTCACTTTGAATTGCAAGACGATAAAGTTAAGGTCGTTTCCGGCCGCAGCCGGTTTTCTTTGAGTACTTTACCGGCGGAACATTATCCGGAGTTCAACGAGTCCGAGTTTGAACATAGCTTTTTGCTCAATGCCGGCAAATTCAAGAAAGCGCTGGATAAAACCGTGTTTTGCATGGCCAATCAGGACGTACGCTATTACTTGAACGGCTTGTTACTGAATGTCAGCAATTCCAAACTTAAACTGGTCGCGTCCGATGGCCATCGTTTGTCGATTTATGAAGACGATATTGGCCAAGCGACCGGCTATGAATCCCGCATCATCATGCCCAGAAAAGCGGTGCAGGAATTGAGTCGTTTGCTGGACGATGCAGACGCAGAATTGAACATCCAGTTTTCCAGCAACAACATCCGAATTTATTACAAGGATGTAGTGTTCTCGTCAAAGCTGATCGATGCCAAATTCCCGGATTTCAGTAAAGTGTTCAATCAAAGTTTTATGAGTCCGTTGTTGATCCAAAAACAAGTCTTGAGAGATGCGTTAACGCGGGTAGCGATTCTGTCCAATGAAAAGTACAAAGGTGTGACTTTCGATATTTCCGGCGATTTGTTGAAACTCAGTACCCATAATCCCGAGCATGACGAGGCCGAGGAAGAATTGATCATCGATTATCAAGGCGAGCCGTTGAGCATCTCGTTTAATTCGCAATATATGCTGGATGCAGTATCCAACTTGGATTCAGAAATGGCGGTGCTGACCATAGCCGGCAACGCCAGCAGTTGTTTCATCGAAGAACCTGAACAACCTTTGTTTAAATTTATTGTCATGCCAATGCGGATGTAGGTCGTTTAGCGATTATGACCTTGTTAAAGCTGGATGTGCTGTCGGTTAGAAACATCCATTCCGCAAGCATCTCGCCGTCGCCCGCCATTAATTTGATCACCGGCGCCAATGCCAGCGGCAAGAGTTCGCTGCTGGAAGCCATTTTTATTTTGGGTAGATCTCGCTCGTTTAGAACTACCCATACCAAGCAGGCCATTGCTTTCGAGCAGTCGCAATTGACCGTTTCCGCGCAAAATCGGGAACAGTCCGGTTCGGTCAGTACGCTGGGGATACAGATTGATAACAAACAGTGCCAGATCCGCATCGATCAGGAAGATCGACAAAAAGCTGATTTGGCGTACGCATTGCCAGTGCAATTGATTCATCCCAAGAGTTATCGCTTGCTAGACTCCGGACCGCAAATCCGTAGAGAGTTTTTGGATTGGGGTATTTTTAATCAACACAAAAACTTTTTGCCCTGTTGGCGCAAGTTTAATAAGGCTTTGCAACAACGTAATGCTTTGTTGAAAACCCGGCAACTGAAACAGCTTCCGGCTTGGGATAAGGAACTTGTGGAATATGGGCAGGTGATTAACGAGTTTCGTTTGGCCTATGTAGCAAGCTTGCAACCGGTGTTTTTAGAAATGGCTAGCCACTTCTTAAATAAGGAGGATGTTGATTTACGCTTCTTGCCCGGCTGGGATGATAGGCAATCCCTAGACTTAATTTTGAAAAACGATCTGGTGCGAGACATACGCTACGGCTTTACCCATAGCGGACCGCACCGAGCGGACTTTCAGACTTACCAAAACAAAAGACTGGCTAAAGACTATCTGTCACGCGGACAACAAAAGCTCTTAGTTTTGGCACTTATGTTGGCACAAGTGACCTTATTGAATCAGGAAAGCCCATATTCCTGCTGCATCTTAATAGACGACCTCGCGTCCGAATTGGATACAGAAAACCGGGCAAAATTGATAAAATACCTCGCTGGATTGAACTGCCAGGTTTTTATCAGCAGTACCGATATAGCTGATTTTGGTGACTTAAGTTCAGTAGAAAACTATAAATGGTTTCACGTGGAACAAGGCGATGTAAAACAACTTTAATGTTTCACGTGGAACAAATAATAAAAATTAACAACTCCCATCACACACGATACAACGGCTTCATGTGCGATATGAAAGCCAGGCATCGTTGCGGTAAAACACAACACAATGGATATACCCATGAGTGAAAATTACGACAGTTCGAATATCACAGTACTTAAAGGATTGGATGCAGTCAGAAAACGTCCCGGCATGTACATCGGCGATACCGATGACGGCTCCGGCTTGCATCACATGGTATTCGAAGTCGTCGATAACTCCATCGACGAAGCATTAGCCGGATACTGCAAAGGCGTCGATGTCGTGATTCACGAAAATGGCTCGATATCCGTTTACGATGATGGTCGCGGCATTCCGGTTGATATACACAAAGAAGAAGGCCGTTCCGCTGCTGAAGTGATTATGACTATCCTGCACGCCGGCGGTAAGTTCGACGACAACGCCTATAAAGTCTCTGGTGGCTTACACGGCGTAGGCGTCTCGGTAGTAAATGCCTTGTCTGAAGAGCTAACGCTGAAGATTCGTAAAAACGGCAAGCTGCACATGCAAAAATACATCCTCGGCGAGCCAGTAGCGCCCTTAGCCGTGATAGGCGACTGTGAAGGCAGCGGCACCTACATAAACTTCAAACCCAGCCCTACGATCTTCACCAATATCGAATTTCACTACGACATCCTCGCCAAGCGTTTGCGCGAACTGTCGTTTTTGAATTCTGGTGTAAGAATCTCCCTCCGCGACGAAAGAACCGGCAAAGAAGATGTATTCGAATTCGAAGGCGGCATCAGCGCTTTTGTCCAGCATCTGAACAAAAACAAAACCCCGCTGTTTGAAAAAGTCTTCCACTTTATCGCCGAAAAAGAAGGCGTAACGGTAGAGGTGGCGATGCAATGGAACGACTCCTACCAAGAGAACGTGTTCTGCTACACCAACAACATCCCGCAGCGCGACGGCGGTACGCATTTGGCCGGATTTAGAGGTGCATTAACCCGCACCATTAACCAATACATCGAAACCAACGGCCTGGCTAAAAAAGAGAAAGTGGCCACCACCGGCGACGATGCACGCGAAGGCTTGACCGCGGTGTTATCGGTGAAAGTCCCAGATCCTAAGTTCTCCTCGCAAACCAAAGACAAACTGGTTTCATCGGAAGTAAAACCGCTGGTCGAATCGACCATGAACGAAAAACTGCAGGAATTCCTGCTGGAGCAACCGCAAGTCGCCAAAGCCATCGTCAACAAGATCATCGATGCAGCTAGAGCCCGCGAGGCCGCTAGAAAAGCCCGCGAAATGACCCGCCGCAAAACCACGCTGGATATTGCCGGCTTACCCGGAAAACTCGCAGATTGCCAGGAAAAAGATCCAGCCCTATCCGAACTGTTCATAGTGGAAGGGGACTCGGCGGGCGGCTCCGCCAAACAGGGCCGTGATCGCCGCACCCAAGCCATCCTGCCGTTGAAAGGTAAAATCCTTAACGTGGAACGCGCCCGCTTCGACAGAATGATTTCATCGGAAGAAGTGGGTACCCTGATTACCGCGCTGGGCTGCGGTATCGGTAAAGACGAATACAACATCGACAAACTCCGCTACCACCGCATCATCATCATGACCGACGCGGACGTCGACGGTTCGCACATTCGTACCCTGTTACTGACCTTCTTCTATCGGCAATTGCCGGAGCTGGTCGAGCGAGGCCACATCTACATCGCCCAACCGCCTTTGTACAAAGTCAAAAAAGGTAAACAAGAACATTACGTCAAAGACGACAACGCTTTAAACCAATACCTAATCCAACTGGCTTTGGATAAAGCGCAATTACAAACTGATGCCGACACCCCGGTCATCCAAGGCCAAGGCCTGGAAAAGCTGGCGACAGAATTTGCCGACGTGATGAGCATCATCAATCGCCTATCCAGACGCTACGATGACCTGTACTTGGAGCAAATGACCTACATGCAGGTGTTAAGCGACGACATCAAAGCCGATCAGCAAAAGCTGCAAGCCTGGTTCGATTTGCTGCAAAAAAATCTGAACGAGGGCGGCCACAAAGCCATATTCAGCACCCAGCTAAAATATCGCGACAGCGACGACTTTGATATAGAAGTTAGCAAGCGCCTGCACGGCATTACCAAAAGCTTTGTCCTGCATGCGCCGTTCTTCGCCGGCAATGATTATCAAAAAATCGCCCGCTTCGTGGAAAAAACCCTCAGCATGTTCGGCGAAACCTCGGTCATGCGCATGGGCGAGCGCGAACAACAAGTGGATACCTTCAAACAAGCGTTCGAATGGATGATGAAAGAAGTCAAAAAAGGCCAGCATATCCAGCGCTACAAAGGTTTGGGCGAAATGAACCCGGAACAACTCTGGGAAACCACCCTGGACTCCAACAGCCGCCGCATGCTGCAAGTCACCATCAATGACGTAGTCGCCGCCGACGAAATCTTCACCACCCTAATGGGCGATGTCGTGGAACCACGTCGGGATTTCATTGTGAAGAACGCCTTGGATGTGGCGAATTTGGACGTATAGCTGTTGTCGAATGCCACAATTAATGAAAAGTGTGCCAAATAAGTGAAAAACTAATGACACAAAAAATGAAAAAATCCGAAACTTTCTCGCTTCTGAAATTTTAGGTTGGACTTAAACAACTTTTTTTGTTGGGATGCCCTTTCTAAATGATTATAGGTGGAATACCCGACAAACTTGGCAATCGGTATGAAGCCAAATGGCTGGTTCGCTGCCTGATGGACGTAATTGCCGGTAAGGCAAATTGGCTTAAATTTGAAGGCATTGATACCGAATATCAAGGTTTTGAATTTGCCCTTTCGCGTGGCGATAGTACCGAATGGCATCAGACAAAGATCAATGCGCCTTCCGGAAACTGGACGCTCAATGTTCTAAATCGTGAAGGTATATTGAAGGCGTTTTCAGAACGGCTATCGGTAGATCATAACGCGCATTGTTTTTTTGTTTCGCAAGACGGTGCTAAAGACTTCAGGACGCTGACAGACAAAGCCCACTTAGCCGAGTCGTTTAGTCAATTCATTGACGATGCACTTGCGAAAGAGGAAAGAGATGAGACATTTCCGAAACTCTATGGTTTTTGGTGTCAAACACCAGAAATTGCATTTGAATGGCTAAAACGCTGTCATGTCGAAGTCATGCCAGACAGACAGCTAGACGCTATCAATGAATCATATGGCGATCTGTATTTCCAACAAGGAGGTAAATCCGCCTTTCCCCTGCTGCGCGACATTCTCGAAAAGAATTTCAATAAACAATTATCGACCGAAACGTTTCGTGAAATCCTGAAACAACAAAGCGTTTTGATATTTAAGGAATGGGCTTTCGATCCCACTATCCGACAACGATTGCACGAAGAAACCGATGCTTATCTCGGCACCTACTCCCCTTTCGGCGCCGGTAATGAAATTATTACAAGGCCGCAGACACAATCACTAATTGACGAACTGCTAACTGACAATGGGCCTGAATTGATTTTACTTGCCGGTGTTGCTGGTTCGGGAAAATCTGGAGTAGTTCGCGCTGCCATCGAAGATCTTCGGCGACTTAATATTCCCCATTTGGCGTTTCGAGTCGATCACCATTTACAGTGTGTTAGTCGTGAAGCATTAGGAAAAAAATTGATTGGGCGAGAGGAAAGTCCAGTCACTACCTTGAAGGGGACTTTCCCACTCATCGAACCAGCTACGAATTCCCGTTTCAGTTGTTGCACCGCCTGCGCTAGTCGAATGGTCAGTGCTACGGCATCACCCTTGCGGCCGCGACCCGAGCGGCCAATATGCAGTACGAAAAGCCTGGCGTGATGCCAGGTATTACCAATGGGCAGATAGGGGTCACGGCCAATGGCGCAGGAAAGATAGGCCATGAAGTTTGCCGCAATCGCGTAGGGATTGGTCTCTGTTTCAGCACTGCCTGCCCTCGCCACATCACCCACCAACCCATATAAACAGGTTTCGGCGGGTTGAGGTGGATTTCGATGTATCTCCAAATCGTCATGATTAGGCGTAGCTGGAACAAAATCTTGTTCGTCATGTAATGTATTGCAAATCATGGTTTGCCCGCTCATGGCCGTGTCCGACAATGCACATTATTTATCCAGCGATACCGTCTGGATGATGTTTTCAAACTCGGCCAGTACGTCAGGCTGATGAAGCCGCAGGTAACGCGACACTTGCGGGTTATCGAGTAGTTTGGACAAATATCCCTTGGCCAGAACCAAATTTAGAATGACCTCACCATACGTTTGCTCGACCAATTTGTACTGCCCATGTAAATTAGTCATTTCTCGTTCCATTTTGCTGATTTGCTCGGGCGTTACGCCATTGATTCGCTTGGCTTTGCTGGGTTCGACCAATAAATTGTCAGGCGTCGCCATCAACAATGCCTGGGCGTAGGGCACGGTCAAATTGTTGGCTGACACCATAAGTTCCACGCATTCCAATTGTCGAATGGGTTTCATTTTCCGCAGCACCGGACTCACATAAGCCGAGAATTCCTGGTCCTTCAAGAGCTCAACTACCTCAGCGCATAAGCCATCCAGTAAATTGAGCTTTTTGTCCACGAAACTGATATCCATGTTCAACGCAATGGCGAGCCGCTCCCGGGAGACACCGCGTTCCACTGCTCGACGAATCATGTAATGTTCATGCACGGTAGAAAGCCGGTTGATACGATTGTTGAAGGTATAGGATTCGTCGTCAGTGGCTATGAGACAGGGGGCATCGTCATATTCAAACTGGCGCAGCACCATCAACCGAATATGGCCATCCAGCAGAATGTGGTGCCCCGTCGCTTTATTAGCCTTGCCGATGGTCAAAGGCTCTATCAGGCCGACTTCGGCAATTGATGATTGAATTTGCTTAAACTTCCGGGAGTTCAGCAAACCCTCTGGCGTTTTTCGAGAAGGTAAAATCCGATCGAGCGGAATCACCAATTGTGACATTTCAAAACCGAGGGGTAATTCTGTCACAGCTAATGGCCTCCCGCCGATACACGCTCTGCCAGGTATTTCGGCAGCGTTTCCAAGCTTTCGGCGCGCAGCAATGTTGTAAAATTTTCATCCGCGAGCAATTCTCGCAAGGCGCCGACGACGAACATCAGACGTTGTTGGGCAAATTCCGCCTTTTTGATCATCAGTTTTTGGCGGTCGACTTCCTTTTGATAACTTCTCACCAAGCTGATCGTCGTAACCTCTTTGGGCGTTTTGCGCGGGGCTGCATGTGCGATGGATCGCCCTAGACTTTGGCGTTGTAAAATAACCTTCCGCGCCTGAGTCAACTGCTTGCCTCTTAACTCACCCGATTCGTAAGCCTCCTGGAGAGCGACTTGTACATCTTTTTCGGCGTTGCCGACGTTTGCAATTTCTAGCGCGGTATTTAAAGGGATTCGTCCGCTTTCAACGGCGACAATCAACCGCTCTTCTCCTTGATCCAGTAACATCAAAATGCCTTGGACATAACAGGCGCTTAACCCCGTTTTTTTGGCAATGATTGCCTTGTCATAACCCTGATCCCTCAATTGCTGAATGCCGGCCAATAACTCAAGCGGCCGACATTGGCGGCGGGCAATATTTTCCGCCAGACTCATGATGAAAGCTTCTTCATCGTCGACTTGAACGACTTGTGCAGGGATTTTGGTTTCACCGAGTTCTTGATAGGCTTTGAGGCGCCCTTCGCCACAAATCAGCAGGAATTGATCCTGACCATCAGCAGTGCGGCGGGGTGTCACCGTAATAGGCTTCTTGAGGCCAATGGTTTTGATGTTGTTTACGATCTCGCCAAAGATTCGATGATTGCGATCGCGCGGGTTGAGTACCACAATCAGTTCAAGGGGAATCATGTGGACACTACCTTGCCGATGTTGTTTGGTCATGCCGCTCTCCGGATCCGGCTGCGTTCGGCCATGCCGTACAAGTAATCAAGTGTGTGGAACCTGTAACTTTCGAATTCAATGCCGTTGTGTTCACCGAGACTGATCTTGGGTATGCCGAAATCCAGCTTCGGCAATAAGTAGTAATCCAGAGGCGCCTGATTAGGTTGGTCCAAACGGACTACGATGGTGATATCTGGGGCTAAGCTGGTATCGAATCTGACTTTCCAGCGATAATGGCCGTTATCGAGAGACTGGCACCGAGCTAGGACAACAGAGACTGAAAACTCGTGATTAATCAGCAGCAGATCGGTGGCCGGATCGCGCTCGACACTGGCATCGAGGTTGGCAATTTTCTGTTCGGTTTGCAAAACAATCTGCGGGTGGAGGCGGCGAAGGAACTGATTCACTTCGAGATAGCGGTAATCCCGGTCAGGGTTAAAACCGACGGTTTGGTAGGCACGGATCAGACTGCCGAAGTGGTGAACGTAGGCGGCTTTGGACGGCATGTCATCGGCTTCGTCGATGATCAGCCCGGACAGGAAGCCTCGGCGTTCGTAGAGATTGCGCAGTTTTTCGATCAGTTCGTCTTTGCTGTATCGATGTGCCCGCGCCCGAATAATGCCTTGCGCCGTGTAGAACAGCTCCGGGGAAACGATGCCTTCAAAAGCGCCTTCCTTCTTGATCCACATGTCGGGTGAATTGACGATGCGGAGCTTTTTTAGCTTGAAGGATATGCGGTTGTAAATATTATTCCCGATGTACTTCTCGTTGCTTAGGACTTCGCGGACGGTACCGCGCGTCCAGTGACGATCCAGGTCGGTACGGATACCTCGCTCATTAAGCCGATTGGCTATTTCGGTTTCGCTGATGCCTTCATCAACAAACCATCGATACATCTGATTGACGAACTCAATTTCATTATCCGGACCCGGCATCAGAATGACTCGATCGGTCTGTAGACTTTTATGTTCGCCTCTGGCCAGTTCGCCTTTGTGTGCGCCCGATTGATCAATCAATACCCGGCGTAATCCATAACCGGCAGGTCCGCCTTGGCGGAAGCCCATCTCTATCAGTCGGCACTGCCCCGCAAATACTTTGGTGGATAGTTCGCGACTGTATTCGCCGGCCATCGCGCGTTTGACGCCTTTGACGATGGTGGATACCGGTGAGCCGTCGTTTTCGAACTGCTCAGCGCAATAGGCGACCTGGATGCCGGCGCGGCGACAAATATATTCGTAGTAAGCGGATTCGTCGGCATCCTGAAACCGCCCCCAGCGACTAACGTCATAAACCAAGATGACTTGAAATTCCTGAGTACCGGCTTCGACATCCTTGATCAATTGCTGTAAAGCCTGTCGACCATCAATCCGTAATCCGCTTTTACCCTCGTCAGCGTAAGTTCGCACGATTACCAGGTTACGTCGGGCGGCATATTCTCGAATTTTGTCACCCTGATTTTCCGTGGAATATTGTTGGTATTCCGTCGACATCCGCACGTATTGAGCGGCTTTAAGTGCAGGAGGATGCCCACTATCGGTTTCATTGGTATCGTCTGATTGCATAGCCCATCCCGTAAGCGCCAATTTGCATGTTGTCCTTGTTCAGCCTGATCCAAAGCCAGTCAATTCGGATCAGATGTGTCCAGTTTCAAGGACTTATTTACGTGTAACGGTAATATCAGCCATTGGTAATGTCTATCAGGTCATCTCTTTGCAATTTTCACGGAACCCGAGCAAACACAGGCATGCACCGTGATCTCTACGATCCACACGTCCATCTTTGCAATAGGGTCGTCTGACTTGCGGCTCAGCTGATAGATGCCTGGAGGTACTGAATTAACAGGGATTGACGCATCCCTCTTTGCAATTGAGCGGGTAGTCGCTTGCCGATTTCGTCCCCGTTGCAAAGCTCGATTTCGCTCGACATACTTTGGATGTGATTTGCGATATTGACGCCAATAGTCCGGATTGCGATCAATCCAGGCCTGCTGTGCGCGATTCTGGTTATCTAGATAATCTGGGTCATTCTGCAATTTGTTCCGCTGCCACTGCTTTTTACGTTGGCGCTGGCAACCGATAGCTGAGCAATAGGATTGATGTGGGGTTTGTGGTCGAGGCTGAAATAGCTGGCCACATGCAGGGCATTGTTTGTTCTCCATGAAACACTCCACGCAAAAACCTGTATAGAGCATGGAATTGCCGCTTTTGGGTGTAAATGGGTGTATTTATGGATAATGGGTGTTATTGGGCGTAAGATTGGTCACATGATAAATTCTGACACCATCCAGATTACCCCGGAGATTCTTGGCTTAATCGCCAAAATTGATGAGTTCAAAGGTGCCTGGCGTGCATTGGGCACACTGGCGCCTGATCGCCTTTCCGCATTGCGACGAGTCGCAACGATTGAAAGCATCGGGTCATCCACTCGCATTGAAGGCAGCAAATTATCGGACCGCGATGTTGAGCGCTTGTTGTCGAATTTGCAGATCAAGACCTTTACCACACGAGACGAACAGGAAGTGGCGGGTTATGCCGAAGTCATGGATTTGGTATTTGCTTCCTGGGCGGACATGGCGCTGACCGAGAACCATATCAAGCAATTGCACCGCGACCTGCTGGTCTACAGCGAAAAGGATGCCTGGCATCGTGGTAACTACAAATCGTCCTCCAATAGCGTGGTTGCTTTTGACGAAAACGGATTGCAACTTGGTGTGGTATTCGAAACCGCTACGCCCTTTGATACCCCAAGATTAATGACCGAATTGGTCACGTGGACTCAGGAAGAACGCAGTTTAGCGCAATTGCATCCGTTGCTATTGATTGGTTTGTGGGTAGTTATTTTCCTTGAAATCCATCCTTTTCAAGATGGTAATGGCCGATTGAGTAGGGTGTTGACCACATTGCTGCTTTTACAAGCAGGTTATAGCTACGTGCCTTATAGCTCGCTGGAAAGCGTCATCGAAATGAACAAGGAAGCCTACTATCTGGCGTTAAGACAGACCCAGGGAACGATTCGAACCGAAGCGCCGAACTGGCTACCTTGGCTTTTGTTTTTCTTGCGTTCGCTTGCCGAGCAAATGCGTCGCCTCAACAAAAAAGTTGAGCGTGAAAAATTGGTTCTGGCGCCGTTGCCCGAGCTATCGCTGCAGATTGTCGAATTCACTCGAGAACACGGTCGCATGACGATGGCAGATGCCATCAGACTAACTGGAAGTAGTCGAAATACCCTGAAACAACATTTCAGGGCGCTGGTTGAGCAGAGACACCTCAATCAGCTTGGTAGTGGTCGGGGTGTTTGGTATGAGCTTCGCTGACCCAAAATGGACCGCGGTTCAATTTCGGAATCGAGGAATTGAACTCCTGCCAAACTAGCCTGCATCGACCCGCAATAGCTGAGCAGACGCGGTTTGTTTCAAGTGGCGCACCACCCCAATTATCAAAGCCCAACTGATCTCAGTTGGACTTTTTTATTGCCTGTTACTGCGAGTTCATGCGGGTTTATGCACACGGAATGTGTTACTAGATTGGTTTATTTTTTGTAAGATATTGAATTTTAATGATTAAAATCAATTTATCAAAAATTATGAGATTTTGTTAGGTTTGAACCATTAATTATGAGATTTTTTAAAGAAATGAAAATCTCATAATTAATGCAACTGGTTGATTTTTATGAAGGTCAGTTTTTCAGAAATTATGAGATCCGACAGTGTTTGTCAGATCTCATAATTAATGAAATAAATCTCACAATTGTGAAATGAAATCTCAAATTTTATGAAACGAATCAGTAAAGACTAGTTTGGTAGATTAAGTGGAAATTTTAAGTTGAATTTTCCAGCTGACATTAAAGGCTGCATGAAGGACTGCATTTTGTCGCTGTTTTGGCCACGCAAGGAAATCGTCGGTTTCTTTGAGAACCTTGACCACTTGCGCCAACTGCAGGAGATTCGAGATTCCAAGATCAAATCCGATCGTGAACGACGTGTCTTTCAAGACGCCGTTCGACAGCAGCCGACCGCTTCGCTGGAACAATTACGCAGCGAATATCTCGATCTGCTTGCAAACAAAACGTCACGACAGCAGCGCGGCTACGCACTAGAACGTATCCTCGCCGAACTTTCCCGTCTAGAAACGACGGAAGCGTTCCGCGTCAACGGAGAACAAGTTGATGGTGCTGTGAAGTTTGACGGAGAGCATTACCTCATTGAGGCCAAGTGGCAGGAGAGGTCTGCCAGCAACGAGCCGGTTTATCAGTTCGCTGGAAAGGTGGCAGGTAAGCTTTACGGACGTGGACTGTTCATTTCCGTGAACGGCTTTAGTCCCGAAGTAATTCACAGCCTCGTCATCGGCAAAGAGATTCAGACGCTCTTTGTTGATGGCGAGGACCTAATTCTAGTGTTGGAGGGACACCTTACCATGCGTGACATGATCGACCGCAAAGTGAAAGCCGCTCAGACCAGAGGCCTCATCTATGCGCATCCGATCTCAGGTTCTGAGAAAAAGATCTAGAGGAAGAGACAAGACTGTTATGCGACTAAGCCGTATCATTATCAAAAACTTTAGAAACTTCAAGCACCTTGATATCAGACTTGGCGAGCATGCTGTTGTTCTTGGTGAGAATAAGGTCGGCAAGACCAATCTCCTGTTTGCACTTCGGTTGATCCTTGATCCAACACTTCCCGATTCATTGCGTAAGCTGCGCCTTGATGACTTTTGGGATGGGCTGACCCGCCCACTGAAAGCGGAAGACATCATTGAGGTGTCCGTCGAGTTTCGGGACTTTGAAGGCAACGAGAATCTGTTGGCGGTACTAGCAGATCACTTGGTGAAGCCAGACCCGATGGTAGCGCGAGTTACCTATCGCTATCAGCCAGTGCAGGGGCTTGAAAGAGCACCGCGTAGCGAAGCGGATTACGAATTCATTCTCTTCGGTGGAGATCGGCCAGAAAACTCGATCGGTTATGAATTAAGGCGATGGATGCCGATGGACCTGTTCCCGGCCTTGCGCGACGCCGAGTCTGACCTGGCGCGTTGGTCGAGGTCTCCGCTGAGACCATTGTTGGATCGAGCTGCTAAGACGGTGGATGTGAAAGAGCTCAATGCGATCGCCGGCGAGGTTCACACAATAACTTCAAAGATTGCTGCACTCCCTGAGCTTTCCAGTGTCGTCAGCCAAGTCAACGATCAACTGATTACCATGGTAGGCGATAAACATGCCGTGGAAACAGCCCTGGGGTTTTCGCCGACTGATCCGGAACGTTTACTGCGCGCACTGCAAATGATGATCGATGGTGGAAAGCGCGGTGTGGCCGAGGCCACGCTTGAGCGAGTGGCTCATGGATGCAGCACGTTGGTGCTCGGGAGGTTGGCAGACTGGAGAAGTGTCTCTTTCTCAGCTGCTAAAAGCATGGCGGCGCATGTACCGCTCAGTGATGAATGAGTCCGAATTGTTGACCGCACGCAAGCACTTAATTACGGCCCTGTTTTCGCTACGGGGCGGCGCGTTGCCTTTGCACCGTTGGCTCTTGGCGCTACGTCGTGATGTGCTGAATGAAATGCTCGAACAAGAGCCTGGTCTCGCCGACGAGAAAGACAACCTCGAAGAACTGATAAATGCCGCAGCGAAAGGTGGGATTTTGCAGGGTTTCACGGTCGAAATCTTTGGGAATCAGGGTAAGAGTCCGGATCAGCTCAACTTGATGACGCTGCACAGCTCGAAAGGGCTAGAGTTCCAAGCGGTCATAATGATAGGGTTGGAGAATGGTGTATTCCCAAGTGGGTTGGATAGAACCGACGAGCAGTTGAAAGAGGCATCACGCCTTTTCTATGTTGGCTTAACCCGTGCTAAAACACAGGTTCATCTTATCTACGATTCCGTAGAATCACCATTGATTACTTCCATTAGAGCGGCTACGTAACTGAAATTAAATGAGTTTTTATTGTTGAAACTGGGTTTTACTACCTAAGTAACAGCCTCTTAAGTGAAGAAAATTTTCCAGTAAGCCATTTCAAACCCAGCTCTACAACTGTAACGAAGGTTTGTCATCGCCGATACACCAATTATTATTGAACGCCTGCTGGTGGACATCGACGAAATCGTCCGGCTGGTGCGTTTTCCCGGTTGGCAAAATACCTTGGCCGGCGAGCGGGAGGTCAAAAAGGCGCTACGCAAATCCTTGTTCAAATACAAACTGCATGCCGATGAGGAGCTGTTTGAGAAGGCGTATAGCTACATTCGACAGTATTACTGAGTACTTCCGATCTAATCGAATTTGATCCTTAGGTCGTATTTATCCCTTTTGAGATTTCAACATCTCCGCCGGCGAGACCGATAACGCGTCCGCCAACTTGCAAATATTCAGCAGGGCAATATTTCGTTTTCCCCACTCTACTCCGCCTAAATAACTTCGTGCCATGCCGCATGCCGGTGTGAGCTGTTCTTGAGGCCAGCCACGCATTTTTCTGAGTTGGACCTTGTCCGGTAAAAAAGCTTACTTGTCAGGTAAAAATACTTGACAAATAATTTTTTTTGAAAATTGAATTTGCAAATCAGAAAAAAATTCATTACCCTCGTCGCATGTTACTTGGATTAGGAAGCATTGTGACCCCATTCGGTCTCTTTTTAGAGAAAATCAGGCGTAGTCGCCAATTGCAACAAAAACAATTGGCTGCAGACTTGGGTGTTCAGGCTTGTTACATCAGTTCACTGGAAAAAGGCCGAAAAGCACCGCCATCGAAACAAGTATTGAATAAGCTGATTATCGCTTTGGATTTGGACAAAGATGAGCAAGCTTCCTTATGGGACAGTGTAGAACAGTCCCAAAAGTCATTTCAATTACCGGATGGCATGATGCTTGTTGAATATCGGATGATCAACGAATTGCGGAAACAACTGGGAAGGTTAACCGAATTACAAGTTGCGATAATCTTGAATGTCCTCGCCCTAGGTACACCTACAAGTAAACAATCCAAAGTAAGGAGAATCGATATGTAAAGTGCAGCACGGAACAAACCAGTCGGCTTGCCCCGCACTGCAAGCGAAGTAGATACCTCGCCCTCGGAAAGCTTAGTATCTCCCCGCTCGTAGTTCTCGTCAAGCCTATCCTGGCACAACTTACCACTAACAGAAAAAGTCATTACCGAACACGGTAAGGAATCGTTATGTCTATAAATTCGTATGGTGGGCGCAATAGCGCCGGTCAGGGTGCCGCATTGCGCCTGAATATTACGCCACAACCCAAAGCGGAGCGGGCAAGAGAGCCCGTGACACGGTCTCGTGGACTGGTCCGTGGTCAACACTCATCGACCAAGATGAATTGCATGATTGGGTGGGAATCACAACTGGAACAAAAAGCTTGTTACCACTTTGAGTTTTCCCCAGTGGTCAAGGCATTTAGAGAGCAGCCGCAAACCTTCTACCTACCAGCCTCAATGGGAATGTTCCGATATACGCCGGACTTTGAGCTGATCTTGCATAACGGCGAAATTTGTTATGTTGAAGTAAAGCCGTTATCTAAGTTGTTCACGCCGAAAGTACTGGAGCGGCTACAGGTAGCCCACCAGATTCTAGCCGAAAAAGGCTACCACTTCATCGTCTTGACCGAAGACGAATTGAATTTTCCCCATCGAATCCGGAATTTTTCAAATCTAAGACCGTACCTGCGTTTCCAGATTCCCGCTCATATTTCCGAACAGGCCAAGGCTTGGGTGGAACAGGCAACTGATCCAACCTTGGAGGCTTTAAGTCGATTTTTGGGTTTCCGGTCTACGGCCTTTGCCCTTCTTGCGCAATTGCATAGCTGCGATTAGTAACCCTGCCTTTAAATACCGTAGGCTTTAACGCCCTTGAGGGAACAGAGCCTGTCGAAGGGCGCGCCAGCCTGGGCTTCGATGAGCTTAGCCCGAACGGAATACCGGTGATAAATAGGGCCGGGTTAATAAAAACGTGTGCAGTTTCTCGGCTTTGCGTCAGCTGGTGGTCCGGCCGCTTTGTGGTGTCGTAATCAAAGGCTGGCGTTTAACATCGGCAAAAGGTTGATCGAGGCATTCCCATGCTCGTCTGTCAGGCGCTCCCCAGGGATAACATGAAACTGCCAGGCATAAAAAAGCCGCGATTTACGCGGCCTCTGGTGTGGTGTCGAAACTGTCCGGGACAGTCTGAAACATCATTCAATATTCTGAATTTGCTCTCGCATCTGCTCGATCAGCACCTTCAAATCGATGGAAATCTGCGTCATTTCCCGGTCAGCGGACTTGGAGCCCAAGGTGTTAGCCTCCCGGTTCATTTCCTGCATTAAAAAATCCAGACGGCGGCCGGTGGGTTCCGGTTGTTTCAAGGTGCGCAGCACTTCGGCGACATGGGTTTCCAAGCGATCCAGTTCTTCGGCCACATCAAGTTTTTGCGCCAGCAACACCAACTCCTGCTCCAAGCGATCAAAATTAGGTTCGGCCACCATCTCCA
>Ga0123388_1078529_pt1 | contig 18046 bp, 18 predicted proteins | sample T0HHNO3metaT_FD_89916 | JGI IMG/M metagenome (GOLD analysis project Ga0123388, IMG submission 89916) | Methane-oxidizing artificial microbial communities from Washington, USA to study methane cycling - T0-HHNO3 metaT (Metagenome... | ecosystem: Engineered > Modeled > Simulated communities...
CATCAATTACCGCACGGAAGATTTCGTTGCCGTCGTCAAGGAATTGACCGGTGGCAAGGGCGTCGACGTCATCCTCGACATGGTGGGCGGCGACTACCTGCCGCGCGAGATCAGCTGCCTGGCCGACGATGGCCGCATCGGCTTGATCGCCGTGCAGGGTGGCACCAGGGCGGAGCTGGACCTGGGCACCTTGCTGCGCCGCCGTCTGACAGTGACGGGTTCCACCCTGCGTCCCCGTTCCGTGGCCTTCAAGGCGGCCATCGCGAACCATTTGCGCACGACCGTCTGGCCGCTGATCGAGGCGGGCAAGATCAAGCCCGTGATCTATAAAACTTTCCCGCTGGAAAAAGCCAACGAGGCGCATGCCCTGATGGAAGCGAGCACGCATGTGGGCAAGATCATGTTGCAAGTTGTTTGAAACGGGGCACTGCCTGTTTGACCGGCATCGGTGCCGGAGTTAGAATGACGGGTTATTAGAATTTAGGCTACTATGCGTCGCAAACTCGTCGTCGGAAATTGGAAAATGAACGGCAGTCGCACCTCGAACGCGGTGTTATTGTCTGAAATAGTTGCTGGCCTGGCTGCCTCTGGCGCCGCCAGCGCCGTCTGTGTGCCTGCGCCGTATCTGGCGCAGTGCCAGGCGCAATTGGCAGGCACGGCCCTTGGCTGGGGTGCGCAGGATGTGTCCGCGCATGCCAGTGGCGCCTACACGGGCGAAATCTCGACCGCCATGCTGCAGGATTTCGGCTGCGGCTATGTGGTGATCGGGCATTCCGAACGCCGCGCCTACCATGGCGAGAGCGATGCGCAAGTGGCGGCCAAGACGGTTGCGGCGCTGGCGGCGGGCATCACGCCTATCGTCTGCATCGGCGAAACGCTGGCGCAGCGCGAAGCGGGCCAGACGGACGCCGTCGTGGCGCAGCAGCTGGGCGCCGTGCTGGCGGCGATTTCCGCCGACGACGTGGCGAAACTGGTGCTGGCCTACGAGCCAGTCTGGGCCATCGGCACGGGCAAGACGGCCACGCCGCAAATGGCGCAGGACGTGCATCAGGTATTGCGCGCCCAGCTGGCGGCAAAGAATGCGGTAGCAGCGACCGGCGTGCAAATCCTGTACGGCGGCAGCATGAAGCCGGAGAACGCAAAAGAATTGATGGCGATGCCGGATATCGATGGCGGTCTGATCGGTGGAGCGGCATTGAAGGCGGCGGATTTCCTGGCGATTATTCACGCCGCTGATTGAATTACTTTAAACTAAGAATGGAATTGCAATGAACATGATGTTCAATCTGGTAGTGGTAGTACAGGTTATTTCGGCATTGTCGATTATCGCGCTGGTGTTGTTGCAGCACGGTAAGGGCGCCGACATGGGCGCCGCCTTCGGTTCGGGCGCCTCGGGCAGCCTGTTCGGTGCGACGGGTTCGTCGAACTTCATGTCGAAATCGACGGGCGTTGCCGCCGCGATCTTCTTCGGCGCCACGCTGGCCCTGTCGCTGATGGCGAATCAGCGCGCCACGACGGTCGGCGGCGGCGTGATGGATAAAGTCGTCAAGCCAGTGCCGGTCACCGGCGCGGGCGCGATCCCGACGACGGTGCCTGCGGCTCCGGCCGCCAGCGCTCCGGCAGCGGCGGCACCGGTTGCCAGCACCCCGGCCGGCGCGATTCCGAAGTAATTTTGTATGAGCTCGATACCTCATCGAGAGTAATTCTCATTACGGGCAGATTATTGCTCAATGTTTCAGCAGCGCGGCAGGAAAAAATCGTGACGCGCTGGAAGATGTAAAAATTTATCGTTTTTATCTGTGTTTTGATGCATTTGTGCATTAACTTTAGCGACAAAGCAGAGTAGAATACGGGCCTTACCGCCGACGTGGTGAAATTGGTAGACACGCTATCTTGAGGGGGTAGTGGCGCAAGCTGTACGAGTTCGAGTCTCGTCGTCGGCACCAGAAATCAGAAGCCAGCAACGGCGCACGAGCCATGGCTCGTACAAAGTTGCTGGCTTTTTTTACGAGGATGTGTCGTTCGATCCTGGTCTTAGCTTTGATTGGGATCGTGCGTTAGATACGCTGCAAATGATCGCAGCGTCCTCATTTAACCGATCGTTCAATATAAGCTCATCAATCGTGAACCTCGAAAATTACTTCCCCGTCCTGCTGTTCATTATTATCGGCCTTGGTGTCGGTATCGCTCCCCAGCTCCTGGGGCGCCTGTTAGGCCCTAACAAGCCTGACGCAGCAAAACTCTCCCCGTACGAATGTGGCTTTGAAGCATTCGAAGACGCGCGCATGAAATTTGATGTGCGCTACTATCTGGTCGCAATCCTGTTTATTTTGTTCGATCTGGAAACGGCATTCTTTTTCCCATGGGGCGTTGCAATGCGCGACCTGGGCTGGGCCGGTTTCGTCACGATGATGGTGTTCATCGCTGAATTCGTGGTCGGATTTTGGTACATTTGGAAGAAAGGTGCCCTTGACTGGGAATAAGCCATGGCTATTGAAGGCGTATTAAGCGAAGGTTTCATCACCACCTCGGCCGACAAGCTGATCAACTGGGCGCGCACCGGGTCTATGTTCCCGATGACGTTCGGTCTGGCCTGCTGTGCGGTCGAAATGATGCATGTGGGCGCAGCCCGCTACGATATGGACCGTTTCGGCGTCGTGTTTCGTCCGTCGCCGCGTCAGTCCGACGTCATGATCGTTGCCGGCACCCTGTGCAACAAGATGGCGCCGGCCCTGCGCAAGGTCTACGACCAGATGGCGGAGCCACGCTGGGTCATCTCGATGGGTTCCTGCGCCAATGGCGGCGGGTACTACCATTACTCCTATTCCGTGGTGCGCGGTTGCGACCGCATCGTGCCCGTCGACGTGTATGTGCCTGGCTGTCCTCCGACCGCTGAAGCCTTGCTGTACGGCATCATGCAGTTGCAGAACAAGATCAAGCGTACCAGCACGATCGCACGCTAACCGGGCCGCTTCAGATTATGACAACACATTTAGAAGTATTGCAAAACGCCCTCGGCACTGCCCTGGGCGATCGCGTTAGCACGACGGTTGCGCTGGGCGAAGTCACTCTGGTCGTCAAGGCCGAGGACTACCTGGCCGTGATGCTGACCCTGCGCGATGATCCGAGCCTGCATTTCGAGCAGCTGCTCGACCTGTGCGGCGTCGACTACTCGACCTATGGCGACGGTAGCTGGGATGGCCTGCGTTTCGCGGCCGTCTCGCACTTGCTGTCGGTCAAGCATAACTGGCGCGTGCGCGTGCGCGTGTTCGCACCGGACGACGACATGCCGCTGCTGCCCTCCGTGGTGAGCATCTGGCGCGCCGTCAACTGGTACGAGCGCGAAGCGTTCGATCTGCTGGGTATTCTCTTCGAAGGCCACAACGACTTGCGCCGCCTGCTGACCGACTACGGTTTCATCGGCCATCCGTTCCGCAAGGATTTCCCCGTCTCCGGCTATGTCGAGATGCGTTACGATCCGGAACAAAAGCGCGTGATTTACCAGCCCGTGACGATCGAGCCGCGGGAAAACGTGCCGCGCGTGATCCGCGAAGAACATTACGGGATGAAATAATGGCTGAGATTAAGAACTACACCCTGAACTTTGGGCCACAGCATCCGGCCGCGCACGGTGTGCTGCGCCTGGTGCTGGAGATGGATGGCGAAGTCATCCAGCGCGCCGACCCGCATATCGGCCTGCTGCACCGCGCCACCGAAAAGCTGGCTGAGCAAAAGACCTACCTGCAATCCGTGCCGTACATGGACCGTCTCGACTATGTGTCGATGATGTGCAATGAACATGCGTACGTGATGGCCATCGAAAAGATGCTGGGCCTGGAAGTGCCGCTGCGCGCGCAATACATCCGCGTCATGTTCGACGAGATGACGCGCATCCTGAACCACCTGATGTGGCTCGGCACCCACGCATTGGACGTTGGCGCCATGGGCCCGTTCCTGTATTGCTTCCGCGACCGCGAAGACTTGTTCGACGCCTACGAGGCAGTCTCGGGCGCGCGCATGCACGCGGCCTACTACCGTCCGGGCGGCGTGTACCGCGACCTGCCGGATGCGATGCCGCAGCACAAGGCTTCCATCATCCGCAACGCAAAAGCGATTGGCAAACTCAATGAAAACCGCCAGGGTTCCCTGCTGGACTTCATCGAAGACTTCGCGCGCCGTTTCCCAAACTCGGTGGACGAGTACGAAACGCTGTTGACCGATAATCGAATCTGGAAGCAACGGACCGTCGGCATCGGCGTGGTGTCGCCGGAAGATGCGCTGGCCATGGGCTTTACGGGCGCCATGCTGCGCGGCTCGGGCGTGCAGTGGGACTTGCGCAAGAAACAGCCGTACGAAGTGTACGACCTGATGGATTTCGACATTCCTATCGGCACCAACGGCGATTGCTACGACCGCTACCTGGTCCGCGTGGAAGAGCTGCGCCAGTCGAACCGTATCATCAAGCAATGCGTGGAGTGGCTGCGCAACAATGAAGGTCCTGTCATGACCAGCAACCGCAAGGTGGCGCCTCCGGGCCGCGTCGACATGAAGACCAACATGGAGTCCTTGATTCACCACTTCAAGCTGTTTACGGAAGGTTTCCACGTGCCGCCAGGCGAGGCCTACAGCGCCGTGGAGCATCCGAAGGGCGAGTTCGGCGTGTACCTGGTGTCCGATGGCGCCAACAAGCCGTACCGCATGAAACTGCGCGCGCCAGACTACGCCCACTTGCAGTCGCTCGACGAAATGGCGCGTGGGCACATGCTTGCCGACGCCGTGACCATCATCGGGACGCAAGACATCGTGTTCGGCAGTATTGACCGCTAAGAGGCAAAAAGTATGTTGTTATCAGAGCAATGCTATAAGAAAATTGACCGCGAGCTGGCCAAGTACCCGGCCGACCAGCGTCAGTCGGCCGTCATGGCCGCGCTGGCCCATGCCCAGGATGAACTGGGCTGGCTGGCGCCGGAAACCATGAAGGAACTGGCCGATTACATCGGCATGCCGGCGATTGCCGTGCAGGAAGTGGCCACGTTCTACAATATGTATAACGTGAAACCCGTGGGCAAGCACAAGATCACCGTGTGCACCAACCTGCCATGCGCCCTGTCGGGCGGCGTGCGCGCTGCAGAGTACCTGAAGCAGAAACTGGGCATCGATTTCCGCGAAACCACCGCTGACGGCCAGTTCACCCTGGTTGAAGGCGAGTGCATGGGTGCTTGCGGCGATGCGCCTGTCTTGCTGGTCAGTAATAAAACCATGTGCAGCTGGATGTCGAACGAGAAGATCGACGCCATGCTGGAGGAACTCAAGAAATGACGTCACTCCACAACCGCCATATCGATCCATTGATCCTGAAGGATCTGGATGGCAAGAACTGGCATTTGCAAGATTATGTGAACCGCGGCGGCTATAGCGCCCTGCGGCGTATCCTGGAAGAGAAAATCACGCCGGAACAGATCATCGCCGACCTCAAGGCGTCGTCCTTGCGCGGCCGTGGCGGCGCGGGTTTCCCTACCGGCCTGAAGTGGAGCTTCATGCCGCGCCAGTTCCCGGGCCAAAAATACCTCGTCTGCAATACAGATGAAGGCGAACCGGGTACTTTCAAGGACCGCGACATCATTCGTTACAATCCCCATGCCCTGATCGAAGGCATGGCCATTGGCGCTTATGCGATGGGAATCACCGTCGGCTACAACTATATCCACGGTGAAATCTTCCAGGAATACCTGCGTTTCGAAGAAGCGCTGGAAGAGGCGCGTGCCGCCGGTTTCCTCGGTGACAAGATCATGGGCAGCGAGTTCTCGTTCCAGTTGCACGCGCACCATGGTTATGGCGCCTACATCTGCGGCGAAGAAACGGCCCTGCTCGAATCGCTGGAAGGCAAGAAAGGCCAGCCGCGCTTCAAGCCGCCTTTCCCTGCCTCGTTTGGCCTGTACGGCAAGCCGACGACGATCAACAACACGGAAACCTTCGCGGCCGTGCCATTCGTGCTGAACATCGGTCCAGAGAAATACCTGGCGATGGGCAAGCCGAACAACGGCGGTTCGAAGATCTTCTCGATCTCGGGCGACGTGGAAAAACCGGGCAACTATGAAGTGCCGCTCGGCACCCCGTTTGCGACCCTGCTGGAACTGGCAGGCGGCATGCGCGGTGGCAAAAAGATCAAGGCCGTGATCCCTGGCGGCTCGTCCGCTCCGGTGATCCGCGGCGACATCATGATGCAGACCGACCTGGACTACGACTCGATCGCGAAAGCCGGTTCGATGTTGGGTTCGGGCGCCGTCATCGTGATGGACGAAACACGCTGCATGGTAAAGGCGCTGGAACGCCTGTCCTACTTCTACTTTGAAGAATCGTGCGGCCAGTGTACGCCTTGCCGTGAAGGCACAGGCTGGATGTACCGCATGGTGCACCGCATCGAGCAGGGGCAGGGTCGTCCAGACGACCTGGACATGCTCAACTCGATCGCCGACAACATCCAGGGCCGCACCATTTGCGCGCTGGGCGATGCGGCTGCCATGCCGGTACGGGCCTTCATTAAGAATTTCCGTGAAGAATTTGAATATCATATCGAGCACAAGCATTGCTTAGTGCCCGCATATATCTAAGCTGCGTCAGGTAACGATCACCATGGTTGAAATCGAAATAGACGGCAAAAAAGTCGAAGTCCCTGCTGGTAGCATGGTGATGGACGCCGCCAACAAATTGGGAACCTACATTCCGCACTTCTGCTATCACAAGAAATTGTCGATCGCAGCGAACTGCCGCATGTGCCTGGTCGAAGTGGAAAAGGCGCCCAAGCCTTTGCCCGCTTGTGCGACCCCGGTCAGTGCCGGCATGATCGTGCGCTCCGCCAGCGATAAAGCTGTGCAGGCGCAAAAGTCGGTCATGGAATTCTTGCTGATTAACCACCCGCTCGATTGCCCGATCTGCGATCAGGGCGGCGAATGCCAGTTGCAAGACTTGGCAGTGGGTTACGGCAAGAGCGAATCGCGCTACAAGGAAGACAAGCGCGTCGTCACGCCGAAGGAAGCCGGTCCGCTGGTCTCCATGCAGGAAATGTCGCGCTGCATCCAGTGCACCCGTTGCGTACGCTTTGGCCAGGAAGTGGCCGGCGTGATGGAGCTGGGCATGATCGGCCGCGGCGAACACTCGGAAATCGTGTCCTTCGTTGGCCAGTCGGTCGACTCGGAACTGTCGGGCAACATGATCGACCTGTGCCCGGTTGGCGCACTGACCTCGAAGCCGTTCCGCTACAGCGCCCGTACGTGGGAACTGTCGCGCCGCAAATCGGTCAGCCCGCATGACGGCCTCGGTACGAACCTGATCGTGCAAGTGAAAGCTGGCAAGGTCAAGCGCGTACTGCCGCTGGAAAACGAAGCCGTCAACGAGTGCTGGATCTCGGACAAGGACCGTTTCTCGTACGAAGCGCTGGACAGCGCTGAACGCCTGACTTCCCCGATGCTGAAACAAGGCAACGAGTGGAAAGAAGTCGATTGGCAAACCGCGCTGGAATACGTGGCGCACGGTTTGAAAAACATCAAGCACGAGCATGGCGCCGACGCCATCGCCGCGCTGGCAACGCCGCATTCGACCGTCGAAGAGCTGGTACTGCTGCAAAAAGTGGCCAACGGTCTCGGTTCCGAGAACGTCGACTTCCGCCTGCGCCAGACCGACTTCGCGCTGGACGTCGGCGTCAAGCCATGGCTGGGCATGCCGATCAACGAATTTGGCCAGATCAAGCGCGCCTTCGTCATCGGTTCGTTCCTGCGCAAGGATCACCCATTGCTGGCCACGCGTTTGCGCGCGTCCGTCAAGGGCGGCGCCAAGCTGTCGATCCTGCACGCCTCGGACGATGATCAATTGATCACCATCGCCAACAAGATGATCGTGGCGCCAAGTGATTGGCTGGCGGCCTTGTCGGAAGTGGTCGTCGCTGTTGCCAAAGCCAAAGAAATCGCCGCGCCAGCCGGTTTTGAAGCGGTCACCGCTTCGGACGTGGCAGTGGCCATCGCTGCCAGCCTGATGGCTGGCGACCATGGCGCCGTGCTGCTGGGTAACGCGGCAACGCAACACCCGCAAGCGTCGCAACTGCATGCTGCCGCGCAATGGATCGCCGAACAGACGGGCGCCAAGCTCGGTTACCTGACGGAAGCGGCCAACACGGTTGGCGCGCACCTGGTCGCCAAGCCGCGCGCCAACGTGCAAGCTGCCTTTGCCGTACCGAAAAAAGCCTACGTGCTGCTGCACGCCGAGCCGGAACTCGATGCCGCCAATCCACAAGCGGCCCGCGCCGCCCTGGATGGCGCCGACATGGTCGTGGCCATGTCCGCCTTCAAGCACGGCATGGATTACGCCGACGTTTTGCTGCCGATCGCTCCGTTCGCTGAAACCTCGGGCACCTTCGTGAACTGCGAAGGCCGCGCGCAAAGCTTCAACGGTACCGTCAAACCGCTGGCGGAAACCCGTCCAGCCTGGAAAGTGCTGCGCGTTCTGGGCAACATCCTGGGCCTGGCCGGTTTCGACTACGACACCTCGGAAGCGATCCGCGACGAAGCGTTTGGCGCCGGCGTGACCGATCTGTCGGCACAGCTGAACAATATCGCCAGGAACGCGCCGGAAGCGGCAACGTACGCACCGGCTTCGCCTGCGCTGCAACGCATCGCCGACGTGCCGATCTACTTCGCCGACGCGCTGGTACGCCGCTCCGAACCGTTGCAACGCACGGTCGATGGCGCCGCGCCGCAAGCCCACCTGTCCGCCGAACTGGCTGGCAAGCTGGGCATCAAGGCGGGCGACAAGGTCAAAGTGGCGCAAGGCTCCGGCAGCGCCATCCTGGTGGCGGCAATTCACGCCGGCCTGCCAGCCAATGTGGTCAAAGTGTCGGCGGCGCATGCCTCGACGGCTAGCCTGGGCGGCATGTTCGGTGACATCACAGTTGAAACAGCAGAGGGGAAAATCTGATGGCTCTGCCTGAATTTGTAAACGTCATCAACAGCAGTGGCCAGGATTTGCTGGGCGGCTCGTGGCCGTTCTTCTGGACCCTGATCAAGATCCTCTGCGTGCTGCTGCCGCTGATGGGCCTGGTTGCCTACCTGACCTTGTGGGAACGCAAGCTGATCGGCTGGATCCAGATCCGCGTCGGCCCGAACCGCGTGGGACCGTTGGGCTTGCTGCAGCCGATCGCCGATGCGCTGAAACTCTTGTTCAAAGAGATCATCATCCCGTCCAAGGCCGCCAAAGGCCTGTTCGTCATCGGCCCGATCATGACCATCATGCCGGCCCTGGCCGCCTGGTCGGTCGTGCCATTTGGTCCGGAAGCCGTGCTGGCCAACGTCAACGCGGGCTTGCTGATGCTGCTGGCGATTACCTCGATGGAAGTCTACGGCATCATCATCGCCGGCTGGGCCTCGAACTCGAAGTACTCGTTCATGGGCGCCATGCGCGCTTCGGCACAGATGATTTCGTATGAAATCCCGATGGGCTTCGTGATGGTCATCGTGCTGATGGTCTCGGGCAGCCTGAACTTCATCGACATCGTCGGCGGCCAGCAAATCGGCTACTTCGCCGACAAGGGCGTGAACTTCCTGTCGTGGAACTGGCTGCCGCTGCTGCCGATGTTCGTCATCTACATGGTGTCGGGCCTGGCTGAAGCCAACCGTCACCCGTTCGACGTCGTCGAAGGCGAGTCGGAAATCGTGGCCGGCCACATGGTCGAGTACTCGGGCATGGCCTACGCCATGTTCATGCTGGCCGAATACGCCAACATGATCCTGATCGGCGCGCTGACTTCGCTCATGTTCCTCGGTGGCTGGTCCGCACCATTTGCTTTCCTCGAGTTCTGGGGTGGTTTCGGCGGCTTCTTCTGGCTGTTCGCGAAAACCTTCTTCATCGTGTCGGTGTTCATCTGGGTACGCGGTACTTTCCCACGCTACCGTTATGACCAGATCATGCGCCTCGGCTGGAAAGTGTTTATCCCGTTGACGCTGGTCTACCTGGTCTTCGTCGCTGCCTGGATGCAGACATCCTGGAATATTTGGAAGTAAGAGAGTGCATACGAATGGATAAGGTAAAAGATTTCTTCAGCAGCCTCTTGTTAGGCGAGCTGATCAAGGGCATGGCGCTGACAGGCAAGTACATGTTTTCGCGCAAGATCACGGTGCAATTCCCGGAAGAGAAGACACCGATCTCGCCGCGTTTCCGTGGCTTGCACGCGCTGCGCCGCTACCCGAACGGCGAGGAACGTTGCATCGCCTGCAAACTGTGCGAAGCGGTTTGCCCGGCGATGGCCATCACGATCGAATCGGAACAGCGTGACGACGGCTCGCGCCGCACCACGCGTTACGATATTGACTTGACCAAGTGCATCTTCTGCGGTTTCTGCGAAGAGTCCTGCCCGGTCGATTCGATCGTCGAGACGCAAATCCTGGAATACCACGGCGAGAAACGCGGGGATTTGTATTACACGAAAGAGATGTTGCTGGCCGTGGGTGATCGTTATGAAAATGACATCGCCGCTGCGCGCGCCGCCGACGCACCTTATCGCTGATGGATGCGCCGTAGCCTCTGGCTGCGGCGCGCCCCTCGTTCATCTGTACGTCTATTGGGTTTTTTATGGACTTTAAAACAATTTTGTTTTACGCCTTCGCGCTGATCTTGATTCTGGCAGCGACGCGCGTCATCACGGCCCGTAATCCGGTCCACGCAGTACTGTTCCTGGTACTGTCGTTCTTTTCCGCAGCCGGCATCTGGATGCTGCTGCAAGCTGAATTCCTGGCCATCGTGCTGGTATTGGTGTACGTCGGCGCCGTGATGGTGCTGTTCCTCTTCGTGGTCATGATGCTCGATATCAATATCGACCGCATGCGCGAAGGTTTCTGGGGCTATCTGCCTTTGTCGGTGACGGTGGGCGTGATCATCGTGCTGGAAATGGCCGCTGTCCTGTGGCACGGTTTCCGCAACTTTGCGCCTAGCATCGCTCCGGTCAACGTCAATCTGGGCGGCACCAAGGAACTGGGCCTGCTGATCTATACGGAATATGTGTTCGCCTTCGAGATCGCCGCCGTCGTGCTGCTGGTGGCCATCGTTGCCGCGGTCGCACTGACCCTGCGCAAACGCAAGGACACCAAGCACTTTGCTCCAGGCGACGCCGTGCGCGTCAAGCGCAACGACCGCCTGAAGATCATCAAGATGGACGCGGTTGTCGAGCGTCCTGCGGCTGAGCCGGAAGTTAAGGAGGCACCATGACATTATCGCTCACACATTTTTTGGTCCTGGGCGCGATCCTGTTCGCAATCTCGATCGTCGGTATTTTCCTGAACCGCAAGAACATCATCGTATTGCTGATGGCAATCGAATTGATGCTGCTGGCGGTGAATATGAATTTCATCGCGTTCTCCCATTTCATGGGCGACGCGGCCGGTCAGATCTTCGTTTTCTTCATCCTGACGGTTGCCGCCGCTGAGTCGGCTATCGGTCTGGCTATTCTGGTGGTGATGTTCCGTAATCTGGATACCATCAACGTCGAAGACCTGGACAGCCTCAAAGGCTGATGTTTTTCAGACTCGATCTCTCGAATAATAACGATTAAGGTTCATCATGGCGGGGCAACTCCTCAACCCTAACCTCCTTCTTGCCGTACCGCTGGCGCCGCTGGCCGGTGCCGCGATTGCAGGCTTGCTTGGCACCCAGTTCCTGGGTAATTTGGTCGGACGCAAGACGTCGCATACCGCGACGATCCTGGGCGTACTGATTGCGTTCATCCTGTCCGTGCAGACACTGCTGGCAGTGATGGATGGCGCGACATTCAATGGCACGATCTATAACTGGATGACGATCGGCACCCTGAAGATGGAAGTGGGCTTCCAGATCGATTCGCTGTCGGCGATGATGATGTGCGTGGTCACCTTCGTCTCCCTGATGGTGCACATCTACACGATCGGCTACATGAAGGACGACGAAGGCTACAACCGCTTCTTCGCCTACATCTCGCTGTTCACGTTCTCGATGCTGATGCTGGTCATGGCCAACAACTTCCTGCAACTGTTCTTCGGTTGGGAAGCCGTGGGCCTGGTTTCTTACCTCTTGATCGGTTTCTGGTACCAGCGCCCGACGGCCATCGTGGCCAACATGAAGGCTTTCCTGGTCAACCGCGTGGGCGACTTCGGCTTCATCCTGGGCATCGGCCTGCTGCTGGCCTATGCCGGCACCATGAACTACCAGGAAGTGTTCGCCAAGAAAGACGAACTGGCGCTGTTGAGCCTGCCAGGTACCGACTGGGCCCTGCTGACCGTGGCCTGCATCTGCCTGTTCATCGGCGCGATGGGCAAGTCGGCGCAGTTCCCGCTGCACGTGTGGCTGCCTGACTCGATGGAAGGTCCTACCCCGATCTCGGCACTGATTCACGCCGCGACGATGGTGACGGCCGGTATCTTCATGGTTTCGCGCATGTCGCCGCTGTTCGAACTGTCCGACACGGCACTGTCCTTCATCCTGGTGATCGGCTCCATCACGGCATTGTTCATGGGTTTCCTGGGCATCATCCAGAACGACATCAAGCGCGTCGTCGCTTACTCGACCCTGTCGCAGCTGGGCTACATGACCGTCGCGCTGGGTTCGTCCGCGTACTCCGTGGCCGTGTTCCACCTGATGACACACGCATTCTTCAAGGCACTGCTGTTCCTGGGCGCCGGTTCCGTCATCATCGGCATGCACCATGACCAGGATATCCGCAACATGGGTGGCCTGCGCAAATACATGCCGATCACCTGGATCACGTCACTGGTCGGTTCGCTGGCCCTGATCGGCACGCCGCTGTTCTCCGGTTTCTACTCGAAAGACAGCATTATCGAAGCCGTCGAAGCGACGCACATCTGGGGCGCTGGCTTTGCCCAGTTCGCCGTGCTGGCTGGCGTGTTCGTCACCGCCTTCTACTCGTTCCGCATGTACTTCCTCGTCTTCCACGGCAAGGAGCGTTTCGGCCAGGCGCACGCGCACGGTCATGACGACCATCACGCGCCTGCGGCCAAGCACGATGCCCATGCGCATGACGACCACCATGAAGAAGAGGAAGACGACCACGCGCACCACGGTCTGGAACCTGGCCAGAAGCCGCATGAATCCCCATTCGTCGTCTGGTTCCCGCTGGTGATGCTGGCGATTCCGTCGCTGATCATCGGTTACCTGACGATCGGCCCGATGCTGCATGGCGATTTCTTCAAGGGCGTGATTTTTGTGGGCGAAAACCATCCAGCAATGGAAGAGTTGTCGCATGAATTCCACGGCGCAATGGCGATGGCGATCCACGGCCTGTCGACGGCACCGTTCTGGCTGGCATTGTCCGGCGTGGTGGCAGCCTACTACTGCTACATGGTCAACCCGCGTGTACCGGCCTGGTTCTTTGCCAAGTTCCACGCGATCCACACCCTGCTGGACAACAAGTACTACATGGACAAGTTCAATGAAGTCGTGTTCGCCGGCGGTGCCCGCTTGCTGGGTAATGGCCTGTGGAACTTCGGTGACAAGAAGCTGATCGATGGCCTGCTGGTCAACGGTAGCGCCAAGGTTGTCGCCTGGCTGTCCTCGCTGTCGCGAGTGTTGCAGACCGGCTACATCTATCACTATGCATTCGTGATGATCCTGGGCGTGCTGGGCTTCCTGATCTATTTCCTGCCATTCTGGCCCGCTAAGTAAGCTGACCTGATAAAAGAATACTGAGAACCATGATGCAGTCTACGATTTCTACACTACCTCCTTACCTGAGTCTGTCGATCTGGGTGCCGATCATTTGCGGCGTCCTGATCCTGGCTCTCGGCCGTGACAGCAAAGCGGGCTTTACCCGCTGGCTGTCGCTGGCTGGCGCCGTGCTCAGCATGCTGTGCACCTTGCCGCTGATCCAGCATTTCGACAACGCCGCACACGGCATGCAATTCGTCGAAAAAGCACCGTGGATAGCAACCTTCAATATCTGGTACTCGCTGGGTATCGACGGCCTGTCCCTGTGGTTCGTGCCACTGACCGCCTTCATCACCGTCATCGTCGTCATTTCGGCCTGGCAAGTGATCGAGAAGCGCATCGCTCAGTACATGGGGTCGTTCCTGATCCTGTCGGGCCTGATGATCGGCGTGTTCTGCGCGCTGGACGGCTTGCTGTTCTACTTCTTCTTTGAAGCAACCCTGATCCCGATGTTCATCATCATCGGTATCTGGGGCGGCTCGAACCGCGTGTACGCGTCGTTCAAGTTCTTCCTGTACACCTTCTTCGGTTCGCTGCTGACCCTGGTTGCCATCATCTACCTGCGCAATGTGTCGGGCACCTTCGACATCCTGGCCTGGCATGCGTTCAAGCTGACGATGAACGAGCAGATCTTCATCTTCCTGGCCTTCCTGATGGCGTTTGCCGTCAAAGTGCCGATGTTCCCGGTCCACACGTGGTTGCCGGACGTCCACGTGGAAGCGCCTACGGGTGGTTCCGCCGTGCTGGCCGCCATCATGCTGAAACTGGGCGCCTACGGCTTCCTGCGTTTTTCGTTGCCGATCACGCCGGACGCCAGCCACTACCTGTCGGGCTTCATGATCACCCTGTCGCTGATCGCCGTGATCTACATCGGTCTGGTTGCCCTGGTGCAAACCGACATGAAAAAACTGGTCGCCTATTCGTCGATCGCGCACATGGGCTTTGTGACCCTGGGCTTCTTCATGTTCAACGACATTTCGGTGCAGGGCGGTATCGTGCAGATGGTCTCGCACGGTTTCATCTCCGGCGCGATGTTCCTGTGCATCGGCGTGCTGTATGACCGCATGCATACCCGCAACATCGCCGACTACGGCGGCGTCGTGAACCGCATGCCGAAATTTGCCGCCTTCTTCGTGCTGTTCTCGATGGCCAACTGCGGCTTGCCAGCGACGTCCGGCTTCGTCGGCGAGTTCATGGTGATCCTGGGCGCGGTGAAATACAACTTCTGGATCGGTCTGCTGGCTGCAACGGCACTGATCTGGGGTGCGGCGTACTCGCTGTGGATGGCCAAGCGCGTGGTGTTCGGCAAGATCAAGAACAAGCATGTGGCCGAACTGACCGACATCAACAAACGTGAATTCTTCATGCTTGCTGTGCTGGCCATCGCCGTGCTCGTGATGGGTCTGTACCCAGCCCCGTTCACCGACACGATGCAAACTTCGGTTGCTGACCTGCTGCAGCATGTCGCCACCAGCAAGTTGCCTTAAATAGAAGACCGATAACATGACTAATGCACCTAATCTGGTACCGCTGTACGCGGAAATCTTTCTGCTGATCGCCACGTCGGCGCTCTTGCTGATCGATATGTTCTTGCCTGCGGCGAAGCGTTCGATCACCTATGCGCTGTCCTTGCTGACCTTGGCAGGCTGCGCCTTGCTGACCGTGGGCGACTTCAACGCGGGCACCACCGTCTACACGTTCCACAATATGTTCGTGTCGGACCCGATGTCGCAGCTGCTGAAACTGTTCTCGTACGGCGCCGTGGCGCTGACCCTGATCTACTCGCGTGCCTATGCCACCGACCGCAACATGCTGTCGGGTAACCTGGGCGGCGAGTTCTACGTACTGGCCCTGTTTGCACTGCTGGGCCAGATGATCATGATCTCGGCCAACAACTTCCTGATCATCTACCTGGGTCTGGAACTGATGTCGCTGTCGCTGTACGCACTGATCGCTTTGCGCCGTGACAATGCCAAGGCCACGGAAGCGGCCATGAAATACTTCATCCTGGGCGCGCTGGCTTCCGGTTTCATGTTGTACGGTATCTCGATGCTGTACGGCGCGTCCGGCACCCTGGACCTGGGCGAACTGCGCGTGGCGCTGGAAAACGGCAAGACCAACGGCACCATCATGGTCTTCGGCCTGGTGTTCCTCGTTGCGGGCCTGGCCTTCAAACTGGGCGTCGTGCCATTCCACATGTGGGTGCCTGACGTGTATCAAGGTTCGCCAACGGCCGTGACCTTGCTGCTGGGCGGCGCGCCGAAACTGGCCGCGTTTGCCATCACCCTGCGTTTGCTGGGCGAGGGCTTGCTGCCAATGGCGCATGACTGGCAGCAAATGCTGCTGGTGCTGGCCGTGATGTCGCTGGCCATCGGTAACTTCACCGCCATCGCGCAAACCAATTTGAAGCGTATGTTGGCGTACTCGACCATCGCACAAATGGGCTTCGTTCTGCTGGGCTTGCTGTCCGGTACCGTTGACGCACCGAACAACACCCTGAACGCGGCTGGCGCAGCCACCGCCTACGGCGCGTCGATGTACTACGTCATCACCTACGTGTTCACCACCCTGGGTACCTTTGGCGTGATCATGTTGCTGGCACGCAATGGTTTCGAAGCAGAAGAACTGGCCGACTTCAAGGGCCTGGGCAAACGCAGCCCGATCTTCGCCCTGGTGATGACCCTGTTCATGTTCTCGCTGGCCGGCGTGCCGCCGCTGATGGGCTTCATGGCCAAGTACTCGGTGCTGGCCTCCGTGCTGGCCACGGGCCAGCTGTGGCTGACCATCGCCGCCGTGCTGTTCTCGCTGATCGGTGCCTTCTACTACCTGCGCGTCGTGAAAATGATGTGGTTCGACGAGCCGACGGACAGCAATGCACTGGTCGTGCATGGCGACATGCGCGTCGTGCTGGCCCTGAACGGCGTGTTGGTTCTGGCCCTCGGTGCGATGCCTGAAGGCATCCTGGCTGCCTGCGCGACCGCCATCACCAAGACCCTGGCGTCCTGACCGATGGATGTCACCGTCTCGAGCTGGCTGGTGATCGCCCTGGGCATCCTGGGCGCCAACCTGCCTTTCCTGAACGAGAAGCTGTTTGCCGCGGTGCCCCTGAAAAAGGCGGCGCAGGCGGAGCAGGGCTGGCGCAAGCCGCTGGCGCTGCGCCTGCTGGAGATGGTGATTCTGTATTTCATCGTCGGCGCCGTGGCCTTCGCGCTCGAAGCGCGCATCGGCAACGGTTTCCCGCAGACGTGGGAGTTCTATGCCATCACCGGCTGTCTGTTCCTGGTGCTGGCTTTCCCGGGCTTTGTCACACGCTACCTGCGCAAGCGGCGCTAGAACGCTGACCAAACCTGCTGCGCGTCGCGCTTTGCGGCCTGCGATGCTCACTGTGCTACAGCACAGTTCCGCTTCTCAGCCACAAATCACTGCCGCTCGCGACGGTTTTGTCAGTGTTCTCCCCCTCCGAAAGCGGCGCCTCTGGCGCCGTTTTTTATTGAATAAAGGAATTCCATGGATACGCAAGCCACTGATACGCAATTGATTGAAACCAAGGTCGATGGCGAGCTCGTCTACCAAGGCGGCTTCCTGCGCGTGCAGCGCGACCGTGTCGCCCTGCCTGACGGCAAGATCACGGCGCGCGAATTCGTCCTGCATCCGGGCGCCGTCGTCATCCTGCCGCTGCTCGACGATGGCACGGTGCTGATGGAGCGCCAGTACCGCTATCCGCTGGACCGGATCTTCATTGAATTCCCGGCCGGCAAGATCGACGCGGGCGAATCGCACCTGGCGTGCGCCCAGCGCGAGTTGCTGGAAGAGACGGGCTACACGGCCAGCGACTGGCAATTCGTCTCCACCATCCACAACGCCATCGCGTATTCCGACGAACACCTGGAATTGTTCCTGGCGCGCGGCCTGGTCGCCGGCGAACGCCAGCTCGACGAGGGCGAATTCCTGGAAACATTCACGGCCACCGTGCCGCAGCTGCTGGACTGGGTCAAGGATGGCACGATCACGGACGTGAAAACCGTCATCGGCATCTTCTGGCTCGACAAGATCACCAGCGGCGCCTGGCAAGCGGCTTGATACAGCGCATGCGCACGGCAATCTTCCTGCTGCTGGCGTCGGCCAGCCTGGGTGCGCACGGGGCCGCGCGCACGCCGTTCCAGGTGCGCTGCGAGGACACGATCAGCAAGACGGTGTCCGTGCTGACGGCGCAGCAGAACGGCTACAGCATCGACACGCATCTGCCATACAAGGCGCTGACGGTGATGAAGGGCATGGCGCGCGCCAACACCTGGGTGCTGGGCTTGAC
>Ga0123388_1062844_pt1 | contig 17919 bp, 16 predicted proteins | sample T0HHNO3metaT_FD_89916 | JGI IMG/M metagenome (GOLD analysis project Ga0123388, IMG submission 89916) | Methane-oxidizing artificial microbial communities from Washington, USA to study methane cycling - T0-HHNO3 metaT (Metagenome... | ecosystem: Engineered > Modeled > Simulated communities...
AGAACGTCAGCCTAATGAGTTAAGCTTGGTAGGAAATGTGTCTTTTACGATTGTTTACAAAGTAGCTATAAACTGCGGATGAAATTTGACTGATTGAAATTTAACTTAAGCTTCTTGTGATAGCGTAAATACAAAGTTCCATCAATTTTTCTGGCATTAAACCAATCACTAATAAAGCCAGTGAGTTGATGCCCAACACAATACGCATGTCCATTGGCGCTTCGATTGGATTTCGATCTACAGGGTCATCGAAATACATCATTTTAATCACACGTAAATAGTAGAACGCACCAATCACCGCCATTAATACCGCAAATACAACTAACCATAAGTAGCCGGCTTGTAACGCAGCTTGTAGCACAGAAAATTTAGCATAAAAGCCTAAAGTTGGTGGTACGCCAGCCATACTAAACATCACAATCAGCATTAAAAATGCATGCCATGGGCTGCGTTGATTTAGCCCTTTGAGGTCATCTAACTTATCTGCTTCAAAACCCTTGCGTGATAGCAGCAATATCATGCCAAAACCCGCAAGCGTCATTAATACATAACTCACGATGTAGAACATGGCATAAACAAAACCATTAGTACTAGCGCTCATCAAGCCATACATCATAAAGCCGACATGTGAAATTGTTGAGTAGGCCAACATACGCTTTAGGTTGGTTTGAGCAATGGCCGTGATGTTACCAATGATAATGGACAAGACCGCCATGAACATGAGCATTTGCTGCCAATCGATGGCTAATGACGGTAATGCTTGCACTAACAGGCGAATTACAAATGCAAAAGCAGCTAGTTTAGGCACAGAGCTAATCAGCATGGTCATTGCTGTTGGAGAGCCTTCATACACATCTGGCACCCACATTTGGAATGGCACTGCACCTAACTTGAAAGCTAAGCCTGAAACGATAAACACCAAACCTAAAATCAATACAGAATGTAATTTATCAGCACCAACTAATGTGCCGCTAATTTCAGCAATATTCAGGCTGCCTGTCATGCCATAAATCATACTCATGCCGTATAACAACATGCCTGATGCTAATGCGCCAAGAACAAAGTACTTCATGGCAGCTTCGGTTGCTTTTGCGTTATCACGGTCAAGCGCTACTAATGCGTATAAACTCAATGATAATAGCTCTAGGCCTATATACAGCGTTAGCATGCTTTGGCCTGAGACCATAATCATCATACCCACGACTGAAAATAGCGTTAAAGCATAAAATTCGCCACGATACATATCGCGTTGCTGTAAATATTGTCGGCTATAAACAAAGATTAATGAAGTACCCAAATAAATCATCAATTTCAATATATCTGACATCGCATCATCAACAAAGGTGTTGGTAAATGCATAGCAAACACTTGGCACATGCGTAGTAAACGTGATGTAAGCCGCAACCAATAATGTGACTTGGGCTAGCAAGTAAATAGCGATGCGATTAGCAGGTTTAAGAAATAAATCGGCCAACAAAATAAACATCGCCATACATACGATGACAATTTCAGGTAAGGCTGTTATGAGGTCGTAACGAATATTTTCCATGACTTATAGACCTGACGGCAAACCTACAGGTAGCTTGCTTTGCATTAAATGTGAAAGAAGTTGTGTAACTGTTGCGTTTGTCATATCAGTAAGTGGCTGCGGGTATATACCTAAAGCCAATACCAAAACAGCTAATATCGCTAATATCAAGAATTCACGTTGGCATAGATCTTTAAGTGCAGCTACTTTTGCGTTAGCAATTTCTCCATAAAACACCCGTTTCACCATCCATAAGGTGTAAGCCGCACCGAAAATTAATGTGAATGAAGCTAAGAATGCATACCAGAAGTTTTCCTGAATAGCGCCTAAAATCACCATAAACTCACCTACGAAGCCTGATGTACCTGGCAAACCACTATTAGCCATGGCAAACAATACTGCAAATGCTGCGAAAGTAGGCATGGTATTAGCTACGCCGCCATAGGATTTGATTTCACGGCTGTGCACTCGGTCATACAGAACACCCACACATAAGAACATTGCAGCAGAAATAAAGCCGTGCGATACCATTTGAACGATTGCACCTTCAAGACCTAGGTTATTGAATATGAAAAAGCCTAATGTAACAAAACCCATGTGTGAAATAGATGAATACGCAATGAGCTTTTTCATGTCTTTTTGTACCAAAGCTACCAGTGCGATATAAACAATGGCTATCAATGACAAGGTAATCATAAAACCTGATAAATAATGTGCGGCATCAGGTGCGATTGGCATTGCAAAGCGTAAGAAGCTATATCCGCCAAGCTTAAGTGCAATCGCAGCCAATACTACAGAACCACCAGTTGGTGCTTCCACGTGAGCATCGGGCAACCAAGTATGCACTGGCCACATTGGTATCTTTACGGCAAAAGCTGCAAAGAATGCCAAGAAGATCAACACTTGCACATTAAGTGGCATTTGATAGTTATAGAAATCGACAATTTCAAAGCTGTTTGTATTCATGTATAAATAAATGAATGCCACCAACATTAATAGCGAGCCTAGCAATGTGTACAAGAAGAACTTAACCGTTGCATAGACACGGTTTGGGCCGCCCCAGATACCAATGACTAAGAACATTGGTATCAACATCGCTTCCCAGAACACATAGTACAAAATAGCATCTAAGGCACTGAATACGCCTATCATCAAGCCGCTCATAATAAGAAAACTTGCCATGTATTGCGCAACACGTTTCTCAATCACTTCCCATGCGGAGATGATGACTATGACCGTAGTAAAACTTGTGAGCAGAATCAGTGGAATAGCAATGCCATCCGCACCTAGATGGTAGTTAATATGGAAGGCTGGAATCCAGTTAAAACCTTCTTGGAACTGAAAGCCACCATCGGCGAAATTAAAATGTGTATAAAGTGGAATGGTTACCAAAAAGGCTGCTAAACCACCAATAAGTGCTACCCAGCGAGTAGTGTCTGGCTTGTTATCATTTGAAGTGAACAATACCGCGATACCCGCTAATACTGGCACCCAAATTGAGAAGCTTAAAATATGACTAAAAAAGTAGTCGGAGCTAAAGTAATTCAACATTTTTATACTTTATTAAAGAATGTGAGCATCAAAAATACACCAATAATCATGGCAAATGCATAGTGATAAATAAGACCTGTTTGCAACTTGCGTACTACGCCTGAGAGTTTTCCTATCAAGTTGGCTGTGCCATTGACCATGGCGCCATCGATAATTTTCACATCACCAATTTGCCAAAGTTTATTACCAATAAAGACTGAGCCAGCTGCAAATACGCGTTCATTAAAGCTATCGAAGCCATATTTGTTCTCAAGTATTTTATTGATAGTCGAGAATCTAGTTTGAATACTCGCTGGAATATCTGGACGCTTCATATAGAAGAACCAAGCGACAACAACGCCTGACGCCGCAAGTAATAATGGTAATGACATTAAACTATGCAAAGCCATACCTGCCGCGTTATGCATGACTTCATGCCATTCATGCGTGAGTTCATGCATAGCTGGGTGCGCTGCAGAATCAACAAATATAATGCCTTTAAAGAAGCTACCATAAAGCATAGGCTCAATTGCGAAATAACCAATGGCTAATGAGGGTATTGCCAATAAAATTAATGGTAATTTAATTACCCAACCTGGCTCATGCGGATCATCAGTTGGTGATAAGCCATGGTGATGATCATGGTCGTCATCGTGATGCGCGTCATGTTTGACTACACGCCATTTCTCTGTACCGTGGAATACCAAGAAATACATACGGAAACTATAAAAAGCTGTGACAAATACACCAGCCAACACTGCAAAATAAGCAAAACCGCTACCAGTAATCGTTGAAGCTTTTGCAGCTTCAATGATGCTATCTTTCGAGTAGAAGCCTGATAAAAATGGTGTGCCGATTAAAGCTAGTGAACCAATTAGTGAAGTAATCCAAGTCACAGGCATGTATTTTTTCAAGTTACCCATGTTGCGAATATCTTGATCATGATGCATGCCCATAATCACAGAACCAGCACCTAAGAATAGTAAAGCTTTAAAGAACGCATGGGTCATTAAGTGGAATATCGCCACAGAGTAAGCTGAAGCACCTAGTGCAACCGTCATGTAACCAAGTTGCGACAAGGTTGAGTATGCAACCACCCGCTTAATATCGTTTTGGATAATGCCCAAAAAGCCCATAAACAGCGCTGTAATACTACCAATAATCATCACAAAAGATAATGCTGTTGAAGACAACTCAAACAGAGGTGACATACGTGCCACCATGAAAATACCGGCAGTCACCATGGTTGCCGCATGAATCAATGCTGAAATTGGCGTTGGGCCTTCCATAGAATCCGGTAACCATACATGTAAAGGCACTTGTGCAGATTTACCCATTGCACCGATGAACAACAAAATACAAGTCACTGTCATCAATGACCACTGCGCGTTACCTATGAGGTTGATCTGTACATCAGCCATTTGCGGCGCAACTGAGAATACCGCGGCGTAATCTAAGCTGCCAAAATGGAACAGTACCAAGCCTATACCCAGCAAGAAACCAAAGTCACCAACACGGTTCACCAAGAAGGCCTTTAAGTTTGCGTAAATAGCCGTTGGGCGCGTATACCAGAAGCCAATCAATAGATAAGAAACTAAGCCAACAGCTTCCCAACCGAAGAACAACTGCATGAAGTTGTTGCTCATGACTAGCATCAACATTGAGAAAGTAAATAATGAAATATAGCTAAAGAAGCGAGCGTAGCCTTTATCTTCATGCATATAGCCGATGGTATAGATATGTACCATAAGCGATACAAATGTCACAACAACCATCATCATTGCGGAAAGTCTGTCGATTAAGAAGCCAATTTCAAAAGTGAAATTGCCACTTTTAAGCCATGAGTAGACTGTTCCATTATAGGGTGCACTTGTCATCGCATCATTAAGCACATAAAGCGATAGAGCGAATGAAGCGCCTACGCCTAATATTGTGACTACATGCGCAGCGGCGCGCGGTAACTGCTTACCGAACAAACCGATGATGACTGCTGCAAATAGCGGCAGTAAAGGAATAGCGAGATAAATTTGTTGCATTGTCATTCTTTTCGCTACCCTTTTAAACTATCTAAATCATCTACGTTAATAGTGCGTAGATTTCTGAACAACACCACCAAAATGGCTAAGCCAATTGCAGATTCTGCAGCTGCTACCGTGAGGATAAAAAACACGAAAACTTGACCTGCGATATCGTGTAAATAATGTGAGAACGCAATAAAGTTCAGATTGACAGCAAGTAACATTAATTCGATTGCCATCAATAAAATAATTACATTTTTGCGATTTAAAAATATGCCAATCACACTAATTGCAAACAACAACGCACCTAAAATTAGGTAATGAGATAAACCAACCATTATTTAGCCTCCTGCGTATTCGCTGCGTCTTCAGCTTTTTCAACCACCGCATCCATTTTCAATATACGAATACGATCAGCTTTCTTGACCAGTACTTGTTTAGATGGATCTACAGACTTACTTTCTTTTCTGTCTCTTAAGGTCAACGCAATCGCCGCAACAATTGCTACCAACAACACTACTGAGGCTAATTCAAATGGCAATAAATAATCTGTATAAAGCACACGACCTAACTCTGCAGTATTGCTGTAATCAGCTGCGTGTGCTGGTGGAGCAATCACTTTATCAGCTCCAAAGTTGCGTACGCCCACTATCATCACCATTTCTACTGCCATTAAGCCGCCAACAGGCAATGCAACTGGTAATGCATTCCAAAAGCCTTCGCGCAATTTATCTAGATTAATATCCAGCATCATCACAACGAATAAGAACAGCACCATGACCGCACCTACATAAACCAATACGAGTGCAATCGCTAAAAACTCGGCTTCTAACAACAACCAAATTCCAGCTGCAGTAAAGAAGGCCAATACCAAGTACAAGGCAGCATATACAGGGTTACGGGTAGTGATCACGCTGATAGCCGCATAGAGCAATACAGCTGCCAGCGTATAAAAAACAATGTCTTGAAAATGTAAGCCAAAAAAAGTCATATCGATTCGGTTCTACCTAAATTCTTATATTTATCTAAATTCTTTATCTATCTAAACTCTTTATCCTGCGCACGATCAGCAGCAATCTGCTTCTCATGTTTATCACCTACCGCCAACAACATCTCTTTGGTGTAGAGCAAGTCACCACGTTGTTCACCGTGATAATCAAACACACGCGTTTCAACAATGGAATCTACTGGACATGATTCTTCACACATACCGCAGAAAATACATTTGGTGAGGTCAATATCGTAACGTGTTGTGCGGCGCGTATTATCTTCGCGTTGTTCAGATTCAATCGTAATTGCCATTGCCGGGCATACAGCCTCGCACAATTTACAAGCGATACAACGCTCTTCACCGTTTGGATAACGGCGTAATGCATGCAAGCCACGGAAACGGTTTGATTGTGGCGTCACCTCTTCAGGATATTGCACCGTGATTTTAGGCGCAAAAAAGTAGCGGCCTGTTAATGCCATCCCTTTTAGTAGCTCGACTAGCATTAAGCTAGAAAGCGTTGATTTAATTTTTGCGATCATAAATTTTTAAGTCAATATCAAAATAAGTCAAATTAATGGAACAAGTAAGCATATGGCGTTTGCATCATACCGCCAACAAACACAATCCAAACAATGGTAATCGGAATAAACACCTTCCAACCCAAGCGCATGATCTGGTCGTATCTATATCTTGGGAAAGTCGCTCTGAACCATAAGAATAGGAACAACAAGAAGCCCACTTTAGCCAAAAGCCACAAGAAACTATCTGGGATAAATGGCACAGGTGACAACCATCCCCCTAAGAACATGATTGCAGCGAGCATAGACACCAAAATCATATTGGCATATTCAGCTAAGAAAAACACTGCGAACGCCATGCCCGAGTATTCCACATGGAAACCCGCAACGATTTCTGATTCACCTTCAGCCACATCGAATGGCGCGCGGTTAGTTTCAGCTACCGCGCTAATAAAATAAACGACGAACAATGGAAATAACGGCAAGAAATACCAGTGCCAGAAGCCACCCTCTTGACCCATTACAATTTTGCCAAGATTCAATGTATTAGCACACATCAACACGCCGACTAAAGCAAAGCCCATGGCAATTTCATACGACACGATTTGTGCCGCAGAACGCAAAGCACCTAAAAATGCGTATTTAGAGTTAGATGCCCAACCCGCAATAATCACCCCATAAACTGCAACGGATGTCATGGCCAAAATATAAAGCAAACCAGCATCGACATTAGCCAAAACCAAAGTTGCATCAAATGGCACCACCGCCCATGCTGCAAAGGCAGGCGCAATCGCTAATACTGGTCCCAGTAAAAATAATGCTTTGTTTGAAGCTGTAGGAACAACGATTTCTTTAAATAAAAGTTTCAAACCATCTGCAATCGGCTGTAGCAAACCAAAATAACCCACACGATTTGGACCAATACGCACTTGCATATAGCCAATAACTTTACGTTCAGCTAGGGTTAAATAAGCAACCGCGCCCATTAAAGGTGCAACAATGGTGACGATTTTAATCAAGGTCCAAACAGTCAACTGCACTGCTGGCCAGTAGCTACCAAATAAATTTGAGCATAGTGCTAGAAATGACGCAATCATACTCGCGCCTCCACAGCAGTCACACCACCTTTGAGCTGTGCAGGTGATAGTTTTTCAACGGTAATATCACCCATCAAATCACCCAAGCCAATCGTATCTTCATGCGCTGCGGCTACACGCACACAACCTTTAGCGACATGATCATCCAACTTAACGGTGAGTACAGCACTGCCCTTGTCTTGCTTAACAGAAACAAGATCCCCATCAATCAAGCCTAATTCAGCCAGTTGACTCGCGCACATGCGTGCCATTGGTTTGATGTTGTATTTTGTTTTTTGCAGTGGTGTTGAACGGCGCACAATTGGATCAGATTCATATTGTGGCACTTCACCGATGCGCTGCAAGCCTTCGTGTTTAATGTTAATTTGAATCTCAACTAACTCTTTCAAGTTATTGTTCAAACTACGCCAAACCACAGCAGATGGCTTTTCACCGCCAAAAGCAGCCTCTTTAACTTGCTCACTGGTTTCAAAATCAAAACCTTGCAAACCTAAAGTATTCGCTAATACACGTAGCACTTTCCATGCTGGGCGACATTCACCTAACGGTCTAGTCACGGCAGTAAAACTTTGTACGCGACCTTCCATGCTCATAAATGTGCCAGAAGTCTCAGTAAATGGTGCAATTGGCAACAATACATCGGCGTTTTCTAAAGCTTGAGATTTAAATGCGGTTAGCGCAACAACACACTCGGCCTTTTCCATCGCTGCCTTAGCTAAAGCAGCATGCTGGCAATCAAGCTCTGGTTCAATATTTACAAGTAAATATGCTTTACGCGGCACTTCTAGCATTGCACGTGCGTGCATGCCCGTGCTGTTAGGCATCACACCTAGCATGTGCATACCGGTGCTATTCGCGGCAGCTGGCAAAATACCACCTTTAGCACCTGAAATGCCACCAATAGCCTCAGCCATACTGTACATTTCAGTAAACCTAGGATCGCTCAAGGCCATATTGCCTAAGAAAATACCGACTTTTGGTGAAATCAAATCATAAGTTTCACCGTGTCCAGCCATGCTTTCAGCAATCGCTTGAGTATTTGGGCGTACTTTAATATCTGACAGCAATTGCGTAAGTGTTGGCGGCAAGCATAGTGACAATTTTTGCAAACCAGACATTGCCTTAAGCACTTGGCCAAGCACGTTAACCATATCATTAGGACGCACGATGACTTTATGCGCGACATCCATCAAAGGATTGTTATCCAGCGGACTGATGATAGATAGCTTAGCGCCATTCGCTACCGCTTTACGGAAGCGTTGCGCTAATAATGGATGCTCATTACGCAGATTTGAACCAATCACTAATATACGATCTAGCTCTTCAATCTCTTGAATATTACAGCCCATCCATGGCGTACCTAAACGCTTGCCATCTAACCTAAAATCAGTTTGGCGCAGACGATAATCCACGTTGCCACAACCTAAGCCATCAGCCAACTTCTTAGCTAGATAGCCTTCTTCCATCGTGCTATTTGGCGAAACAAGCACGCCTAGTGATTCTGCGCCATGCTCATTGGTAATGTCTTTGATTTGGCCTGCAGCAAACTCTAGCGCAGTTTTCCAATCTGTTTCCACCCAATTGCCACTATGTTTAATCATCGGCACTTTAAGGCGGTCTGGGCTATTTAAGCCTTCGTAAGAGAAACGATCACGGTCTGACAACCAGCACTCGTTAATACTTTCTTTTTCACGCGGCAATACACGCATGACTTTATTGTCTTTTACATGGACTTCGATATGTGAACCTAAGCCATCGTGCGGCGCGATACTTGGGCGACGTGTCAGCTCCCAGCTACGGGCTGAATATCGGTAGGGTTTGCTGGTCAATGCACCCACTGGGCATAAATCGATGATATTACCTGACAGCTCCGAATTCACACTCTTATCAACATAAGCAGTAATTTCAGCATGTTCGCCACGGCCAACCATGCCTAGCTCCATCATACCGCCGACTTCTTTTAAGAAGCGCACACAGCGAGTACATTGAATACAGCGTGTCATATCAGTGCTGACTAACGGACCAATATTTTTATTGAAAACAACGCGTTTTTCTTCAGTGTAACGTGAGCCACTGGTGCCGTAAGCCACTGCAATATCTTGCAAATCACACTCGCCGCCCTGATCGCAAATAGGGCAATCAAGTGGATGATTAATTAATAAAAACTCCATCACACTCTTCTGCGCTTCAATGGCAGACTTAGAGCGCGTAAAAATCTTCATACCATCTGCAACTGGTGTTGCACAGGCTGGCAGAGGCTTGTTGAATTTTTCAACCTGTACCAAACACATGCGGCAGTTAGCCGCTACGGATAATTTAGGGTGATAACAAAAACGTGGTATGGCAATACCAGCCTTATCTGCAGCATCAATAATAGTGCTGCCGTGTTCGACTTCTAACTCTTTGCCATCTATTTCAATATTTAACATTATTGACTTTCCACCATACTCTTACCATGCTGAATATAGTATTCAAACTCTGGTCTAAAATGTTTAATGAAGCTTAACACTGGCGTTGCCGCAGCTTCGCCTAAGGCACAAATAGTACGTCCTGCAATGTTGTTACTTACATCTGTTAGCAAATCTAAATCTTCCATTTTGCCTTTACCGTTAACAATGCGGTCTATCACGCGATAAACCCAACCAGTACCTTCACGGCATGGCGTACATTGACCGCAACTTTCTTCATAGAAGAAATAAGACAAACGATGCAAGGCTTTCACCATACAAGTGGTTTCATCCATCACAATCATTGAGCCAGCACCCAAGCTGGAGCGCGCTTTGCTTAAACCTTCGTAATCCATCGTCGCTGCCATAATCGCCTCTGCAGGCATCACTGGTGTTGATGGGCCGCCTGGGATCACCGCTTTAAGTTTACGGCCTTTCCAAACGCCACCAGCTAACTCTAATAGCTCATTAAATGGCATACCCATTTTAACTTCATAGTTACCTGGCTTTTCAACATGTCCAGATACTGAGAATAGCTTTGTACCGCCTGAGTTAGGCACACCTAAATCGGCAAAAGCTTGTCCACCGTGCTCTAGTATCCATGGGATAGAAGTGTAGCTTTCCGTGTTATTAACGTTAGTAGGCTTGCCAAACACACCATAACTTGCTGGGAATGGCGGTTTAAAGCGTGGCTGACCTTTTTTACCTTCAATCGATTCAATCAGTGCGGTTTCTTCGCCGCAAATATATGCACCGTAGCCATGTACTGCATATAAATCAAAATTAAAGTTGCTACCTAAAATATTTTCACCTAAATAACCAGCCGCTTTTGCTTCGTGCAAAGCTGCTTCAAATATCTCGTAATCCTGCCAGATTTCACCGTGGATGTAGTTGTAGCCTACTCGCGCGCCTAATGTATAAGCGGCAATCGCCATACCTTCAATCAACTGATGCGGGTTATAGCGAATAATATCGCGATCTTTAAATGTGCCAGGCTCGCCTTCATCGCTGTTACAAACCAAATATTTCACGCCATCAAAATAGCGCGGCATAAAGCTCCACTTAAGACCTGTTGGGAAGCCCGCACCACCCCGACCACGTAAGCCGGAAGTTTTTACTTCGGTAATAATATCGGTCGCTTTAGTTTTCTCAGTCACGATACGTTTTAATGCTGAGTAACCACCGAGTTTAATGTAGGTCTCTAACGATGCTGGATCTTCTTCTGTGAGCGTGCGCAAGGTCACCAAAGTTTGACCTTTTAAATCAGTCATCACGACTGGCTTATGAAGTGCCGTTTTATCAACTGCAGATTTACGAGTTGCCATTATTTAAGTTCCCCAATAATCGCATCTACTTTTTCAACCGTCAAAAACTCATGCATGTCAGTATTATTTACATGCATCAAAGGTGCGCCGCCACAACAACCCATGCACTCACCTTCTTTTAGGCAGAATTTACCATCTGGCGTGACTTCATTAAAGCCAACACCAAGCTTAGTCTTTAGATGATTAACAATCTCATCACTATCGCGCAGCATGCATGAAATATTGGTACAGATCGTGATTTTATATTTTCCGACGGGCGACAAGTCGTACATATTGTAAAAACTTGCCACTTCCATCGCGGCGATTTCAGGCATGCCTAAATATTGCGCAACTTCAGTAATGCTTTCTTTTGACAACCAGCCGCGTTCTGTTTGCACAATTCGCAACGCACTCATCACCGCCGCTTGACGTTGGTCAACTGGATACTTTGTCAGCTCGTAATCTATTTTTTCTGTGGCTTGTGGACTTAACATTTTTTATCTATCAGACCTAATTATCTATCTATCTCGCCAAATACAATATCTTGCGTACCAATAATTGCAACCAAGTCAGCAATCATGTGGCCTCGTGTCATCTCGTCTAGAGCAGCTAAATGGGCAAAACCTGGCGCACGTATTTTTAGGCGATAAGGCTTATTAGCACCATCTGACACCATGTAAATACCAAACTCACCTTTTGGATGCTCAACCGCAGCATAAGCTTCGCCCGCTGGCACATGGAAACCTTCAGTAAATAGTTTGAAATGGTGAATTAAATCTTCCATATTGCTCTTCATACCTTCACGGTCTGGTGGCGCAACTTTGTTATCACTTGAAATTACAGGGCCTGGATTTTTACGTAACCAATCAACGCATTGTTTAATGATGCGGTTTGATTGCCTAAATTCCTCCATACGCACCAAGTAACGGTCGTAACAATCACCATTCACACCAACAGGAATATCAAAATCCATATTTGCGTATACTTCATAGGGCTGTGTTTTACGCAAATCCCAAGCGATGCCTGAGCCACGAAGCATTGGACCAGTCATCCCTAACTGTAAAGCGCGTTCAGGTGTCACGATACCAACATCGACGGTACGCTGCTTCCAGATACGGTTATCAGTCAGCAAGGTTTCATATTCATCGACATATTTAGGAAAACGATTAACGAAATCTTCAATGAAATCTAACAATGAACCTTGGCGGTTTTCATTTTGACTTTTAACGGTTTTAGCATTACGCAAAGGCGATACTTCATATTGCGGCATTTGCGTTGGCAGATCACGGTACACGCCACCTGGACGGTAATACGCAGCATGCATACGCGCGCCAGAAACAGCTTCGTAACAGTCGAACAGATCTTCACGCTCGCGGAATGCGTATAAGAACACCGTCATTGCGCCCACGTCTAAGGCATGCGCACCTAACCACAACAAATGATTTAATACACGGGTAATTTCGTCAAACATCACGCGTATGTATTGCGCGCGGATAGGTACCTCAATACCCATCATCTTTTCAATCGCCATCACATAAGCATGTTCGTTCGACATCATCGATACGTAATCAAGCCTGTCCATGTAAGGTACAGATTGCAGATATGTACGATTTTCAGCTAGTTTTTCAGTACCACGATGCAGCAAACCGATATGCGGATCTGCACGTTGAATCACTTCACCATCTAACTCCAAAACCAAGCGTAAAACCCCGTGCGCAGCAGGATGCTGCGGACCAAAGTTCATGGTGTAATTACGAATCTCAGCCACGGTGCGCTCCTTCATCACGAATCACACGCGGTACATTATTGCGCTCATCAATGGTGACAGGCTGATAAATCACGCGCTGCTGCTCTGGGTCGTAACGCATTTCAACATTACCAATCATAGGGAAATCTTTACGGAACGGATGGCCAACAAAGCCATAGTCAGTGAGAAGGCGACGTAAATCTGGGTGATTTTCAAACATGATACCGAACATATCAAACGCTTCACGCTCATACCAGTTTGCAACTGACCATATATCGACCAAAGTCGGCAGAATTGGAAAGTCTTCATCTTGCGCAAATACACGTAAGCGCACACGATGATTGAGTGACACAGAAAGCAGATGACAAACTACCGCGTAGCGCACGCCATCATAAGCACCGTCACCATAAGTTTGATAATCCACACCGCTTAAATCGATTAGCTGCTCAAACTTTAAAGTTGTCGCATCGCGTAATATTTGGCAAACCGCTAAATAATTCTCGGCTTTACATTCAATGGTGATTTCATCTAGCGCTACAACATGCTTAGTGATTTTGTCGCCTAGTGAGGCTTGCAAATCACTTAATAATTGATCTAATTTAGCTGACATATTTTTCTTTTAGCTCGCACTATCTCGCGATGGTGTTAGTACGTTTGATTTTATTTTGTAGCTGGATAATGCCGTAGAGTAGAGCCTCTGCTGTAGGCGGACAACCTGGCACGTAGACATCAACCGGTACAATGCGATCACATCCACGCACAACCGCATAAGAATAATGGTAATACCCACCACCATTCGCGCATGAACCCATTGAAATTACCCAACGTGGCTCAGCCATTTGGTCATACACTTTACGTAGCGCTGGCGCCATTTTATTGACTAGCGTACCAGCCACAATCATTACGTCAGACTGACGCGGGCTTCCGCGAAACACAATACCGAATCGGTCTAAATCGTAACGTGAAGCGCCTGCATGCATCATTTCTACCGCGCAACACGCCAAACCAAAAGTCATCGGCCACATTGAACCAGTACGAGTGTAGTTAATCACCGTATCCAACGTAGTTGTGACAAAACCTTTTTCTAAAATACCTTCAATACTCATGGCTTACTTAGTCCCGCTCTGAGGTTTAATCCCATTCCAAGGCACCCTTCATCCACTCGTAAATAAAGCCGATCACCAGTACACCCAAAAAAATCATCATGGCAATAAAGCCAAACAAACCAATCTCTTGCAACACAACTGCCCAAGGAAATAAGAAGGCAATTTCCAGATCGAACAGGATAAATAGGATGGCAACAAGATAATAACGAACGTCAAATCGCATACGAGCATCTTCGAACGCTTCGAAACCGCACTCGTAGGGAGAATTTTTTGCCGAATCCGGCTTATGTGGTGAAACCAATAAACCCAATACAAGAGGCCCAACGCCGACCGCTAAGCCCACGAGGATAAACATCAATATCGGAAAGTAATTTTCTAACACTTACTAGCCCCAAACTCAATTTCTGAAAACTAAAACTTTTGGAAAATTAAGCAGCAAGAGATCAAAGCCACTCGAATCAAACATATAAATATTTTTACAGCCATTTATGTCACTATTACTACAAACACCTTCTAAATAACCCCTTAATTTAATAATAAAGTTATTGTGAAAAGTTTGTGGCAACTTCTTAAGCTAACAACTAACGTTTTAAATTAAAATATCAATAGTAGACTCAGACAAGCCGTAATTGTAACCCATTAAGCATGAGCCTTGCTATAAGCTTAAAACAAAATTAACGAGTAAATTGACTTTATAACCGATTTATAGGATTCTAAGTTTAAAGCCTTTGCTTGTTGAATTGCAAGGCAGAACATAAATTCCAAAACGCATTTAATTATGATACTTTATGTTCCTCAAGCAACTATCTGCGAAACAATATTAAGAGATGTTAAATTGAACGTAAAGCTACAGAATTGTGCGCAAAAAGCATGAAAATAAAATCACACAATTTAATAAGCTGTGCGTTTTTGAGCATATTTATTTGTAGTTGCACCACTATAAAGTCGAATAACTTTAAGCCAACTTATCCTGCAGCAGGGTGGATTGAACCATTACCCGCGACACAACCCCACAATGGCAAAGTAACTAACCTTAAACACTGGTGGCAGCAATTCAATGATCCAGTTCTTGTAGAGTTAATTGAAGCTGCCCAGAAAGTTAGTCCTGATATTGAAAGCGCTAAAGCTAGAGTAACGGCGTCTCAAACTGCGGTCACCGTAGCAAATTCTCAGCTACTCCCGAATGTGACCGCTGAGGCCAGCGTCAGCAGAAGCAGATCAGGTTCAGCATATCCATCAACCAATGGCAGTATGGTGTTTCCAACTAGCACTACCGCTTCAGTTGGGGCAAATGCAAGCTGGGAACTTGACGTTTGGGGTAGAAATAACGCCAGTAAACACGAAGAAGAAGCTAAATTAGTCGCAAATATTGCACTTTGGCATGATGCCCGTGTGATCGTAGCGGCTCAAACAGCTAAGCAATACTCTAATTATCGGTTGTGTGAGGGCTTGAATATAGTGGCGAAAAAGAATGCTGACTCTAGTCATGAAACGGCTCGACTATCAGATTTAACAGCAAGAGCTGGTTTTTTGGCGCCTGCCAGCGCCAGTCAATCCTTAGCCCAAGCTGCAGAAGCAGCCAACCTGCAAAAGAAACAAGCACTAGAATGTACTTTAAATATTAAAAGCTTAGTCGCTATCACGGCAATACCTGAACCAACATTAGTTGCAAAACTTGCAACTAATGTTGGTGTCATACCCACCCCTGCTGATATTGAAATAACTGAATTGCCTGCAGGTCTACTAGCACAACGCCCAGATGTTCTCAATGCTGAACGAAATGTCGCTGCAGCCAGTTTTGAGATTGCATCGAATGAAGCACAACGTTATCCTCGCCTAAGCTTAGCAGGAAATATAGCGTTGAGTTACGACTCGTTCTCTCGTACATTCAGCAAAAATAGATCTGCATTAGACGGGCTGACATGGTCAATTGGTCCTCTGGCAGTATCTTTGCCGATTTTTGATGCTGGAGTCAGAGCTGCTAATGTAGAAAATGCTAAAGCGCAATATGAAGCTGCCAAAGTTACTTACGAAAGCGTGGCACGGAATGCTGTGCGTGAGGTAGAGGAAGCTTTAGCCACTCTAAATAGTACGGCACAACGCTTTAATGATGCTAATCAAGCTGCGGAAGGGTTTAAAATATCCTTAGTCGCCACTGAAGCTCGCAATAAAGCCAGCTTGGGTAATTTATTTGAACTCGAAGAGGCGAGACGTGCAAGTTTGCAAGCCGAAAATAATTTGCTAACCTTAAAGAATGAACGTGTACTTGCATGGATTTCTTTGTATCGCGCTATGGGTGGTGGCTGGACTGCGGCACTTAACTCCCCAACACTTATTTTTGACCAAAAACTTAATCAATCCGAACAGCTGGAAGCTGATTCCATACCCACAGATTCTGTGCCTATTGATTCAGCACAATGAGATAAGCCATGACACATGTAACTAAGCCATTACCAGCCAATTTATTAGAGAACAAGTTTCTCCTTTTACTTTTACCAATCTTAGCATTAGCGCCAATCCTCGGCCTTGCTGAAAAAGCAAGCACAGAAACAATCACCACACCAGCGCTAACGGTGACCCTTATACAGCCGCAACAGACAGTTTTACCGCTCAAAATATCAGCCAATGGTAATGTCGTAGCATGGCAAGAGGCCATTATCGGTAGTGAATCCAATGGCTTACGACTCACACAAGTGTTAGTGAATGTAGGCGATGTTGTGAAAAAAGGTCAATTACTCGCAACTTTCTCCGCGGAGTCTATCGAGGCAGAATTAAACCAAGCTAAAGCAAGTTTAATGGAAGCTGAAGCACAAGGCAGAGAGGCAATTAATAACTCCGACCGCGCACGCACCTTACAAAACACTGGCGCCATGTCAAATCAGCAAATTGATCAATATACAACTGCAGCAGATACTTCCAAAGCAAGAATTGAAGTAGCAAAAGCTTCCGTAGTCACCCAAGAGATACGTTTAAAAAATACTAAAATTTACGCGCCTGACAATGGCGTTATTTCTTCACGCAACGCTACGGTTGGCGCAGTAATAAGCACAGGTAGCGAGTTATTCAAACTGATTAGGCAAAGCCGCTTAGAGTGGCGCGCCGAGGTTGTGTCGAGTGACTTAGCTAAAATAAAAGCAGGTATGCAAGTTAACGTCGTTGCAGCAGATGGCTCAAGCTTCAAAGGTAAGGTGCGTATGATATCACCAACAGTGGATACACAAACCCGTAACGCGCTGATCTACGTTGATTTACCAGCCAACAGCCCAGCCAAGGCAGGCATGTATGCTAAAGGCGAGTTTATCTTAGGTAAGTCCAGCACACTAGCGCTTCCTCAGCAAGTGCTAGTGTTACGAGACGGCTTTACCTACGTGTTTACAGTTACCAATATCAATGGTAAAAAAATTGCTAAGCAAGTTAAAGTGAAGACTGGCAGGCGTGTAGGGAATCTCGTTGAAATTATCAGCGGTATAGAGCCTAACCAGCAGCTTGTAGCTACTGGCGGTGCGTTTTTATCTGATAATGATTTAGTGAAGATCGCTCCGCAAGCTAATACTAAAAAATAAATCCTTAACAATTAGCTTTTATAAAGACCCATAACCGCATGAATATTTCTGCTTGGTGTATTAGAAATCC
>Ga0123388_1014897_pt1 | contig 17903 bp, 14 predicted proteins | sample T0HHNO3metaT_FD_89916 | JGI IMG/M metagenome (GOLD analysis project Ga0123388, IMG submission 89916) | Methane-oxidizing artificial microbial communities from Washington, USA to study methane cycling - T0-HHNO3 metaT (Metagenome... | ecosystem: Engineered > Modeled > Simulated communities...
TGACCAAGCTTGGCAAAGTTAGCGGATAAAATACTTGGGGCGATTCTAAAAGTTTTACTCATGGCTATAATTTCCTAACAAGTCATCTAAATTAATGGCTAAAGCGTTATTTTAACGCCATTTTGTACTTTTAAGAAATGCGCAATTTTTAAGATAACTTGCTTAACGTAAGCTGATACTTCAAAATTATGGACGGTAATTTCACCAACTCTTAAATTCAGTAATAGAATTGGCTTTGCTTAAATGTTCGTTAATCTTACTAATATGTTGAATGAGTTGGTAAAATAGCAATATGCAGCTTTATACAATTGGTGTTAACCACACCACTGCCCCAATTTCTATTCGTGAACATGTCGCGTTTAATCCGGATATTTTGCGCCATGCGCTTAGCGATTTAACCGCGCAGAACGTGACTGAAGCGGCGATTTTGTCTACTTGTAATCGCACAGAAATCTATGTGCAAACCAACACGCCCGAACCAATCGTCAATTGGTTAGCCAATTATCACCGGTTAGATTTCAATAATGTTCAGCCTTATACCTACACCCTAAGTAATCAGGAAGCGGTAAAACATGCATTTCGCGTAGCGTCTGGTTTAGATAGCATGGTGTTGGGTGAGCCACAAATTTTGGGGCAATTTAAGCAATCGGTTAAAATCGCGCAAGATGCGGGAACATTGGGAACGCTTTTACATAAATTGTTCCAACGCACGTTTGAAGTCGCTAAAGAAGTACGCACCAATACGGATATCGGTGGCAGTTCCATTTCAATGGCAGCAGCAGCGATTAAATTAGCGCAGCGCATTTTTGGCGATATTAGCCAGCAGAAAATATTATTTATCGGCGCGGGCGAGATGATTGAGTTGTGCGCAGACCATTTTGCTGCGCAAAAACCAAAGTCTATGACTATTGCGAATCGCACGATTGAGCGTGGTTTGCAATTGGCGAATAAAATCGGCGGTCATGCGATTCTGTTAAATGATTTGCCAGAACGTTTTTCCGAATTTGATATTGTGATTACCAGCACCGCCAGTCAATTGCCGATTGTCGGTTTGGGCATGGTAGAGCGCGCGATTAAAACACGCCGTCATCGCCCTATATTTATGGTGGATTTAGCCGTTCCACGTGATATTGAGCCAGAAGTCGCACAATTAGACGATGTGTTTTTATACACGGTGGATGATCTGGCACAAGTGGTTGCGGATGGTATGGAAAACCGTCAGGAAGCAGCGATTAATGCGGAAATGATTGTGGCAGCGCGCGTTGAAGGCTTTATGCAATGGTTTAAAAAACGTGATGCGATTCCCACCATTAAAGCTTTGCGCGACCAAGCCGAAGCAGTGCGCAAAAATGAGTTTGAAAAAGCACTTAAGCTGATTCAAAAGGGCGAAAATCCAGCTATCGTTTTAGAGGCGTTAAGCAATGCTTTAACCAATAAATTTTTACACGCGCCTAGCCACCTGCTTAATCAAACCCACGGCGATGAACACGCAAGAATAGAACAGATTGTCCGCCAGCTTTACCAAATTAAACATTAAAAGAAGCACTGAATGAAACCCAGCATGATTAGAAAGCTCGCGACTTTAAGCGAGCGTTTAGAAGAGATTAATCGTCTAATGAGTAGCGAAGGCGTAACCAATAATATGGATGCGTACAGAAAGCTCACGCAAGAACATGCGGAAATTACGCCGATTGTTGAGCAATATCATACGTTTGAGCAGGCAGAAGCAGATATTGCTGAAGCGCAAAAAATGTTAAGCGACCCAGACATGAAAGAATTTGCTCAGGAAGAGATTGATGCAGGCAAAGTGACGCTGGAGTCAGTTGAATTGGAATTGCAAAAACTGTTGCTGCCAAAAGACCCCAATGACGACAAGAATATATTCTTAGAAATACGTGCAGGCACAGGCGGCGATGAATCCGGCTTGTTTGCTGGTGATTTGTATCGCATGTATTCACGATACGCAGAACGGCAAAAATGGCGCGTTGAGATCATGTCTGCCAATGAAGGTGAAATGGGCGGCTACAAAGAAATCATCGCCAAAATCGAAGGTTACGGTGCGTATTCTAAACTCAAGTTTGAGTCTGGCGGCCACCGTGTGCAACGTGTGCCAGATACTGAAACGCAAGGCCGCATTCATACGTCTGCTTGTACGGTGGCTGTGCTGCCAGAAGCTGACGAAATTAATGACGTGGTGATTAATCCTGCGGATATTCGCATTGATACTTACAGAGCTTCAGGCGCGGGCGGGCAACATATTAATAAAACCGATTCTGCCGTGCGCATCACGCACAATCCAACTGGTATTGTAGTGGAATGCCAAGAAGGCCGAAGCCAACATGCCAATAAAGCACAAGCCATGGCCGTACTTGCGGCACGCATTAAATCTAAACAAGTGGATGCACAAAATAGTGCAATCGCCAGTGAGCGTAAAAGCTTAATTGGCTCTGGTGATAGAAGTGAGCGCATTCGCACCTACAACTACCCGCAAGGCCGCATCACTGATCATCGCATCAACTTAACCTTGTATAAAATTGACGCGATTACCGAAGGTGATATGGATGAACTAATTGGCGCATTGTCTGCGGAACATCAGGCTGATTTATTGGCGAGTTTGGGTGATGACAATTGATTTCAATGCAGCTTCAAGCGGTCTTGATAATTCTAATCATCGCGCTTGGGCCATTGTTTATTACTGTTTATGGAGTGGTTTTTTATAAAAAAAGATTGCAGTCGAAACGTAGAAACCCAATCAATAACAATTTATTACGTAGTCCGGGTGAGTCTTTAAGGCATAGGATAGAAGATGTAAATTTAGATATTTCAACATACTTATCTCTAGTGACCATACTTCCGTTGATGCTTTATGCACTTTACATTAGCTTTAGCTCTCTTAAAAATCTTTCATTATTTGCTAATGTTTTTTATTTTGTAATTTCGTTATTTTCAATCGTTTTTATTATTTATAAACTCATCAAATTAGTCACCATAAAAGCAAAGTTGTCATTAGGATACGATGCAGAATTGGCAGTAGGTCAAGAATTAAATAGTATGATGCGGGATGGCTATTGGGTATTTCATGATGTGCCCGCTGAAAATTACAATATTGATCATGTATTAGTTGGAGTAGCAGGCGTGTTTGCCATAGAAACTAAAGGTAGATCAAAACTCAAGCAAAAAGATGGTAAAGCTGATCATCGCGTAATATATGACGGATATAAATTGGACTTTCCGGGATGGTCAGAAACTAAACCTTTAGACCAAGCAAGTCGTCAAGCAAAGTCCCTGCAAACTTGGTTAAGTAGTGCTGTAGGTGAGGATGTACAAGTGAAGCCTGTACTCGTTTTGCCAGGTTGGTTTATTGAAAGAAGCTCTGGCGCAGGAATGATTGTATTAAATGGTAAAAATCCAAATAGTGTTTTAGGTAGAGTCTATGGAAATCCTTTGGACGATAAGTTAATTAAGCGAATAGCTCATCAACTTGACCAACGTTGCAGAACAGTTAAAACACAAGCGCTTCAATCTACGTAATTAAGCAGTGTTATAGATGTTCTGCAACTAAACTTACTCTTTAATATCCAATTCCTGAATCTTCCGCGTCAACGTATTTCTGCCCATTCCTAACTGATTAGCCGCCTCAATACGACGACCATCCGTATGTTGCAGTGCCTTAACAATCATCACGCGTTCAAAATCCTTGGTGCGTGCTTCTAATACATTTTGTTCGCCACGGTTCAATGCGTCAGAAACTTCTTGCGCTAAAGCTTCTTGCCACGAACTCGCGCTGATAGTTTTGCTGGTGTCTTCTTTTAACTCTGGCGGTAAATCCACCACATCCACGCTTTGGCCAGGCGCCATGACGGTTAACCAATGGCAAACGTTTTCCAATTGACGCACGTTACCGCTCCAATTTACTGCGGTTAAATAGCGCAGTGCAGCGGCGGAAAGTTGTTTGGGTTCTACACCTAATTGAATGGCGCTTTGCGCTAAAAAGTGTTTGGTTAAATGCGGTATGTCTTCACGGCGTTCGCGCAATGGCGGCAAGCGTAAACGAATCACATTTAAGCGGTGAAATAAATCTTCGCGGAACAAGCCTAATTTAACGCGCTCTTCTAAATCTTGGTGGGTTGCGGCAATGACGCGCACATTGACTTTGATCGGTTGGTGACCACCTACTCGGTAAAATTGCCCGTCACTTAACACGCGCAATAGGCGAGTTTGTAAATCGGCTGGCATATCGCCGATTTCATCTAGAAACAAAGTCCCGTTATCTGCTTGTTCAAAACGTCCACGTCGTGCGGCAGCCGCGCCTGTAAATGCGCCACGTTCGTGGCCAAATAATTCAGACTCTAATAAATCTTTTGGTATCGCTGCCGTATTAATCGCGATAAATGGTTTTTCTGCTCGTGGGCTGTGTTTGTGCAAAGCGCTGGCAACTAACTCTTTACCACTGCCCGATTCGCCGTTAATTAGCACAGTCGCGTGCGAGCGACTTAACCTGCCAATTGCGCGAAAAACTTCTTGCATGGCGGGCGCTTGGCCGATGATTTCAGGTGTTTCTTCTAAAGCAACTGCTTCAACCGCTTGGCGCATACTTTCTTCAACCGCGCGTTTAATCACGTCAATGGCTTGGTCGACATCGAAAGGCTTAGCTAAATATTCAAATGCGCCACCTTGGAAAGCGGCAACTGCGCTCTCTAAATCAGAATAAGCGGTCATGATGATGACTGGAATTTCAGGGTAACGCTGTTTAATTTCACTTAAAAAATCTAAGCCAGAACCGTTTGGCATGCGAATATCACTGACCACAACTTGTGGTTGTTCGCGGTTGAGTGCATTAAGCGCTTCGGCGACAGAAGAAAAAGTTCTGAACTCTAAATCCGTACGTGCTAACGCTTTTTCGAACACCCAGCGTATCGATTTATCATCGTCTAAAATCCAAATTGGTTTCATATTTTTCTCATTAAATTGGTTAACTTTTTCAGTTAACTTTATTGCATTAACAACTTAATCACACCAATTTATTTCTATCAATTGTATGGATTAAGCTTTTTTTAATCATCTATTACTGCAAGATATTCGCAGATTTAATGGACGTTGATTCAACTGGTAACAATATCGTAAAACAGGTTTTACCTGGTTGGCTTTCACAATCAATCATACCGTGATGTTGCGTGACAAAAGTTTGCGCTAAGGCAAGCCCCAAGCCGCTTCCACCTTCGCGTCCAGTTACTAGCGGATAAAAAATCTTATCTTTAATATCGGCTGGAATACCCGGTCCATTATCAATAATTTGTAACTTAATAGCGACACGATAACGTTTTTTAGCTAACGTCACTTGGCGTTCTGCACGCGTTTTAAATATAATTTCAGCATTCACCGCGCCATTGGATTGCATGGCTTGTACCGCATTTCGCGCAATATTTAATACTGTTTGGATTAGCTTTTCGCGATCGCCGATTAAATCGGGCAAGCTAGTATCGTAATCGCGCCGCACTTTGATGTTATTAGGTGATTCTGCCAACAATAAACTACGTACGCGTTCTAGCACTTCATGGATATTGGTTGGCTCATATTTCGGCACGCGATGTGGCACCAGCAATCTATCCATCAAGCTTTGTAATCTGTCTGCTTCTTTAATGATGACTTGCGTATATTCGCGCAAACTGGGGTTAGGCAATTCATGTTCTAACAGTTGTGCAGCGCCACGCAGGCCACCGAGCGGGTTACGAATCTCATGCGCTAAATTGCGCAATAATTCAGAGTTGGCTTGTTGCTGAATCAGCATGCGTTCTTCACGTGCGATGCGTAATTGCTGATCCATTTGTTGAAATTCTAGTAACAAAGTTGCCTTACTCATTTCAACTGGCGTCACTGTGCAAGTGACGGCAAACGATTGCTGGCGCACGGTTGTGATAGCGAATTCATGCTCACGAAATGGGCTGTCATTCCTAACTGCGTTATCAATGGCGAGTTGCAAAATCTCGCAGTTTAAAAACACTTCTGAAATATGGCTACCTGATATTTGCGTTGCGCTTAAGGCAAATAAAATTTCAGTACTGGGGTTTGCATAAACTACTTGATGTGATTGATTCAGCAATATCACCGCAGTAGCGAGATGCTCTAAACCTGAAAATCCTGAGGGAATGTTTTGAACCATGACTTAAATACTACAGCAATTAAATAATTGCTTGTATATAAGCAAGAGCTAAGCCAGCTTTATGCGTTGCACAAAAGATTAATTAACGACATTAATTTGCGCTAATTTCTTTGTTAAGTAACTCGATATTACGCTGATGTACATCGATGTCGGCTTGTAGGCTTTTCATTTTTTCATCAAACTTTGCAACATTACGGAAAGTTTTTCCATTGGCGCCTTTGTAAACTTCGGGCTTAGATTCACCTTCGATATAGGCTTGTTTCGCTTGTGCTAGTGCTTGTTTTTCAGCTTCCAGTTCCGATTGTAAAATGTCTTTGCGCTTACTGTCGCGCTGATTTTGTGTACCTGCATCTACTTTAGGAAAGCTTGCTGGTGTCGCTGTTTTGGCTTGCGGGGAGCGTGTTGCTTCACGTGTGGAAGCGCTGTTGTCACCGCCAAAATTGGTATCTGCAGGTTCTAAATTTAACTTTTTAGCGCCTTTGAGTTTGACGTTTGAATAGGTGACGCGTCCTTCAGAATCCACTTGTTTATAAATTTCTGCATTCGCTAAAACCGGTGCGATTAGCGCGATGATAATCAAGCTTAAAAATGATAATTGTTTATTCATAGCAATAGTTTAGATGAGACTGTTACTGTTAGCAACGAAGTCTTGATGATTATGGTTGACTGTACTTTTTTGTTGAATTTTTTTGCAAAAATAATAAAGGGCAACCTAAGTTGCCCTTTATTAAACCGTGCTTTACTCGACTGCACTTAGTTAGTGCATGCCCAATTAGCGCATGCTAAAAACTAGCACACATACTTGATTAACAGCTGTAGTACAAACCAAACTCGACTGGATGTGGTGTTTGACGTAACTTAGTGACTTCTTCCATTTTTAATGCAATGTAAGCATCAATCCAATCTTCAGAGAATACACCGCCGCGTGTTAAGAACTCACGGTCTTTATCCAAGTATTCTAACGCTTGCTCAAGTGATGAACAAACTGTTGGGATTAGTGCATCTTCTTCTGGTGGAAGATGGTACAAGTCTTTAGTTGCTGGCTCGCCTGGGTGAATCTTGTTTTGCACGCCATCTAAACCAGCCATTAACAATGCAGAGAATGCCAAGTATGGGTTAGCGATTGGGTCGGGGAAACGCGCTTCAACACGGCGTGCTTTATCAGAATGCACAAATGGAATACGAATCGCAGCAGAACGGTTTTTAGCAGAGTAAGCTAATTTTACTGGCGCTTCGTAATGTGGCACTAAGCGTTTGTAAGAGTTGGTGCCTGGGTTAGTAATCGCGTTTAATGCGCGCGCATGTTTGATAATGCCGCCAATATAGTACAAAGCAAAGTCACTTAAACCTGCATAGCCGTCGCCTGCGAACAGGTTTTTGCCATCTTTCCATACAGATTGGTGTACGTGCATACCGCTACCATTGTCGCCAAACATTGGTTTCGGCATAAATGTGGCTGTTTTTCCGTAGGCATGTGCTGTATTTAGCACCACGTATTTTAGGATTTGAGTCCAGTCAGCACGTTGTGTCAATGTCGCGAATTTAGTACCGATCTCACATTGGCCAGCAGTTGCTACTTCATGGTGATGCACTTCAACAGGCACGCCCATCGCTTCTAAAGTTAAGCACATTGCAGAACGTACATCTTGCAATGAATCGACTGGTGGAACTGGGAAGTAACCGCCTTTAACCGCTGGACGGTGGCCAGTGTTGCCGCCTTCAAATTTTTCGCTAGATGACCATGCGGCCTCTTCTGAATTGATTTTTACTGAGCTACCGTGCATATCGACTGACCAATTGATAGAGTCAAAAATGAAGAATTCTGGCTCAGGACCAAAGTAAGCAGTATCGCCTAAACCGCTTGATTTTAAATAAGCTTCAGCGCGTTTTGCTAGTGAGCGTGGATCACGGTCATAACCTTTACCGTCAGTTGGATCAACAACGTCGCAAGTTAAAATCAATGTTGGTTCGTCCATGAATGGATCGATATTTGCCGTTGATGCATCAGGCATTAATTGCATGTCAGAAGCTTGAATACCTTTCCAACCCGCGATTGAAGAACCGTCAAATGCATGACCTTCGGTAAATTTTGATTCATCGAAAGCTGAAACAGGCACTGTAACGTGTTGTTCTTTACCGCGAGTATCGGTAAAACGAAAATCGACAAATTTGATGTCGTTTTCTTTTACCATTTTCATTACATTTGCAACTGACATTGCTCTCTCCTAAGTTTTAATACAGACATAAAGTTTAATAACAGATATAAATAATGTGTAACGAGTGGTGATTAATTGCGTAAATTGTATGATGCAAAATGCTTAACTATTTTCGCATTAACTTTTAACGAGTTATTTTAGCAGGAAGTGTGCCAGCAAAAAATAGCAATAAATGGCTTTATGGCATTCACTTAGCAAATAAACCCAAAACCACATGCACAAATAGCGCGCATTTAAACTAAAACCGCACTATTTTGGTGCAATGCACTTCGCACAGAATTGCTCGGTTTTTCGCGCTATAATTTATTGCAATATGGATTATTAAAATGAATGAATGTTAGGGATCGTTATGCAAAGTATTGAGGAAGTTTTAAATCAAGCAAAAAAACGCGCAGTTGAAAAAAAATTGCCCTATGCAGGTGAGTTAACCCCACAAGAAGCTTATATTTTATTGCAACAAGATAATGCAATATTAGTAGATGTGCGTACGCAAGCTGAGTTGGATTTAGTAGGTCGAGTGCCCGATGCAACGCACATTGAATGGGCGTTTTATCCGGGCATGATTGCAAACGCAGAGTTTGGTGCGCAGTTGCAAGCGAAAGTTGCGCCTAATAAAACCATTATATTTATGTGCCGTACTGGCGGCAGAAGCCATAATGCAGCCGTATTAGCGCAACAATTAGGCTATAGTCACGCATTCAATATGGCGGAAGGCTTTGAGGGTGAAGCTAACGCACAAAAACAGCGCACTTTGATTAACGGTTGGAAACAGGCAAATTTGCCTTGGAATAACTAGACGGTTTTTAATCATTCATCATCAATTCAATTGAATAATTACAAAAAGATTAACTTAAAGTATGAGTGATAAATACGCTGAGCCTGCGCAAGGTATTGAACGTTATGCGGTCGTGGGCAACCCGATTGAGCATAGTAAATCACCGCTTATTCATACGGCATTTGCAAAGCAAACAGACCAAAATATCAGCTATGAACGCATTTTTGCGCCGCTGGATGGTTTTGAATCAACGATCAAGGATTTGATTGCGCGAGGTTTTAAAGGCGCGAATGTGACTGTGCCATTTAAGTTTGAAGCGTTTAATCTTTGCGACAATTTAACGGTACGTGCTCAAGCTGCTGGCGCAGTGAATACCTTAACCTTTAAAAAAGGTCAATTATCTGGAGATAATACCGATGGCGCAGGTTTGGTGCGTGATATCACGCATCATTTAAGGCATGTTTTACATAATAAGCGCGTATTGTTGTTGGGAGCAGGCGGCGCTGCGGAAGGTGTGTTACAACCTTTGCTAGATTGCGAACTGAATCACTTAGTGATTGCGAATCGTACTATTGAGAAAGCACAGCATATGCGGAATAAGCAGGTTCGACACTTGGAACAATTAACGACCAGTACATTCGCCAGTTTAAAACCCCCTTTCGATATTATTATTAATGCTACTTCAACTGGGTTAACCGACACAGTGCTTCCTATTTCCAATACTATTTTCGCTAAAGATTGCTTGGCTTACGACATGATGTATGGTCGCGAAACACCGTTTATGGCGCAAGCACGCGCGAATGGTGCACAAGTGGCGGATGGTTTGGGCATGTTGGTTGAGCAAGCCGCAGAAGCATTTTTCATTTGGCGTGACGTAAGGCCAGACACTAAGCCGGTTATTGAGATGATGAGAGTCTTGTAAGTGCTGCGCTGGTTGTTTAACAGTAAAAAAAATGCTCGCCCATTGGGTTTTGGTGGCATTTTAAAACGACTCATATTTTTATTTTTTGCATGGCTGGTTTTATATCAATTGTGGATTTTTTTGCACATCTGCTGGTGGATTAAGTTTAATCCAACCTCGACTGCGTTTATGCAAGACCGGCTGGAAATTATTCAACAAACCAAACCAGATGCCACACTTCAACACAAATGGGTTGATTACGCCAAAATTTCCAATCATCTTAAACGTGCTGTGATTGCCAGTGAAGATGCTAAATTCACTAATCATGAAGGATTCGATTGGGAAGGCATTGAAAAAGCTTACGAAAAAAATCTGAAAAAAGGCAAAATTGTTGGTGGTGGCTCAACCATTAGTCAACAGTTGGCAAAAAACTTATTTTTATCCAGCGGACGAACGCCTTGGCGCAAAGCGGAAGAAGCGGTCATCACTTTAATGCTAGAAAAAATGCTCACCAAACGCCGCATTTTAGAAATCTATCTAAATGTGATTGAATGGGGAAATGGCGTTTTTGGTGCAGAAGCTGCCGCTAAACATTACTTTAAAACCAGTGCAAGTGGCTTAGGCCAAACCCAATCTGCCAAATTAGCCGCGATGATTCCCAATCCACGTTTTTATGACGACCATCGTAGTACGCGCTATTTAAACCGCCGCACGGCAACAATACAAGCAAGGATGCGTTTTGTAGAAGTGCCTTAACTATCAAAATCAATCAATACTAAAATATAATGATTACCAAAATAGGCTTAAATTTTAAAATATCTATATTTAGAGACATCAATTAATAATGCAAAAACTCAAGTGTTCTAATGACTGATAAAAAGAAGAGATTTGTTAAGGCCGGTTTTTGGGTCATGTTGATATTTGGACTAAGTCAATTACTCCGATTAGGTTCTAATTTAATTATTACTCGATTGCTTGCGCCTGAAATGTTTGGCGTAATGGCGGTGGTATATGTAGTCACCATGGGCATCAGCATGTTTTCAGATTTGGGATTGTGGGCTTTTATTGTTCGCCACAAAGATCCAACTAACAAACATATGTTGAATGTGGTTTGGACGCTACAAGTTGTTAGAGGTTGGTTAACGTTTGCGGTAATTACCCTATTTGCAATTGGCCTGATGATCGGTGAGCGGTATTGGCCTAATTTATTTAGTGGTGTATATGCAGACCCTCGTTTACCACTACTGATATTAGTGACTGGTGTCACTTCTATTATTGGTGCCTATAAAACCATGGCATCTGCAGTCATGAGTCGTGAAATGCAAGTTGGCAAGCTTGAAGGTATTGATTTTATCTCTCAAGTGCTAGGTGCCGTTTTTATGGTGGCTTGGGTGCTTATTTATCCGTCTATATGGGCACTAGCTTTTTCAGGCATTGTGTCAACATTAATGGGTACTTTACTCAGCTACTACGCCTTTCCATACCGACATCAGCTGGTATGGGATAAAGCTATCGTGAAAGAAGTCTTTCATTTTGGTCGATGGATTGTTATTTCATCCATGCTGACCTATTTGTTTTTACAAGGCGATAAAATATTTTTGGCAGGCACGGTTACAGCGACAGATTTGGGTATTTATAGCATTGCGTTGATGTTAGCTAGCGTGCCAACCTCTATCACACACTCTCTCGCTGCTAAAATCATCTTTCCATTTTTGTCTTCTGTAGTGCATGAAGACAGGACTTTATTAAAAGAACGCTATTACAAGATTCGTATTTATCTAGATGGTGCTACCTTTTTGTGTGTTGGGCTATTAATCGCACTGGCACCATTTATTATCCAAGCCCTATATGATCCACGTTATGCAGAAGCGGGTTGGATGCTACAAATATTGGCATTTTCTGTAGTTGGATATTCGCTATCATCTGTATCAGTAGAGTGCCTATCTGCGCTATCTATCACCAAGGTCAATATGTGGGTCATGATGGTACGAACTGCTGGTTTGTTCATCGGACTACCATTATTTTTTAAATTATTTGGTATGTATGGCGCTATTTGGGTGATTACTTTAAATCCGCTATTGGCTTTACCTATTATTTATTGGACACTTGCAAAAAATAACGTTTTTTCTTTAATAAAAGAATTAAGGATGTTAGCTGTGATTCCACTAGGTTACTATTTGGGTGAGGCTGTGCTTGCTTTGCTCCATTTGAATTAGTGCCTAATAATGCATCATTCATAGATAGTGTAAATATTGATATTATTTTACGTTAAGGTTTATTTGTGCCCAATATTTTTGCTAACTTAGTCTTTTACAGCTGGCCTTTAGTCGTCATATGGATGGTTTCTCGCTACAAGCCTAAGCGGGCTATTTTTATAGCCACCACTTTAGCCTTGCTTTTGTTACCAAATGCTTTTTCATTCGATTTGCCGCTAGTTCCGCCAATTGATAGAAGTAGTCTTACGTCATTAACGTTGGCGGTTATTTTGTTTTTCACTGGCAAGCGATTCAAGCTTTTCCCACCAGGGATGCCAACTAAAATCATTATTGGATACTTGGCGGTAATAGTGATATCAGCGACCTTAAATTCTGATCCCATTTTTTATGGTAGCCTTTATTTGCCAGGGTTAACCTATTACGATGCGCTGTCTGAAATAATAAGAACCCTATTAGCTTTCATGCCTTTTTTTCTGGGCAGAGCTTTTTTAAATGACGTCAAAGATAACGAATGGATATTTAAGTTACTCGTCATCTTTGCTCTATTTTATTCAATACCTATGCTGGGCGAGATGAGATTATCGCCAAATTTCCAACTTTGGATATATGGCTACTCTGCAATAGATTTTCTTCAGCAAATGAGAGGTGAAGGATACCGACCAACAGTATTTTTTGGGCATGGATTAGGACTGGCTTTTTGGATAGCGACCGCTATCATTGCCGCATTAGCTTTACGAAAAAATAAAGTGCGCATTGCCATTTTTCCCGCATCTCAAGTCATTATTTATTTAATGATTATTTTAATATTGAGCAAAACCTGGTCCGCTTTATTTTATGCATTATTGGCGATGTTTTTAATATTTAATTTTCTTCCGCGCAAACAAATTAAGTGGTCTTTAATCTTGGTCGCCATTGTGATGATTTATCCTATAACAAAAACCTTTGAAATTTTCCCAGACCGAGCCATTGTTGAGAATATTCAGCAATACAGTGCTGAACGTGCACAATCTTTAGATTTTCGATTTCAAAATGAAAATATTTTATTAGAACGCGCGTTACAAAAACCATTTTTTGGCTGGAGCGGATGGGGTCGTGCGCGTGTTTACAACAAATATGGCCGTGACATTAGTGTAACCGATGGAAAATGGGTTATTGAACTTGGCAACAATGGTGCAGTGGGTTTTATTTTTAGCTACGCACTATTTTTCATAACGCTACTTTATGCGCTAAGAAATATAGACAATATTAATAATCCTAAAGATAAGGTTTATTTTGCAAGCTTAGCGATTATATTGGCGATTTGCGTGATTGACTCTGTACCAAATGCTGGTATGACGACAATGCATTTGCTCTTGGCAGGCGCTTTATTGGGTCAGGCAGAATCTTTAAAAAAACAAACCTATATGAATGGGAATACTAATGCGAAATCAAAATACCGATAAAAAAACCCCTCTAAAAATAGCTTGTATAACACCCGGTTGGCCGTTATCTAAATTTCATAATGGAATTGTGACTTATGTACATAATATTTTGTATGGGTTTGACAATACAGTAAAGCCCATTATTTTAGCGTCCCCTCTTATAGGGGCAGAGATAGAAGATAAATTAATTAATTTATCAAAATTTTTAAATAAAAAAAACGTTTTACAAAAAATAGCAGATAAATTTTTGAATCAGTTGACATTCTCTTATGCAAGATCAATCCAATATCGACGATCTGTGTATGTTAATGCTAAAAAAATTAGTATGGCACTAAAAAGAATATCTTATCCTTTAGATATTCTTGAGATGGAAGAGTCATTTGGGACAGTTAGTTTTTTGCTGAAATTGACAAAAGTCCCAATCGTCACGCGATTACACGGACCATGGTTTTTAATGGGGCCAATCTTGCAAGATCAAGATCGATGGGATTTTAAGTTAAGGGTTTTTTACGAAGGGCAGGCAATAAAAAATGCGCATGGTATAACCTCACCAAGCCTAGATGTTTTAAAAAAAACCAGACAATACTATGGCTTGGATTTGCCAAATGCCAAAGTGATTCCAAATCCGGTTCTTGAGGTGGGTATTAATAAACAGTGGCAATATAGCAAAAATAAAAAGCCATACATTTTATTTGTTGGAAGATTTGACTCTATTAAAGGCGGTGATTTGATATTGGAAGCATTTAGCCTGATTGCGCAAAAAATTAGTGAAATTGAGCTTATTTTTGTGGGGCCAGACAGGGGGGTAATTGTTGAAGGTGAGGGGATTGATTTTAATCAGTATACTGAGCGCTTTATTCCAGAAAATAGCATAAAAAACCGTATTCAGTATTTAGGACATTGCGACCATGATCGTATTTCAGATTTGCGAAAAAATGCACTTGTAACAGTGGTTTGTTCTAGATATGAAAACTTCCCGCTCTCATTATTAGAATCTCTAGCCGCTGGTTGTCCAACTGTGGCAACTGCGGTTGGTGGTATGAAAGAGATTATTATTGATGATTTCAATGGATTATTAGCTGAATCAGAATCACCAGAAAGCATTGCAGAAAAAGTGTTAATGTTGATTAGCGATCCTGAAAAGATGCAACGTCTATCTAAAAATGCAATTGAAGATTGCAAAAAGAGATTTTCACCTGAAGTTGTAGCGGCACAAACGGTTGAATATTATCAATCAGTTTTAGCGAGAGTGTCCGATAAATCTGCAAAAAATTAAGCAAATTTTAATACTTAAAATACTGTTAAGTTTTATAACTTAACAGTATTTAATAGCCAAATTTAAAGCATCATTTTCAAATATTTACCAGTGTAGCTTTCTTTGTTCTCAGCTAAGGTTTCTGGCGTGCCGACACCGACTACCACGCCACCGCCATCGCCACCTTCTGGGCCCATATCGATTAGCCAATCGGCGGTTTTAATCACATCTAAGTTGTGTTCAATAATAACAATTGTGTTGCCAGCATCACGTAAGCGGTGAATCACATCTAACAATAATTGAATGTCTGCAAAATGTAATCCTGTAGTAGGTTCATCCAAGATATACAACGTGCGACCTGTATCGCGTTTGCTCAATTCAAGTGAGAGCTTCACCCGTTGTGCTTCACCGCCACTTAACGTTGTTGCTGACTGACCTAGTGTGATATAGCCTAAACCCACATCCAGCAAGGTTTTGAGTTTGCGTGAAATAACTGGTTGCGCTTGGAAAAAATCATGCGCTTGTTCAACGGTCATTTCCAGCACTTCGCGGATATTTTTGCCTTTAAAATTAATCTCAAGCGTTTCGCGGTTATAGCGCTGGCCTTTACATACATCACATGGCACATACACGTCAGGCAAAAAGTGCATTTCCACACGAATCACACCATCGCCTTGGCAAGCTTCGCAACGGCCGCCTTTTACATTAAAAGAATATCTACCTGGCCCATAACCACGCGCGCGGCTTTCTGGCACACCTGCAAATAAATCGCGAATCGGCGTAAATAAACCGGTATAAGTTGCAGGGTTAGAGCGCGGCGTGCGACCAATTGGGCTTTGATCGACATCAACCACTTTATCAAAAAACGCCAAACCATCGATTTCACCAAACGCTGCTGGTTCGGTATTACTGCCGTATAAATGTTGCGCAACCACGCGATAAAGCGTGTCATTGATCAGTGTGGATTTACCTGAGCCAGATACGCCTGTCACGCAAGTGAGTAAACCTACAGGAATCTCTACCGACACATCGCGCAAATTATTACCCGTTGCGTTTGAAAGTTTTAACCAGCGTGAAGGATTAGGTTTTGTGCGCGCTTTTTTGTATTCGATTTGTTTTTTGCCACTTAAATACTGACCAGTTAACGACTTTGGATTAGCCAAAATTTCAGCTGGCGTGCCTTCTGCGACAATCTGGCCGCCATGTTCACCAGCGCCTGGGCCAATATCGACTACATAATCGGCCGCTAAAATCGCATCATGGTCGTGTTCCACCACAATCACGCTGTTACCGATATCGCGCAGGCGCATTAACGTTTCCAACAATCTATCGTTATCGCGCTGATGCAAACCGATACTAGGCTCATCTAATACATACATCACACCTGTTAAGCCACTACCTATTTGGCTGGCTAAGCGAATACGTTGTGCTTCGCCGCCTGATAATGTTTCGGCAGAGCGCGAAAGCGACAAATACTCCAGCCCAACATTGGTTAAGAATTTCAGTCGATTACCAATTTCCTTCACGATTTTATCGGCAATCGCCAGTTTTGCACCTTCTAACTGCAGCGATTCAAAAAAGTGAAGTGCGACTTTTAGTGGCACTTCGCAGACTTGATGGATATTCTGCCCGCCCACTTTTACATGGCGCGCTTCACGGCGTAAGCGTGTGCCGCTACATTCTGGGCAGGCTTGATTATTCAAATATTTAGATAACTCTTCGCGCACCGCAGTCGATTCGCTTTCACGATAGCGGCGTTGCAGGTTGTTTAAAATACCTTCAAATGTGTGCGTTTTGCCAAAAAAAGTGCCACGCTCATTTAAATATTTGAACGCAATTACTTCGCGCCCAGAACCGTTTAACAATACATCTTGAATCGTTTCAGACAGCTCTTCAAACGCCGTTTCTAAATCGAAGCTGTAGTGCGCTGCCAAGCTTTGTAACATTTGAAAATAAAACTGGTTGCGTTTATCCCAGCCTTTAATTGCGCCACTTGCGAGTGAAAGCGTAGGAAATGCCACCACGCGTTTAGGATCAAAAAAGCTGATATTGCCCAAGCCATCGCACTTGGGGCAGGCGCCCATTGGGTTGTTAAATGAGAATAGGCGTGGTTCTAATTCGGCTAGTGAGTAATCACACACAGGACATGAAAATTTGGCTGAAAACAAATGTTCTTTATCAGTATCCATTTCAACTGCAATGGCTTTACCTTCCGCCAAGCGCAAAGCGGTTTCGAATGATTCGGCGATACGCTGTTTTAAATCGGCCTTTACCTTAATGCGGTCAATCACCACATCCACAGAGTGCTTCACCGTTTTAGTTAATTTCGGCAACTCATCCATTTCATAAATCTTGCCGTCTACGCGCAAACGCACAAAACCTTGTGCTTTTAATTGATCAAACAAATCTACTTGCTCGCCTTTGCGATTTGAAACCACAGGCGCCAATATCATCAGCTTGGTTTCTTCTGGTAGTTGTAAAACGCTGTCTACCATTTGCGAAACAGTTTGCGCTTCTAATTTGATATGGTGATCAGGACATTCTGGGTCGCCAGCACGTGCATATAGAAGGCGCAGATAGTCGTGAATCTCAGTCACTGTGCCGACAGTTGAACGCGGATTATGCGAAGTAGATTTTTGCTCAATCGAAATCGCAGGCGATAAGCCTTCAATCAAATCGACATCGGGTTTATCCATGCGCGCCAAAAACTGGCGAGCGTACGCAGATAGTGATTCAACATAGCGCCGCTGACCTTCTGCATACAATGTATCAAACGCCAAACTGGATTTACCTGAGCCAGAAAGCCCAGTAATCACTACCAATTTGTTGCGTGGAATATCCAGCGAAACGTTTTTGAGATTGTGGGTGCGCGCACCACGGATTTTGATATATTCCATCTAGCTTTATCGAAAATTAAGGCAACCTGTTAATATACGCAATTATTGTGTTTTCAGCTAAA
>Ga0123388_1021843_pt1 | contig 17892 bp, 10 predicted proteins | sample T0HHNO3metaT_FD_89916 | JGI IMG/M metagenome (GOLD analysis project Ga0123388, IMG submission 89916) | Methane-oxidizing artificial microbial communities from Washington, USA to study methane cycling - T0-HHNO3 metaT (Metagenome... | ecosystem: Engineered > Modeled > Simulated communities...
AGGAAATTAAAGAAGCACATTCGTTAAGTCTGGCAGATTTACTTAACTCTAAATTGCAGTCCGTTAACGTCAATGATTATCAAGGCAACCCATTTCAAATGGATGTGACTTATCGTGGTTTTACCGCTTCTCCGCAATTAGGTACGCCACAAGGATTAAGTGTTTTCTTTGATGGTATCCGCGTTAACGAGCCATTTGGCGATGTAGTGAATTGGGACATGATTCCCATGAATGCGTTAGGCGGCTTTGATATATTTCCTGGTTCAAATCCTTTATTTGGTCTCAATACTTTAGGTGGCGCATTGTCGATGAAAACCAAAAGTGGTTTTACTGATGAAGGCATTTCTGCAGAGATTTTAAAAGGTTCTTATGGGCGTAAGCAGTTACAGGCATCTGGTGGTTGGAACAACGGCAGCATTGCAGCATTTGCTGCTGCTAATATTTTTCTGGAAGATGGCTGGCGCGACAATTCACCCAGTGAGGTTAATCAGGCATTTGGTAAGCTGGAGTGGCAGGGTGAACGCTTATCTTTAGGTCTTTCTACTTTAGCTGTTCTCAATAAATTAAAAGGTAATGGTACAGTGCCGCAAGAGTTATATCGACAGGATGCCAGTTCGGTATTTACGTCTCCCGATGAAACCAAAAACAAGCTATTGCAATTTCAAATATCTGCGGCATTCGATGTAAACGACACGTTTAATATTACTGGTCAGGTTTATAACCGCAACAGCAAACGTAACTCCACCACTGGCGATATTATTGACCAGGAAACGTTCAATAATAGTGACCGTAGCTATCACATGTATGGAACAAGGTTGCCTAATAGTGAGCCAGGGATTGTCTGTGCGTATGCTGATGCAGATAACGACGGTATTCCTAATTACTATGTTCTGAACGATGATGTGAGATGGGATTTTCTTACCGGTGTATTCATGGGCAACCCTGATTACAACTTGGTCAGTTATAACGCCGAATTACCTACTGAAGTTTCAGATGGTTTGAAGACGGTTTTTAAATCCGGTGTGTGGGATGTTTTTGTCAATGATATAGCCGAAGGCCCATCAACCAATCCGTTCTTTATAACGGCCGATCAGTTTATAGGTGCAAATGCTTTTGGCTGGGGCTTTCAGTTTGAGCAGGATGGTGTAACAAAATATGCATTTGCTGCACCCGCGTTAAATGCCGACACTTGCAGAACGGAACGGGAATGGAATCAAGGATCGATTCCAAGCCAGCCATATACGGATAGAGATGGTGCCAATGGCTATACCGATAATGGCATGGGCACAGGAACCGGAGTAATAGAAGGTACGCCAACCGCTGTTATTACCAACTCTAATATTCAGCAATCAGGCAAAGGTGCGGCGGTACAGTTTAACTTTAACTTTGACCAGCATAAATTAATGCTGGGGACATCCATCGATAAAGCGGACGCCAGTTATGTAGGTAAATCACGCTTAGCCTTGATGGATAATAAACGCAATGTATTTAGTGATCCAAGCCAGTTAGGTGAAGAGTTTTACGCTGCAGACCATGATTTAACGATTAATGATTTCGAGGGCACATCCACTACTAAAAGTGTTTATTTCAGCGAAACCTGGTCACCGATACAAACGCTTAATCTGTCTGCTTCTGCACGTTACAATACGACCAAAATTAATAATTTGCTGGCGCCTACAAAAGCAGAGCGCCGACTGGCAGATCTGTTCTATCAGAATCGCTATCCCTTTGCTGTGATATGTTCCGGTAACGATTTATCTAACTGCCCTTATAGTATTGATAGCCCAATTCCAGCCGATATTTACTGGGATCAATTGGTTCAGGAAAGCATCAGAAATGATCCTAGATTTGGTGCCAGCATCTTAGATAAGCCAGCCAGAGAAAAATTTTCCTATTACTCACTTAACCCATCTGTTGGCGCTACTTGGCAAGCTAAGCCTAATTTAAATCTCTATGCGAACTGGAATCAGGGCACGCGTGCACCATCCGTGATTGAGCTGGGTTGTGCGTATGACGACACCTTGATACAAAGCCCTTATTATGGCGGTTTGGCACCTCGCAGCCTGGTAGAAGGGCGTGGCTGTAAGCTCCCAAGCTCATTATCTGGCGACCCTTATTTACCGCAAGTACAAGCACAAACAGTGGAGGCTGGCGCACGCGGAAAATTTGGGGATTTCCTGGAGTGGAATGTCAGTGCTTATCGCACAGAAGTAAAAGATGACATTAACTTGGTCTCTGTTACCAGTGAATTGAGCTTTTTCCAGGATGTAGGTAACACACGTCGCCAAGGTATAGAGTTTGGTTTGGCGGGGGAGTATGGAAAATCGGATTTCAGAATCAACTATTCGCTGACCGAAGCGACTTATCAATCTTATTTCAAAACGGTCAGCCCTAATAATAGCTCGCGTGGTCTAGTGTTGGGTCCTGATTACAATATGATTCAGGTTAAGCCTGGCAACGTAATGCCTGGCGTGCCTTTCAATAATATCAACTTTAACTGGGGTTATAAATTTACCCCTAAATTCAAAGCTAATCTGAATGTTGTTGCGCACAGTGGCTCGTTCTTACGCGGCAATGAAAATAATGCACATACGCCTAGCCCAGGAAGAGTGGTTACTTTCCAGCAAGGGTATCAATTTAAAACACCTGATAATAATTACTCAGGTACTGCACCTGGTTACGCCGTGCTGAATATGAATGCCCGCTATGATTTAGGAAGAGGCTGGGCGACGACAGTGTTGGTTAATAACGTTTTGGATAAAAAATATTATACCGCTGGACGATTAGGCACTAACCCATTTGCGCCATCTAGGTATGGTGCAATCGGCGCAGGGGGATTTAATTACAACTCATCTGAATGGATACCATCTCAGTTCATTTCAGCCGGTGCCCCAAGAGGTGTTTGGGTGGCGCTAAGCTATGATTTTGACAGATCCAGAAAATCTGAGATTCCTTCAACTGGCATAACAATGACAGAGCCTGATCGTTCTGAATTGCCCAGTTCGCCTGCATTAACGAGTGAAGAGATTGCTTTAAACAAAGCGCTTAATAACGTAAAAGCATTGCCAATACTAAAACGCGGTAATGCTAATGCGGCTACGCAGGTCGCAGAACAAGAAGTTGCTGTTGCTGTTGAGGTTTGGCGTCAATCATTAGCTAAAAACGATGCAGAAGCCTATGTTAAAAATTATGCCTCTAGTTTTACGCCGACCAGTACTTCAACAGTAAAAGTTAACGGTGAAAATGGGCGCGAAATTTGGATAGAGCAACAAAAAATGCAATTTGTCAGCAATGCAGTTTCATCTGTCGCCGTTAACGATATCGTTGTTGCGTCACAAGGCAAAAAAATGGTGGCTGTATTTAACCAGGCGTTAGTACGCGGTCAACAGCAAGAGCTTGTTCGCAAAGTGCTGACATTTGAGCAGCAGGAAGGTAATTGGAAAATCATTCGCGAGCATAGTTTGCCAGTTGGCAACAAAGTGGCTAATCCGATTGTTCCCGTTAAAAACTCTGTATCGAATGTTTCGCAGATTAATTCAATTAAGCAAAAAAATAGCAAATTAAGTAAGCCATTAAAAGTAAGCAGCGCAAGCTATGCGGAGGTTAAATAATGAATCAATATCACACTTATAAAAAAAGCTTACTGGTAACAAATGTATTGTTAGCATTGGCCGCAATGTTAACGCCTAATTTTGCACAAGCCGCCTGTATCGATAATGGCGATGGCACATTTACCTGTAGCGGAGACTCTGAAAACAATAATGCGTTGTTAGAAGGAGCAATCACCTTGGATAATGCCAGCGGCCCTGTAACGCTCACAAACCGTACTACAGATGGCAATACATTGACAGGACCAGGGTTCACCGACATTTATGGAACATTCTTTCCTGATATTGGTGCAATATTAAGAAATACAGGCTCAACGGTAGAGCAAGTCAGTACTTTAGCTTCAAATGGTGGTTCAGCCATCGTCATTAATAATCTAGGCGGTAAGATTATGATGGATGGGTCAGCTAGGGCATTTGATCCTAGTGCTTGGACAAATGATGTAAATGGCTTGCTGTACAACAATGGCATATTGGCGGGTTATGCTTCTGCTATTCACGCTGATGCTTCTACCACTTCATTAACCGTCAATAACACCAGTATTGATGATGGAGTTTTTTATCCGGATCTTCAGTCTGTTGGTTTTCCTGCTTCTATCGGAGCCAGCGGGCAAAATTCAGCAGCGATATTTACCAACGCTGCTTCTTTAACTGTTAACAATAATGCTGTAATGGATAGTGTCGTCAGTTTCGCTGGCGCAAATTATACCGCGCCAGTATTATTAGATGGATCGCAGTATGCAACGAATGTCACTGCAGGAAACACGGTGATTAATGGTAGTCCACTTAGCTATATGGGTAACGTTTACGTCGTGGATAAAAATCCGCTATTAACCAGTGCACAAGCAGCTAATCCGTCATTGGTTCTGGCATATGGCCCCGAAGATGTTGGCCCTAGAAATAGCATTATCAATCTGGATCAAAGCACGATCGGTAATCTTTACTTGGGTTCAGGCGCGCACGTTGTGAATAATGCAGAAGGCAGAATCGGCAATATTTTTGTAGATCAAAGTGACTCGGAAGTGGTAAGCGTAGTAGGTGGTGTTGCTAACCCATTATACAAAGTGCATGGTGACCGCACGTTTACACTGAATTCAAGTTCCCTTAATAGTAGCCAGCCCAATATTGGTGATATTACGATTAACGATGTTGCGGGTTCTGTGAATACCATCAATTTAACGATGGCTGTGAACACCTATATTTATAATACCTTTACCGCACAAGGTCTAGGCCATAACACGCTTAATATTAATTGTTTTGATCAATACCAAAATGCGTTCAGTGCCCAAAGCCCTTGTAATTGGCAGTTAAGCAATGTGACTGGTTTTACGGATTTTAATTTAAGCGGAGTGGGTTTTGTTTTATATGGCAATTACAACGTCACGGGTGATATTAATTTAACTGCCAAGAATTTTGACTTTGATTCCAGATCCAGCATGACAGCGAATAATGTGATTATTGGCGCTAATTCTAGCCTTAATGCACCGGGCGGTGTCACAGCATTTAATAAAACCATGGGTAGCATTACAGGTAACCTCATTAATAATGGCACCATCAATGTTGGCGATGCTACGTTGAATGTAAGTGGCGATGTGATGATGAATGCTGGTTCCAAATACATCGTTGACATTGGCCGTACTCAAGTCGGTCAGATTAATGCACTTGGTAATACTACTTTTTCAAGTGGCAGTATTTTAACGCCAACCATTAATCCAAATGCATTCGCAAAAGATGGCGATAGTCATTTGGTAGCCACTAACGCAATAGGTATACCTACAGTACAAAACGGGGATGGTTTTGTGCAATGGATCGCAAACGATGTTTCTGGAGATTTGTTTCTTACAGCTGATCTTACTGTGCCTGATGTGTTGCTATCTCGGGTAACGCCCGCAGCAGTAAACGCAGTCGATGCATTTTTCTCATATAAGGGTAATGATCGATTAGCACTTGAGTTACAAGCAGAATTACAGCAGTTTAAAGGCGTAGATGTGATTCGTGCTTCTGAAAGGTTGCGCCCGGAAGTCAATGATGGCGCTATCCGCATGGTGCTGGGCAATACCGATAAGATATTTAATATCATCAACAGTCGCTTGGTGAGTAGTTATTTACCAGCCAGCAATTATGCTTCGTTTGCTGAGCCAGTGATGACAGCTGCAACTGAAAGCGGCACATTGTCAGATGCTTCAAATACTACATCAAACCCCAGTTCTAAAGCGATATGGGTACAGGGGTTTGGTGATCGTGGCACTCAGGAGACTTTACAGGGAGCCGATGGGTATAGCTTATCATCGGCTGGTGTAGTGATGGGGGCGGACCGTGAGTTAGATGACTATGAGGACTTGCGCTTGGGCTTTGCCGCTGGTTATGCGCGTGGCAATCTTACCAATGCCGGCAGCACGGTAAATAACCGTTTAGATACCAATAGTTTTTTTGCTGCGGCTTATGGAACCAAGAATTACGACAACTGGTATTTAAATGCAGCTCTGGGTATTGGGCGCAATACTTATGACTCACGTCGCCAATTAGTGCAAAACACGGCGACAGGACAACATGATAGCTGGCAACTATCTAGCCGTCTGGATGCCGGATGGCCAATTCTGGTAGACGATAACTTAACGTTCGTACCAATGGCATCTTTAGATTATACCCATCTTAAAGAAAGCAGCTATCGCGAGAATGGTAAGGTTTCAAAAATCGTTCTGGATTACAGCAGAACAGATATTCCACCGCAACCCGTATTGGTAAATGGTTTACCACAATTTTCTCTGGAAAGCTCGCCTATCAACTTGGCTGTACAAAGCCGTAGTTTTGATTCTATACGCGCAGGCTTGGGCGGAAAGGTTATTTACAGCCTGCAAGAAGACACTTGGGGTGCAGAATTGGAATTGCACGGTATGTATCGCCATGAATTTGGCGATATAGCACAAGATAGTACAGCGCGTTTTGTATTCGGTGGGAGTAGCTTTAGCAGCCCAGGTATCAAGCCGATTAGAGATGATCTAATCGTGGGCGGTAGCATACGTTTAACCAGTGATGATGAGAATGATCAAATTACATTGCTTACAAGCTATGACGCTAATTTCCGTGAGAAATATTTTGGGCAAATCGTGTCTTTAAATCTGCGCTATGATTTTGATCAGGCACCGCGATATATAAAAAGCGCAAATGCAAGACTAGCGGCAGCAAAAGCGAAACAAGTTCCTACGCAATTGGTTGGAGCAAGTGAAAAAGATATTGCGGAAATACAGGCGGCTATTCAGGCTGATCCTGCCGATGATGGAGTAAGTATTGTAGATGCTGAGAAACAGGTCGCGATTGATAAAACGATTAAAACCTGGGCAACGGCACTGAGCAATAAAAGCTTGGATGTTTACTTTAATAGCTACGCCGCTAATTTTGTTACGCCGGATGGCAGTACTAGACAGCAGTGGGAACGCAAACGTAAAACTGAAATCAGCAAAGATGATCATTCTGCTATCAAGATTTCTTACCTGACTATTAAGCCCAGTGGTGATCATGCTGTCGCTGTTTTTACACAAACACTGGCCGCTGGAGAAGAGCAGGAATCACTACAAAAAGTGGTGGATTTAGAAAACAGAAATGGCCGTTGGTTAATTGTGCGTGAAGACAGTATTGTTTTGTCAGACTAAAGTAGTGAAAACTTAATGCCTGAAATGACACAGAAAAATGATGCTTTTCCACAATCCTTACCACTTGCCAATATCGTGCAAGAGGTGGAACGCAATGGATTTTGCTCAGCATATTGTCATGATATAGTCGGTGATGAGCTTGATTTCGCGGCACAGGCAGTGATGATTAAAGTGCTGGCAAACAACGCTCGGTTACAGGTGAGTTTTAATGAGGCACGTAAGCTATGTGTTTTTGAGGCACTTGCTGCCTAAGAAATTTAGGCCTCAGTCATTTTTTAATGCAAAGATATTAGACTGGGGTTCGAATCCCCGTGGGGACGCCACAATGTTAAGCGGTATACTAAATATCAAAATTTGATGTTTTATTATCTAATATTTTTGGTTAAGTATTTTTATTAATCACATGATTTAATTGACTTATTTATATTAATTTCCACTGTAATTGCTGTGCCTTGTGACGGGATGCTGAGTATGTTCATCGTCCCAGTCAATGATTCAACACGTTCAGCTATCCCCAATAAGCCGTAGCATGTTTGTAATTGTTTATCAGCGATTTTTTGATGAATATCAAACCCAATGCCGTTATCCTGTACCGTGATATTCAAATAAGTATCAGACTTATTGATCACAACATGCACCAGGCTAGCTTGGGCGTGTTTTGCAATATTGGTGAGCGCTTCTTGCACAATTCTAAAAATGGCAATGCTGGTGCACTCTGGTAAACAGTCAATATCGCCAACTATTTCCAGCTGATACTCTATCGCTTTTGGCTTTCTTTCGCTTATTTTCCAAGTGTCTATCATGTGCTCAATGGCTGCTGATAATCCCAACTTATCTAAAGCCACGGGTCGCAGGCTGTGCATCATGCGTCTGGTCATATCATAGGCATGATCTGCGCTATCGCTGATACGTTTTGCCGCGAAAAGCGCCGCGTCGTTGCTAACATCATTTATCAGTATGTTGGCATGCGCTTTAATCGCGTTTAAATGCTGCCCCAAATCATCATGCAAATGCTGCGCAATGGCTTTGCGCTCTTCCTCTTGCACTTGCAGTAATCGTTGCAGCAAGGTGTGGTTGTGCAAAATCAATTGACGAGATTCGTTGATGCGCCGTTTAGCGAACCATATCAGAGCCAGTAAAAAAGCGAGCAATGCGAATATGAGTTCATCAATATCGCTGGTTTTTTCATACTGCTGCGCCCATTCGTAAAAACGGTCAGATACGTTGAATATACTTGATAGGGCGTAGGCTACTACAAAGGTGAGTAGGACGCTGATTAATTCAATCAAGATCAGTTGTCGATGTCGTTTGTGATCGACAAAATGCGGAGTAACTTTCACAGCGTATTTATCATTGAATATTTGGCTTAATAAGCAAACGTACAACATGCTTGATAAGGTCGCTACAAACAATCGTAAAATTCCCAATATACTATGGGAAAAAATCCTATGATAGTTTGTGTGCGATTTGTATCGGTATCTCGCTACTATAATCCATGCAGTATTCTTAACACTCAACTCTGCATCGACCTTTGCCGCAGAAAAGCTCTAAAAAGATGAAAAACTATAGATGCAACACAATCGCCGTCATTCGCACAAATTTAGTATGCTCAATATAAAACCAGTGGTGTTGGTGGGCATATGTCTTTGCTGGAGTTTTCTGGCAAATGCCGCGCCTTTCGCTTATGTGACGAATCAGGGTAACAATACTGTTTCGGTTGTGAATCTGGCCAGTAATACAGTGATAAGCAACGTTAAAGTTGGTATTGCACCTGTTGGTGTGGCGGTAGATACAAAGCAGAATCGCGTGTATATCACCAACGTGGAAAGCCGTTCGGTTTCTGTGTTGGATATGTTAACCAACCAAGTCATACATGAGATTAAGCTGACCATTGCGCCTGTTGGTGTGACAGTTAGTAAAAGTGGCGATCAACTGTTTGTTGCCGATTGGTTTAATGACCAAGTGTTGGTGATTGATGCTAAAAACTATTTACAGACCCATGCAATCGCAATGGGTAAATTGCCAGCTGGCATGGTGTTAAACCGCGAAGGCACTAGTTTATATGTGGCTAATCGCGATAGTAATGATGTGGGCGTGATTGATACCAAAACCATGCAAATCACTCATAAAATTGCGGTTGGTAAACATCCGTTTGGCATGGCGCTATCAGGCGATGGCAAGCTGCTTTATGTGGTGAATGTTGAAAGTAATACGGTGTCGGTAATCGATGTGCATCGCGATGCGGTGATTGCCACCATTCCAGTTGGTAATCACCCTTACTGCGCGACTAGTAACACGGATGGCAGCCGTATTTATGTCACCAATACGCAAGCAGATACCGTATCGGTTATCGACACCGAAACGCAAAAAGTGATTGCCACTATTAAAGTGGGGGGTACGCCGGAAGGTATCAGTTATGATTCGCAACATAACCGTATTTACGTGGCTAGTTGGATGGACGATACGCTGACGGTGATTGATGCCGAAACCAATCAAGTGATACAGAGTATTGCCACTGGCGCGCAAAGCCGTGCATTTGGACAGTTTATCGCATCACCGTCTATTCAGTAGGCGGCGTTTTCTTAACTGCTTTAATCTATTCATTTGATTCATATATTCCCGATAGATGCAGGAAAAAATCCCGTTTGTATTCATGATTAATTGCGTACCCAATCCTTAGCAACAAAGCTACTGTGTACATTGTTTTCTCGATTGTATTATTAGGAGTTTTATCATCATGCAAGTGTCTCGCACAGTTTTACTTTCAGCTTTACTTACTACCCTGTCTTTAAGTGGTTATGCACTCGCAGAACCTTTCGCCTATGTGCCCAATGAAAAAGATGGCAAAGTATCGGTGATTGATACGGCTACAGATAAAGTGGTGGATACGCTGCCTAAAAAAGGTAAGTTTGGCAAGCAAATACAAGCGGTGGCATTAAACCCTGAAGGCACAAAACTGTATGTGGTGGTGCGTGATAAAAATGCAGTGGCCATTGTGGATGTAAAAGAAGGCAAGCAAATCGGTTTGGTGAAAGTAGGGGACGAGCCAGAAGGCATTGATATTGCACCAGATGGCAAAACACTCGCAGCTTGTTTAGAAGAAGAAAATGCGGTTTCATTTGTAGATTTAGCGACGGAAAAGCTGATACACACCGCAAAAACACAAGGTCGCAATCCTGAGCATTGCGTATATTCACCAGAAGGAAAATGGCTGTTGGCAAGTAACGAAGAAAGTGGCGATGTAGATGTGATTGATGTGACGACACATACATCGGTGCATTTGATTAAAGCCACTAAGCATCCGCGTGGCATTGGCTTTTCACCAGATGGCAAGCTGGTATATATTGCCAATGAGGCGGCTAATCTGGTTGAGGTGGTATCGGTAGGTGATTGGAAAGTGCTGCATCGCATCAATGTGGGATTGCGTTCAAATGGTGTGAAAGTCTCGCATGACGGCAGCCGTGTTTATGTGAGCAATGGCGGTGACCACAATATTAGCGTGATTGACGCTGCTAATAATAAAGTGATTACGACGATTCCTGTTGGTCAACGTCCTTGGAATATGGCGCTAACGCCTGATGGCAAAAAGCTCTATGTTGCGAACGGTCGCAGCAATAGCGTAACTGTCATTGATACGGAAAAGAATGCTGTATTAAGTGAAATCCCAGTGGGTCAATTTCCGTGGGGCGTGGTGATTCATTAGTGTATAAACAGTTAAGATAAGACATTAATAACGTTATAAGAAGTGCAAGCCGTATGCTGGCTTGCGCTTTTTCTTCTAAATCTACATTTAAGAAACTAAAGCGCTGTTTGCTGGCGTTTATACTCCTTACGTTTCATTGCCATATATTCTGCTTGTTCCACCTCATGCAATTGGCGCGGATAATTTTCATTACTGGTATACCAAAGCTGAAAGCGCTTTTCTGGCATGCTGTCGGATGCTATATTTAGCGTCGCAAGGTAAGCATCAATTGCCAGATAATAGCGCATCGTATTGCGCTCAACCACGCCCCGTACGCCTTGGATATAATCAGGCGGATTGCTATCTACTTGTTTGTTGGTGCGCGTGAATCCAACTTTATCCCTGCCGATGGTCGCTAAATAGGTTTTCATGGCAACTCGGCCCGTTAAACCAAATGAATATGTGTAAGTAAAATGCAAAAAGGTTTGTCCATTTTTAAGCGGAATCGATTCAATCCAAATGCGGTAATTAGATGTGCCTAACGGCCCTTTTTCTGCATTCAGTTGAATAGCAAAGTAATCGGCAGAACTGACTATTTCGCGATAATTAAACTCCACGCGAGAAGTGTCTTCTAGCGACTGATCGTACTTTTTACCAAGGTTAACATTCAACACTGCACCATTTTTATTGCTGCTTGCTTGGCAGTATTTAATATTAATATGCAATATCAATACATCGCACCAATGCGCAGGGTTATTGAGCGCAGTATTCACTTTTGCAAAAGGGTGGTTAACAACAGCGTAAATCTCGCCTTTTAAATTATCGGATGACTCCTCAGAGTTAAGATAAAGCGGGCGATTAAATTGGTTACTATTCAATTGCTTAGTTAATTCTGTGTGCTTTTCACTTAAAGTCTCAGCGTTGTATTTAAGGGTTGTAGATTCTGCGGAAAATGCTTGAGTACAACTGAATAAAACACTAGAAATGCATAAAATTACTCTAAATATACGTGTTTTTAATAACATTGTTTTGGGTTAAGTTTCCTTAAGATTGATATTAAGCTAGAGGATCAGACTATAAAAACCTTGCCCACAAACGAGCGGCTTGTTCTTTTAACCGCGTAGTAACAGAGCGGGAGCGCCAGTCTTTTAATGTGATTTGTTTAGATTCGGCTAAATCTTTTTCAAACACTTGCTGCATTTTTCCGCCAAAATCTTGCCCCAGCATCACAGCATTAATTTCTTGATTATGCACAAAACTGCGCCAATCCAAATTGGTAGAACCAATAGTTGACCAAACACCGTCAATTAGCGCAGTTTTGGCATGCAGTAACGCGCCTTGTCTTTCGTATATTTTTACGCCTGCATTCAGCAACTCATCGTAAAACGAGCGTGAAGCATGAAACACCATATTTGAGTCGGTTTTTTCTGGCAGTAATAAGCGTACATCCACGCCGCGTGCAACAGCTTCTTTTAACGCGGCCAACAATTGCGCATCTGGCACAAAATAAGCATTTGTTAAGAAAATCTGCGTTTCTGCGCTATTAATTGCAGAAATCAATGTAGAGTAAATTTGGCTATAAGGCTCATCAGGGGTGCTGCCAATGGCACGTACGATTTCGTTGCCCTGGTTCGTTAACGCAGGGTAATAATTCCTTCGTGCAAGCTCATGACCTTTTTGTGCTGCCCAAGTCTCAAAAAATAGCTTTTGAAACTCTGCCACCACTGGGCCTGTCATTTGCATATGTGTATCGCGCCAAGGGGTGCCTTCAATCTCTGAAGCTGCAGGGGGGTGTGGTGGATTATTGACTAATACCGGACCAAGACTTGGATTGCCGACATTTGAATGGATGGAGTTTTCCGGCTGTTTTTGTTCTTGGTGTTTTTTAGACTTTCTGTTTGGTTTGCTGGAAGAGCCGCCAAAAGAGCCGCTGGAATAGACGCTGCTAATATTGATGCCGCCTACAAACGCAATTTCGCCATCTACAATTAATAACTTTCGATGGTCGCGCTGATTCACATCCCAACCTTTTCGTGTATTTAAAGGGTTAATCGGGTTGTACTCCAGAACGTTAACGCCAGCGTCGGATAGTTTTTTAAAAAACTCTTTCGGTGCACTGCTACTGCCAACGCTGTCATAAATCAAATTCACTTGCACGCCGCTTTGTTGTTTTTTGATAAACGCTTCGGAAAATTTTTGACCAATTTCATCGTCTTCAATGATGTAAGTTTCCATATTGATATGGTCTTTGGCGTTTTCAATCGCCAACATCATGGCTTGGTAAGTAGAAGGGCCATCAATCAGCAAATCGACTTTGTTGCCAATAATCAATGGGCTGCCGACAATCTCCGATTCCAACGCTAAATGCCTGTCAAATATGCTGGTATCTTCGCCGTCTTTTTTAAGCTTGGTCAGTATGAGCTTGCTTTGTGCATTGCTTAAACTGCCATTTGCGCCTTCCAGTTGCACCTTGTGTGGCGATTGTAACGCCATGTCTGGTGTCATTAAAGGGATAGATGAACAGCCTACAATTAACGTTGTATACAAGGCGATTGTTAGATTAATTAGATTGATTTTTTGCATATGCTCTAGTAAATCCCGAGTTCATTTTAATGGTCTGTTCAGTCATATTTCTTGTGTCAATTAGAGATAATTCGCCCTGATATTGGCAAGTTAACAGGAATTTAGCAGAAACAAACATTTATTTAAGTGCGTTATCGCACAGAACATTTTTTATATGCAGCCCAAAATGACTCTACCAATATTCATTCAAATAAATGGAGTAAATCGTATGAAAAGCCTTAAAAAGATTTCTAGTATTTTAACGATAGCTGCTTTGGCAACATTAGTGGCTTGTGCAGGCACAGCAAAAAAAGAAAGCACAGGAGAATATATTGACGACAGCTTAATTACCGCAAAAGTGAAAACCGCTGTTTTAAATGAGCCAAGTTTAAAATCCGCAGAAATCAACGTAGAAACATTTAAAGGCGTGGTGCAATTAAGTGGTTTCGTAAATTCGCAGGCTGACATAGAAAAAGCAGCAGAAGTGGCGCGTGGTGTTAAAGGCGTTACATCCGTTAAAAATGATACCCACCTTAAAGCAAAGTAATAACTGCAATTAAATTAATATCATTTAATTGCAATTTTGTTTAAATTTGATGCTCTAAGTATTAGGCTAAATGCTTTAACGAGTAAAAAAGGAGGCTATATGATTTGGGATCAAATTGAAGGTAACTGGAAGCAGCTGAAAGGCAATGTGAAAGAGCAGTGGGGAAAATTAACCGATGACGATCTGGATGTGATCAATGGTCAACGTGAAGCATTATCCGGTAAAATTCAAGCGACATACGGACTCACGGAAAATGATGCTCACAGCCAAATATCTGATTGGGAAACGATGCTGATCAATCTTGCCAAGCCAGATGCCAGAGTTACCAAAGAGAGTGGTGCGAAACCGTTGCCGGATGATAAAGAGTAGCTTTTATCTTTTGTTAACAATCTAACATTAAAACAATACAGCGCTTTATAAAGCGCCGTATTGTTTTTTACTATTTTAAAACTTTACTCTTATGTAGCTTAATCTTTATTCTCAAAAACACAGATACTTTCTTCCGAGTTAAAAGTTACACGCAAATTAGCACGTCTAGCCATATGGTTGATTTCACTGATCAAAGCAAGATGATCAACAATATCCGGCACTAAATTAACGCAATAAGCTGAATAAAATCCATGCTCTTTTACTTCACGCAAGATAGTGGGAATGTCAACAAAAGTTGCATCACTTAAGTCTTTCGATGTTTTTACATGTTTAATTAACATTTTGTTGTTGTTTTAAGGGTTAAGTTTCTTATTTAGTGGCCGTACTTAACCACTTTTTTGCTCAAGTTTTAATCGTTATTTTTTATTGGGGTCGAACTGCCAATTTAAGCTAAACCAAACACCTCTAGGTGCTCCTGGTGCCAAGAAATTGGTACTCAGCCAATCTCCCGAATTATGGTTGTAACCATCAGGCCCAATTGCACCATTGATTGACGGGGAGAATGGATTGCGACCTAAACGACCCGCACTAAAATATTCTTTATCGAACAAGTTATTGATGATCATCGTGCCTGTCCATTCCTGATTGAACTTATAGCTGGTCTGGAAATTGAATGTGGCATAACCGTCAACTTTCCCCGGGTTGTTTGCAGGACGGCGCTGTACTTGTCGGAAACCGCCATCGGGAGCACCGAACTCATCATAAGTAGGAAGACTGACAGTGATTCCTTTACCTTGCTCGTGCGCGTTATTCTCATTGCCACGCAAAAATGCGCTTGAATGCGCTACGGCTGAAATACCCACCTGCCAATTTGATGTCAGTGCGTAGTTAAAGCTGGCATTCAGATTATGCAACGGCACACCGGGCATGCGATTGCCCGGCTTTACGCGAATACGGCCAACATCATCTTCAGGGTCAGAATAAGTACACACGCCTAAGTAATTGCAATATTCCCCATCCACGGCGCGTATTGCACTGCTGTTGTCGTCTGCCGCCATTTCAAATTTACTTTGAAAAGTCGCATCTGTCAGTGCATAGTTCAAACGAAACGACGCTTTGCCAAAAGCTGCGCTGATGCCCGCTTCTAAACCTTGTCTGCGTGTTTTACCAATCGTGTCAAAAAAATTCTTATTGCCTGGAAAAGTAATGAGGTAAATATCATCTTTCAGATTGGTGCGATAAACCCCCAGATTCCATTCAACATTATCAAACCCCCATAAATTTGCATACGCGCCGCGTACGCCAAGGTCAAAAGTGGTCGCTTTAATTTGTGGTAGATGTGGGTCACCAGCTAATGTATTGGGTAAATGACATGAGCGATTTTCCGCAATACTTTTTTCTAACGGCCCTCTCGGACCGGGCACAAGCGTATGGTCAAATGCACAACCTAACTCGATCACACTGGGCGTACGGGTTCCTTGGCTGACATTACCAAATATGTTTAGGTTCTCTTGCGCCTGCCAGCTTGCACCCAAAGATGGGTTAAGTGAATAGTAACTATGCTTCTCTTTCTGTGGCGCTTCCAACACCATACTCAGGTCTGGGATCTTATAGCCAGTAGTCGGGCGAACGCCATTGACGGCAATATTATAATAATCGGGCGTTGAGTAAAAATTGGAAATATCGTCAAACTGATCCAGCAGCCTCCTAGTCGCCAGCTCGATATTGGTTTTGGTCATGTTATAACGCACAGCGCCTGAGATATGCAATGTTTCGATGGGGCTCCAGGTTTCACTGGCATAGATACTTTTGGTGATGGAGTTTCCACCGAAATCGTTATTACTCACACCAATTCTGGCGGCTGCATACTCAGAACGTATTTGATCGGGTGCTAAATAGGCTTTTCTACTAGGGTCAAGCAAGCCCAACATTTGTTCATTGGCATACTCCGCCTCATTACTGTCAATCGACGCGCCCACCATGAATTTATGTTTGGGAAAATTCCAGTTGAACTGAATAGATGCCCCGTCCGTTACTTGATTAATAAAACCATTGTTGAAAATAGCGGTGGGCGTTCCTTCTACAACACCTTTACCTGTGCCATTATCCTGATACAAGCCATCTACACGTATATGATTATTTGTGATGGGGTCTAACTCTGTTAAAAACTCTCGAATACCGCCTCTGTGCGTGTTTTGTGTGTCATTACAATTTTGCATATTGTCTGGTTTTAAAAAAGCCACAATGTGCTTCATTACATTTCCATCGTCATCTACGCTGTAATAGTAAAAATCAAAACTGCCAAATGGGTTGATATTCGAATTAGTATTGAGTGGCAAACCTTGTGCAGCATCCGAACCTTGTGCAAATATGTTGTTAAATATTGCTCCATTGAAGTTATAAAAATTCTCACCATTTCCGAGAGGGCTTGTTCCATATTCGTCACTTAAATCTGTTGTTCCTGTTCCATAATTAGTTTGCTGAAAATTTTTATGGAAATTGAAATTGAAGTTAGCAATTCTGACGAACTCACGCGGCAACTCGCGGTTAAATGATTCGCTGACGGGCGGCGCCCCAGCCGCACCGTTTGAGAGTGAATAATTAGGCGTAGCTGTGTTGTAGTCTTGAATAAAATAATCAAACAAAAATTCGTTGGAAAATCCAAATGTATCAAAATTATCGGGTATATCTAGCACATAATAATCGGGCAAACCATACTCTGCAGCTCTTCCCGTACTGTTATACACACAGGTGTACTCTTCGCCAGCTCTTAAATTTCTGTTTCTAGCTTTGTCGCCGAACTCAGTGTAAACATCTGCACCTCTCTGTTTACGGTCGCTGTTTCTACGGTACACTTGTCCTGTGATACTAAACGTATCTGTGGCTTGAAAAGCACCTGATAGCTGAAATTGTTGTAACCTGTTTTTAGTCGTGTCCTCGGCGGTAAAAGACCCATTTCTATTCTGTTTATACATTTCACTGGGTAACAATCCATTGCCGACAAGATCTGTGCCGACGATAAGTGTACTCAGATTCAAGTCCAGCTTATCTCCTCTGTAACTTGCCTTACCAAAGAACTGATTTACTTTGCTGGGTGAATTCTCCCGCCATCCATCCTCTAAAAAGAAGTTGCCAGCACCAAATAAAGCGACTGTGCCGTTATTCCAGCCAGCTTCTGCCTGCAGTTGTTTGCGACCAAAAGAGCCCGTTAAAATATCGGCATCTACTCCTTCATTACTAAATCCATCTTTGGTTTTCATGGAAAATGCACCACCCAGGGTGTTCAGTCCAAAGATAGGGTTGGAGCCTGGGAATACATCCACACCCGCCAATGCATTCATTGGAATCATGTCCCAGTTCACCACGTCACCGAACGGTTCATTCACACGAATACCATCAAGAAACACACTTAACCCTTGTGGCGTACCAATTTGTGGGCCTGCAGTAAAACCGCGGTAGGTGACGTCCATTTGAAAA
>Ga0123388_1002308_pt1 | contig 17889 bp, 9 predicted proteins | sample T0HHNO3metaT_FD_89916 | JGI IMG/M metagenome (GOLD analysis project Ga0123388, IMG submission 89916) | Methane-oxidizing artificial microbial communities from Washington, USA to study methane cycling - T0-HHNO3 metaT (Metagenome... | ecosystem: Engineered > Modeled > Simulated communities...
AAAATTAATCTTATCAATATGAATATTCATGACGCTCTAAATATAGTTGACGCCTTTAAAAACCAAAGCCTTAAAAGAAACCTTTAGGCATTTAGAGAAATTAGACAATACAATAGTCAGATCTGATTTCGAAAATATTTTTCTGGCTGCCAATATAATTAAAGACGCTTCATTTCAAATTGATGAAATAGTTCATGCCTTGGGCATTATGATTGCAAAAGAAGTTTTGCTAAATGAAAATAAAGAAGAGCAGCTAGAATATTTGTCTCTTGGCGCTGGAAATCATAAGGAACGTTTTGATATGGAAAACAATCTGCGAATTGCTGAGTTCAAATTTGGAAAATGGAATGAAAAAAACGCTAACGGTATAAGACGACGTGCCTATTCAGTAATTATGTAAGTTTACTTACCTCTAATGATTATCGACGTAAATATTTTGTAATGGAAGATAAAACATCTTTCTTGGAATTTATAACAGGAAAAGTAACGTGGAGAAATGTATTGAGTAAGAATCCGTCAAGTTTTAAAATACTGGAAATTTTTTTAATTCACAATTAAAAAGAAGTATTTAGTTATTGTGGGTGAAATTTTAAGGAATATCAGCAAGAAGTAACGATAGCAGATTATAATCAAGTAATAGAAAATACACATTAATGTCAAATTTTAAAAATTTAAAAGAATACTTCAGTGATACCAGAAAATTTGTGGTTCCCTATTATCAAAGAGGTTACAAATGGAGTTTGCAAAAAAATGTCAAACGTGGTGATTTGCATTTATCATTACTACTACAGGATTTTAAAGATGAATTTCACAATGCAGTTCGTGATGAAAAAATAATTCCTAATTATGAATATTATTTACAGGGAATTACAGCTAAAGAGACTACAGATTCAATAGAACTCGTTGATGGGCAGCAGCGTACCACTTCTTTATATATCTTGTTTTGTGTGCTACACAGCAAAGGGATGAAGCTTCAAATTAACTTAGAAGATAAATTCCATTATTCAGTAAGGGATGATGCAAATCATGTAGTTCAAGGATTCTTAAAAGGCCACTGTGATGGTGATGAAAATATTCAGGATATTGCTGCTTTAAAAAAAGCATGGAATCTATGTGAAGATAAAATACAAGGATTAGAAAATTTACAATTATTTACGGATTTCATTCAGGAAAATATTAAAATTATCTACATCAAACTTGATGAAAATCAGGATGAAACTAAGGTCTTTTCAATGATGAACAAAGATAAAGCAGAAATGACTCAAACCGATTTGGTTAAATCTAATTTGTTACGAGAGGCATCACGTCAGTTATTTACAGAACTAAGTGAAGATTCAAACAATGAGGGTTTGGAATGGCAAGTAAACCAGCTGCGATCAAAATTTGCAATAGAATGGGACAATTGGAGAAAATGGTGGGAAAATAAAAAACATATTGAATTTTGCAGTCTCTTAGAGTTAAAGAAAAATACTAAAGATACAGAACCGGGTCTGGTAATTCTCTGCAGGCTTTATATCCGATTTAATAAGGCTACAATAGCCAGTGCCGAAAATGGATTATTTGAATATTTCAAAAACGAAATAGCGAATAAAGATCAAACGATAATTGAGGCGATAGAAGTTTTTAAAAAAATGAGATTACTTCAAAATATATTGCAGGAATGGTATAACAATGTTAGTATCCACAATCATTTGGGACTCTTATTTAAAGGTTGCGGCTTAAGGAATAAAGAGGAAAGAGTACTAGATTTGGTTCAGAGATATATTGATGATAAAAAAAACTTCGAAGCCTATTTAAAAAGTGAATATATCAAAGAAATCCTCGATGGAACTTCAAAGGACGATTTTATTAAATCAATTGTAGAACATCCGGATGTATATCATAATAAATATGCAATAGTGGCAAGGCAGTTACTTCGCATGAATGTAATGCGAACCAACAAACAGTTTCAAAAATTTGATTTTTCCCTGTACGAAGAACAGTCTTATAATCTGCCCGAGGATTTTGCAAAAGCAAACAAACGCAGTTTAGAGCATATAAAACCTCAAAAATATAATAACATAACAAATTTAAGTCTTAGCGAATTAGAGAAACTCAACAGCCTGACCAATACAGTTGGTAACTTAGTACTAGTACCAAGTGGATTGAACAGTAAATTGAGTAACGAATCATTTGAAGACAAGAAAGAACTGCTTTTTGAAGGAATTATAAATTCGAAAACTAAAAATTATGGACTCTGGCTCCATACCTTGTCAATTTTTGGGAGTCACACACAGTGGCAGGTCAAAGAAATTGAAAAAAATGCCACTGAATTTAAAACGGAATTCGATACTTTCTTTAAATAATACAATCTATGAATCAAGGAACATTCAATACGCTAGGTGATGTATTAAAAAATGAAAATAAAATTATAATTCCTGATCTGCAGAGGGATTACTGCTGGGGTACAGTGCTTACAAATCACAATAAAAAAAGCTTGACCTATAATTTCACAAACGAGTTAATCAAGGAAGCTGAAAGTAAATTAAAATACAATGAGTTTTCCTATGGTATTATTTATACTTATGAATATCCTGAGGGTTTTCTTTATCTGTGTGATGGACAGCAAAGACTTACAACATTATACTTAATTATTGGAGTTTTAAATTGTTATCAGCAAAATGATACATTAAGCGGCCTTTTGCAATTTAAAAACGGACAGCCAAGACTAAGTTATGAAGTGCGAAACACTACGGACTATTTTATTAATGATCTGGTTAATTTTACCTTTAATTGTAAGGAAGTAACAGACCTGGCAGATGTTTCTAAAACAAGCTGGTTCAGGGACAACTACAAAGACGATCCATCTATTAAAAATATTCTCGCTGCTCTGACAGACATAAGCAATCTAATTAATGCTGTTAATTTCAAGGCTGTTACTGATTTTATTTTAAATAAAATCGGCTTTGTCTATATCAACCTTGAAGCTAAAGAACAGGGATCAAAACAAACCTATTCAAAAATTAGGGAATACGGTGAGAAAATGTACGAGATTGTCAATACCTGCGGAGATCCAATGGAGGCAAATGAGCATCAAAAATCAGTACTTTTATCAAAAGTAGCAGGCGGGAGTAAAAAGGACTGGACTACAAAATGGGAAATCTGGCAGGATTTTTTTTGGATAAACAGAGGGTTACAATTAAGCGCGGATGAAGGATTTAACGAGTTTTTATCCTGGATAAAAAAAATAGAAGCAACCCAGGGGTATTCAATAGAAACTGTCGAAGAATATTTTAAAGCTTTTTTCTTACTGATGACCGTTCAGCAAAAAATGCTCACCCATAGAAATGGTAAGATCATAAACTTAAAAGAGGAATTTGAACGAATTCAGAGGCCAAATTTAATGGTTTTATACCCGTGCTTAATCTATTTGAAAAACTCCAGTGAGGTAAAGTTTGACGGAAAAAAATATTTCATAGCGCATGAGAATGTAAATTACGATGAATTGTTTCGATACATGCGCTTTTTCTCAAATATTTCAAGAAATACAGAATCAATTGATACAGCAATTAAACTGGCCAAAGAAAATGGACATAATGATGTAATTAACTTTATAAAAATAGAATCAGATGAATTCAAAACTATTTTAACTAAAGAGGAAATTAAAAAATTAATGATTTATGCAAATTCCAATGATAACACAGAGCGCGAAAATATTGAAAATAAATTTTGGCTGGCCGAAGATCATAGTTATTTCAATGGGATAATAGAACCGCTTTTTAAATGGGTCGAGATTATAAAACCAGATCATTTCAGTGATTTTGCATTGGCGGAATTCGAAAAATCATATCAATTTTTCTTGGAGCTGATCAACAAAAAGAACATGGAGAAACTGCGTATTGCAATACTTCTTTACAGTGAGAGTTTTTCTGATTTCAGAGAAGGATGGTCCTGGGGGCGTGAGCGGATTTATTTAGGTATTGATACTGATTTTACTTTTTGGAGAAAGTGGATTGCTTCGAGGGAATTAGAAAAAATTATTGCGCTATTTGCCAATGATCAGATTTTAGATGAAATTATTGCCCAAGAACTCAATAGGCAAACCGATAAAGATCGAAAAACTATTATTGAATATTTGTTTAATATTGCTCCTGGTTTTTGGCCATGGAACAATTCCAAGCGTTATTTCATCTATGAAAAAGATATATGTTTTCCAAATGGGGTGCAGGCAAAGGAAAATACCGCCAGGAAAACAATTCTTTAGCTAATTAAGATTTGCTCTCATTTTTGTTTGCCTATATTCTATTTTAGCTAAAACAATACATTAAACAAACACCTGCTCTTAGCAGTCATATTAAAATAATTTATGGAAATACTATACGCTTATATAGATCAATACAAAGGTTTGAATCAGATGAATCTTAATTTTGGCGGTCAATACAGGTTCACCTTTGATAAAGAAAAGGAAACATTGAATTTCAAAGAAAATAAAATGTTTATTGATAACTTCTATAATATCAGTCAACAAGGTGCAGATATAGTAAACGTAAGTTCTATAATAGGGGAAAATGGAACCGGGAAATCCTCCATTCTGCATTTTATAAAAGATAATTTATCCAGTGGTAAGAATCTTGAATATCCAATTGTTTTAGTGGTAAAAACAGAAGGTAAAATTAAAATTTTTTCCACTTACCAAAAGATAAAAATTGATAATGCTGCTTTTGAAATAGAGATCATTATTAACCCTACACAAGATCAAATCATAAGTTTTGGATATGATTTTAGAGGTTTGGAAGCAACCGATATTATTTACTTTTCAAACATCTTTGATGGTACTCCAGGAGGCAGTATTAGTGGTCTTCATGATATTTCCACCAATGGTCTTATTTATGAGGATTATAAAAACAATGTTGATCAAAGAGTTATCAGTCCCCAAGAAGATCACATCGCTATTTTTCTCGGGGAGGATATTGACAGACAGATAGTTCTAATTACAAGTGATATTCCACGTGATCTTTTCCCATTTAGATTACCCGAGACACTAATGATAAGTATTTATGAAATTCTAAATAGTTTCAAAAAAGACAGTAATGAATATATAGAATTTGAGAAACTTAAACAAGTCATTACAGGGCATTATGTGGCTGAGTATTTCAAAGTTGATGAAATGGCTGTCATAGAAAATACATCCGGGTTACATATAAATTACTTGATTGCAGCAGTGCTGGAAAATCTCGTACGTGAATTGCTTCAGGTGCAGGCGCAAGGAGAAAACCTGGGTTTTGAGTTTAAATTTTCAGGTGATTTTATTGTAAATGAGGACAAACTGGTTCAATATATAAAATATGAGGAGCGAATTGCTTACTTTTTTGAACAAGTACAACTGCAGCTGCAAAATAGCAATCCCAGGATTTCATATCTGGACACGCTTATTTCAAATAGCTTAGAGTTTGTGAACTTTATACAGGAAAACCGTGCCAAGTTATTTAATTACTCTGTTGACCGCAGAAATCCGGCAGTTTATATGAATGTTTATGATGGTGAGGTTTCCAATGAAGAATTTTTAAAGAATTTTATACAGTTCTACAGAAAGACCTTTAAAATTAATCGATATTTAAAGTTTTCTTGGAGAAATCTAAGTACTGGGGAAAATGCACTGCTTAATATTTATTCAAGGTTTTATTGCTTATCAAACAAAGCTGAGAATGCGGTGAATTTAGAGAAGCATCTCATTATTTTAATTGACGAAGGAGATACATATCTGCATCCGGCATGGCAGAAAAAAATACTGTTTAATCTCCTTGAGTTCTTGCCAGTTGCTTATTCTAATCCTTCAAGAGAAAGAACCATACAGATCATTTTAACCACGAATTCGGCAATTCCCGCATCAGATTTTTTGAATTATAACACCATTTTTCTTCAGAAACAAGGCGATGAGGTGCTTGATTACAACACTATTGTAAAAGATTCGCTAAATGAACAGAAAGCAACATTTGCCGCCAATATCCATACTCTTCTCTCGGATTCATTCTTTATTTCAAATGGTCTAAGAGGGGATTTTGCTAATTATAAAATTAATGAGGTGCTGAATTTTCTACAAGGCACTTCAAAAAAGAAATTGAATGAGGATGAGATTTTTCGCCTCATAGAGCAAATCGGGGAGCCCTTGATCAAGAATAGCTTAAGAGAATTATATTTTCAGAAATTTCCCGTGGCAATAAGTAATGAAATTAAAAGATTAACTGAACTTCAAAAAAAATATGATCTCAATAGATAAATCTGTCCTGGATGAGTGCATACGTGTTTTTGGTGCAGATTTGGAAAAGCAGCGAAAGGAAATTAGACACAACCTTTTGCAGGTTAAATCAAATTACTTTGATCAGCTGGACTCAAAACAAAAACGCTTTTTGAAAAAGATAATTCAAAAGATTTCGGTATGTAATCTTATGTCGGCCGATCAGGATCGAATTTTAGATCTGATAACCGAACTGGGAGAGACTCCCAAATCAAAGAATACCATAAAACTCGCTGATGCAGATAAAAAGAATTCTTCAGGAAAGCCCATTAATAATATTAGCTTTCATGATCTTTTAGTTTTAAAATTTAACTACTCAGCTTACAGAGGAAATTTTTATCCAAGATTATTCAGCAGACTGGGCATTAAATCTTGTGTTTACTGCAATTCCCAACTGGCATTGAATGTGGAGAAAAATACTTATACACAAGCGGGAAAATTAAATGGTCGATTAAAAGTTGCCAAATATCAATTAGATCATGCTTATTCGAAGGCTGATTACCCGTATTTAAGCGCTACTATCTACAATCTTTATCCTTGCTGTGCGGTATGTAATAATGTAAAACGAAAGAAAAAAGTGAATTTTAAGCTGTACGGCGACGCTCAATTGCAGAGTAATTATACCTTTTCTTTAAAAGACAGTCTCACGGAGTATATGCTTTGCTATGATCCCGAAAAGCTGATGGTATATTTTGATGATCCTGATAAGCCACTTCAAAATAGAGAAGGAAAAGGATCATTGGAGGATACTTTTCATATAAGCAGTATTTACAATGCACAGAAGGATCTTGCAGAAGAAATTATAATCAGGACCCAGATTTATAATCAGACCTACAGGAAAGATCTGGAGGAATCATTTAGAACTTTATTTCCAGGAAGCGGATTTTCAATAGAACGTTTCTTTTTAGGGACTTATCCGGATTCCAAAGATATTCACCGCAGACCTCTATCTAAATTTACGCAAGATATTTCTAAGGAAGTTTCCAGGTTAAGCTCTGAGAGTTAAAAGAACGTGCAGCGGGAAGTCAAATTAGTTATTTTCAATAGAAAAAATGTGCTTAATGCCTGAGGAACTCTTCCCGCTTTTGCGTTCTGATCTTTTGTGTCGAACCCCGGAGCAAAAGGATTTCCAGGGAAATAAACCAATTTTTAGCGTCGTTAGAACAACAAATCTTTCAATGCTTGTAAGAAAAGTAATTTATCTATTCTGGGTGTATTTAAAATGGTTTTTAATTTTGGATAGGGACGCTCCGCCATTTGAAACTTGGCAGAGAAGTGTTTGAATTTAATGGATTAAGTGCAAGATGAAGATTTGAACGTAAGGATTGTGTTATAAAATTTGAAATATCAAATTAATGATAAATTCACCTTAGCTTTTTTTTTGTGGCACTTTTGGAGGCAACTCCACCTTTCTAATTCTCCAATTGTAATTAACATATCCATTTCTCTATTTAAATTTATAAATGAATATAAGCTTAGGAAAAATTTGATACTTAGATTCGCGTTTAGGAGAAGTTATCCGCCTAAGCATAAAAAATTAATTGGCTAATACAATGTCAATAGTGGTTTCATTCTTAACGTCCTGTGGATGAAATATTCCGGTTGCTAAGACTGCTTCCGTGGCTGCCTGAATATCAGCAGCAAAAAGAATTACTGCTAAATCTTTAAGTGACCTCGAACAGCAAACATATAGTAATCTCCTTGTTCGGTCTAAAGTAGTTTCCTGGCCTGCATCTAAATTTGAATTATCTCTATCTGATAGATCTTTAATTCCTAAAAGTTTTTCGTAAGAATAGGATGATGACCGTCGCCCTTCCTCGTCATCTAGTATCACTACAACCCTCATAAATTCATCCCCTTTAATACCGTGCTGCGTTGAAAAGGGCGATTCTTCATTGATATATATGCTATAACCCCAAACTTCTTTTACTGGACAATTTAAATAAGCAGCAATAACTCTATCGGTTATAGTAACATCCTCGTCATCTGCTTCAATTTCAGGGGCATCACCAATTCGGGTGCTAATACGCTCATCTAATGAAATCAAACCATACTCATTCAAATAATTTAAAACATCGACGACCGTTGCATTGCTTGTATCACTAAGAAGATTATTTAGTTCGCCTAAATGAGTTTTAATTTCGCGCAAAATGACCAAAGGCTCATTTTCAGGAGCTGAAAGATATGATTTCTGCATAATCGGACAATATTTCTTTAATAATTCAACAACTAAGAAATCTTTTCTATCCCGAAATGCAGACACAAGTGGTAAAATGTATCTTTGAAAAGGAAGTAAAGCCCAATTGCTACCTTCGCTAAAACTCATTGAAAGACTATCGGTAGTACCGTCTTTAAAAATGGAATATAACGCAGGAAATCCTAGCCTGGTTGCAGCAATTCTATGCTCAATTACAAGAACTTTTACATCAGCAATCTTTTCATCAGAAACCCATAAAGGATCGGCTAACTGTATCGAAAGGTATTCTCTAACCTTCGCTAACTTTGCTGCTCTTCTGTCATCAGCTTGCATGATGAATATTTGCGCACTTCCTTCAACTGGCAAAGGGTTTCCCTCTATCAATTCGACCCTTCCACCATTTTGCTGTAAATTATCACCAGCTGCTCTGATGTTATTAATAGTCCGTAAAACAGATGTCGAACATCTAAAATTTTCAGGCTTTTGGATTTCTTGCCAGCCTTTTTCGAGTGTTATTGCTCCAGAGCCAGTGTGATAGATTTTTTGCATTGGGTCTCCGAAGAATCCTAAGCAAAAATCTTCTACATTATGTTCTACCTGTTTCATTGCATCTACAAACTCGCCGATTGTATCTTGGCTCTCATCAATGAAGAAGTAAGGAAATCTACTAGCAAGGATTATTTGCAATAGCGGACTAGCAGTAATTAAGGACGGCCCCATACTGATAATATCACTATGACCTAATATTCCTTCCAAATAATTACTACCTGTCTCATAAGTAAATGAAGGTACATTGTCTATATTGGCATCAATGTACATGTATCTTGCAGTATCTCTAGCATTATTCTCTCGAGTAGTCTGGCGAGTTCTATTTGAAAAATTTTGTCGATCTATCTCAAATTCTTCTAGTTTGGATTTTATTTTAGCTTTAACCCAAATTTTAATATCCTTTTGAAAAGGCCTTAAAAGCTCCCAAAGAAATGAGTGAATAGTTGAAACTCGGAAAAAAGGATCATGTCCGACATCATCTAAAATTTCCTTTTCCGCTACAGTCGTATAAGTAATACATGCAATTTTTTTGCCCTGCTGGCGTAAAGTTTTGCCCTCTGTGTCGTCTATGTACTTTAGAGCTTTAATTAATGATGTGGTTTTCCCTGAACCTGCGCCAGCAACTATAACAAAACTGTTTTTAGCTGCAAGGCATTTTCTTAATTCGATGTCAGCCGGAGTATCCGGTTTATTTATTCTTCCACTCATAATTATTCGGCTGGTACTGGTTTAGGTTCAACAACTAATTCTGCTGGTGGCGGACTTAGAGGAGCAGGTGGTGGTAATTTTACAATGCTCCTTTGAAGCCACTTCAAGCCTGTATCAATATATTCTGGAACGTTCCAATCAGCTAAATTTTCCATCATAAGAGCAAGAGCAAAATCTGTTTTATTAAAATCGCTAATATTTATTCTTTCAAATAAACGTTCTCTTACTTCAGTTAAGGTTCTATTATTCGCATTCGTGATGACGCGAAGGCGAAGTTTTTTTCTCAAAATATTTTGAGTCCAGGCAAGATTTTCTAATGCGAAACTTTCTTCAATTGTTCTTCCCGCACATTCTGCTGTTTCACCTTCCCAAGTTACAGATTGTTGCGATTGATAGCAAACATGGACTAAAGCGTTTCCTTTTTCGTCTGCTAATTGGGTTCTTTTTTGTTCATTTGCAGCAAACAATTCTGAAACTAATTGTAATTTAGGTAACCATTTTATTAATGTTTGATTAGAAGTTATACATGCTTCTATCTGTGAAGGACATTTTCCACGTAAAGGCTTTTCTGCAACTTCTTCACCTACCGGTTCATCTTCATCTTCGTTTTCCTCTTCGTAATCAAAGTCATCATCATCATCATCATCATTTGGGGCAGCAATAACTTCTTTAACAACTACTGGTTCATCTCCTGCAACTTCAGGATCGATAACAGCTTTTTCAGCGGCTTTCTGTTCAGCCCCAGCGGGATGAATTTCAGCTAAAGGTGATGATACTGGATAAATACTGTCTATATCAGTTATGATTAATGTTGTTAATCCAAGAAAGTTTATTAGAGATTTAAATATATGTGCAAATGCTCCACCCACTTCGATGACACTTATATAGCAAGTATTCAAATCTGGTGCTGATTTTTGAATCATTAATGGAAGTAATAAACGTTCTACATTTCCTTCAACCAAAATTGCGGCATCAGCGAAAAATAAATCGCAATGAGTTAATTTCATGTATTGTTGTAAAAAATCTCGTGTTTTAGGTTTAGAATTATCGTAGAAAGTAGACAAATTCAAAATTTTAGTAGTTTGATGAGTATTTGCTGTTTCCCTTCTAAAATATCTTATGGGCTCAAATCCACTTTCATAAATAATATGTGGCGAATGTGTTGTAATAATTAATTGGCTAACAAAAGCGTTAGTTTCTTCAGATGACATTATAACTTTCTGTATTTGCTTTATGAAGACCTGTTGAAGTTGAGCGTGTAAATGCACTTCCGGTTCTTCAATAATTATCAAATGTAAAGGAGCGCGATTTTCTTTATCATCCATCCACCTTGCATGAAAATCTAAAATCTCAATAACCATGAAAATTAAATTTTTAAATCCTAACCCATTGTATTGGTCAGGCAATGCTAATGAATCTGGTTCATCAGAAAGTGAATAATGTAGCTTTGTTTGAGCAGCAATATTTTCTGAATTAAGAGCCGCTTTAATGAGTAGTTTTGGGTCTTGAAATCCCGGATATCCAGCTAAATTATTTAAACTTTGTAACGTAGGTTCAAATACTTCAGAAAGATGTGCTGTAAGTTCCTTCTCAGAATTATCTAATGCGCGTAGAGCTTCAAAATTATCTTCTTTTTGTCTTAGATTACGCTCATAGAATTTATTGATTCTTTTCGAGAGATCTTCAGATCTTCCAAGTGTGTAATCGGATAAATGCCTCTGTGCATTTAGCACATCAACTTTGATAATAGACTTTAAAATTTTACCACCGTTTCTATCAGTCTCATTTCCTAATTCAAGAGGTGTATATCCTGCGACCTGATTTAGTTGAGCGTCAAATTGAGTATGGTCTAGAACGAAGTACTTAATTCCGAATTCTTCATTTATATTTCGCAATAAATAATCGGTTAGAGATTTTGGCCAAGGATGGTAGTTTTCGTCACTTTTTGCCACAGCAGTAGCTTTAGCTGCACGATAATTAGATATCAAAATTACTACGTCTTTAACGCAAAATTCTATACGTGCGCCTATGGGAGTTTCTTCCCAGTCTAAACTCGGTAGCAAATCTAATACCCGATGCAAATCGGTAGCACTAACGTCAAACCACAAATCCAGCGTGATTTTAGGAATATCATCTATGGCAGGTTCGTCAGCTGAATTTCCAATCGCATCAAATATTGCCCAGCAGTCACTGCTAAAATCATGAATAGTAAATTTACTTTTTGTATCTCCTAAAAAGCGATATAGAAGGTGGGTAGCAGAAGTTTTTCCACTATTATTTGCCCCAACAAAAATTGACTTTTCTAGGTTTAAATCAATATTGCAATTTTTTAAACGTCTAAAATTTTGAACAGTAATAGATTTTAAGTGCATATTTTTTTTCTTTACATTGTGAAAACCGTTTATTTAAATAAACGATTTGTGTTTTAATATTCAACTTTTTAACGTTTTTTTTTGGTTAAACCTTTTTGATTATAACTCAATCTTTAATTATTTTTAAAAACTCACCATCTTTTTTTACAATTTCAGATTTGACTGTTTTTTTGATGGATTGTAAAATATGGTTTCTCATGTCTTCTGTAACTCTTGCAAAACCAAAAAGTTTTGCAATTAAGATAACAGCATTGTCTGGCTGAATAGCGATGGAACTTTCAACAACTTTAATGATTGCTAAGTTCATCTCTTCATCAGAAATAAGATTTAATTTTTTTGAATTTGGAGTAAGTAAACTTCTATCTCTTATTACTGGTAAATGATCTTCAAAATGCCAAAGAAAGTCATCCTTCTCTTTGATTAATCCAGCTCTTACAGCATAATTTACTGCATCTGTAATAGATGCTCTGACACGACTTCCAATTTTTGAAATGCCATTTGCATCTGCAATTCGACGCGCCATTTCTTCAAAATGAACAGGACTTTCTACTTTGACGACATCATGTATCCATGCTCCAAGTTTTCCAAGGGAATAAGTATGAATTTCTTGATGGCAAACCTCAATAGGAAGAGAAGCTTTTATATAGTGGGGGATTGAATTATCAATTTCTTCAGGTTCTTCTCGAACAAGATTTTTTAAATCTTCCATTAATTCTTCTTCAAGTGCATCATTATGTTCAACTTGATTTTTAGCATTTTCAATAGTTTCTATTAAAAGTCTTAGTTCTCTTTGGGGATTGCGGAACCAATCAGTGCTCCATACATTAAATAATTTCCAGCCCATGCCTTCAAGGACTATAGTTCTTAATCTATCTCGATCCCGAGCTGATTTTGCAGTTTCATAAGACTTTCCGTCGCAGCATATTCCAAGAATATATCTTCCAGGATTATCGTTATCCACTATAGCCAAGTCAATATAAAATCCTGCAGAGCCGACTTTTTCTCTCACGATATAACCATTATCGCGAAGACTTTGAGTAATAATTTCCTCAAATGGCTGGGGTTTAGTTATTATTTCTTCCTTGTCGCTTTCAAACTTCCCATGCTGTGCATAATAAAGAAAACTTTTTAATGCTCGAATACCAAATTTTGCATTTGGTCCAGGATTCATATCACTGGCTGTAATATTTGTGAATACTTCACATCTGCTTTTTGCCCTTGTAATTAAAACATTTAGTCTTCGTTCACCACCTTCATTATTTAGAGGTCCAAAACTCATAGGTACTTTACCGTCTTCAGTTCTTCCATAACCAATACTAATAAAAATGACATCTCGTTCATCTCCTTGAACATTTTCAAGATTTTTGATAAAAAGAGGTTCAGTAGGGTGGCTCCTAAAGAAACTTTCAACTTCAGGATTTTTTCTTCTTTTTACTTCAAGTGTATTTTGAATAGCCTGCATTTGCGCAGTGCTAAAAGCAACAACGCCGAGACTCAGCTTCGGATTATTTATAGCATGGTTAATAATAGCATCAGCAACTTTTTCAGCTTCTTTAGGGTTGGTACGTGTTTTACCTTTGTCATAATAAGTATCTGGCAGGTGATTAAATGCTAAACCCATTTTGCTTTTAGATCCGGGACTTGGAAAAATTATTAATTTATTTTCGTAAAACTCCTGGTTTGACAAGTTAATTAAGGATTCATGTCTACTGCGATAATGCCAGCGCAGCATGCGTTGAGGAGCACCTTGAGCATCACACATTCCAAGGATGCTCTGCATATCAGCAGTTACGTTTTCTTCATCTTCAGTATCGGTATTTAGTTTGTCAAAAAAACTTGTTGGAGGCATTTGCTTTGTATCACCCACAACAACTATTTGCCTTCCACGTAAAATAGCCCCCAAAGCATCAACAGGACGTACTTGGCTGGCTTCATCAAAAATAACCAGATCGAAATCAATACTATTTGGAGGGAGAAAATTTGCAATTGACATTGGACTCATCATTATAACAGGTTTAATTGCTTGAATTGCCAGTCCTGCTTCCTGCATAAGTTTCCTAATCGGCATATGTCTGGCTTTGCGGTTGAATTCGCTTTTAAGTACATTAATTTGTCCGCCGCCTTCCTGTTTTGGTAAACTTTCCCAATGTTTAAGAGCAACTTTGGCGCGATTATAGAACTGATTAAGTACATCAAGTCGTTTAAATTTTTCGATGACTTCTTCATGACTTGATCTTTCAAATTTTCGAAGTTCTACACTATTAGTCATTGCCTGCTCAATCAAATGTTCGTACCAAGTTTTTTGTACAGCTGTTTTTAAATGCAAAACAGCGTCGGGCCAGTTATAAACTGCTCTAATCAAATAATCGGCTCCATTTCTTTCAATCTCTTCTTTCATTACGTTCCAAGATACTGCCTGATGTATCTCAGGTAGATTTTCGAACCAATTTTTTATTAAGCTTTGCTGTTTTGCTAAACTTGTATTTAGTATTTGATTATCTTTTAAATCCAGTTTTCCTAAAAGTGACTTTAATGAAATATTTTGTTTTTTTAAAGCATTCTCCAAATTAATTAAAAAGTCACCCGCAACAGAAGACTCCTGATTTTTGCTAAGAAAGGATAGAAACGTGTTTGATATTATGTCATCCTGAATAAGAAGGTGTACCTCTTGTAAATATTGAACTGCTTTTTTAACAGTTTTCCAATCTGTTCGTTTCTTTTGATATCTGATATCAAATAATTTTTGCGCTAAAGGTTCTAAAGATAGAAGAGAGGCTGTAAGACGCTTTCCTTCCATTAAAGCATTAACATACTCTAATTTTGTGTTTAAATCTGAAGGTACCGGAATTGTGAGAAGTGTCGACAATTTTTTTACACTATTTTTATAATCTCCTATTAAAAATTTATACCACTTACTGCCATGTACAATTAAATTTTGCCTGATTTCAAGTAGATCATAATCCCAAGCTTCTGGAATAACTAAATTGTCATATTGTGTATGCAGTTCTTCTAGTCGAATTCCAGTTTCTAATAATTCGGCAATATCAGCTTCATTATTGAGCCAAGCAGAATCGGTTATATTCATGGATGTGAGACCTGGATTCTCAGATGCAGTTTTTATAGTTTTTAATAATAGCTTAACATCATCTATTTCTGTGGACGGATTAATTTCAACATAATTTGAAATGGAAGTAATAAGAGTTATTACCTCATTTGTATCTTTAATTACAATTTCTAATAATTCTTTTGAGGTTTCCTCATCTATTGGGAGAAAAATTTTTATATCAGTTCCATAAAATAGCAAGTTCTCAGGTTGTCCAATTTTTTCTAGTCTTACCTGTATTTTTTCAGCCAGCTGTTCAACCTCTTTAATCTTTATAGAATCCCATACGCTAATATTTTCAACCTGTATTTTAGGAAATTTATAATCTTTATTATGAGTTGTTATTTTTAGTAAATTTCCCATCACTTCTTGTGCTGAGTAACCACTTTTTGAAATTTCAGAATTTACCGAAGTACAATATTGATTAAGTTCGTTTATCATGGGATGAAGAAATCTAATTTCTTCTTCCAAACGAGTCATTGTTGGCCTGCCTAAATCAAGTATTCGTTTTAATTCATTGTGTAATTCTCTTTTGTTTGCTTTGTGGCTATGTAATTCTAAGCACGCTTCTCCTAAGTTGACACTGTCTAATCGTCGTTTTACAACTTCTAATGCGGCCATTTTTTCAGCAACAAAAAGTACTTTTTTTCCATTTCCGACAGCATTTGCTATAAGATTTGTAATTGTTTGTGATTTCCCTGTTCCTGGAGGGCCTTGTATTACCATGTTACGCCCTTCATGTACAGCAAGCATTGCAATAACTTGTGAACTGTCGGCATCTACGACTTGCATAAGCTCGTCAGCATTCGTATCATTGTCAAGATGATGTTCTTCACCAATTGATGGTTGAGGTTCATTAAATCCAGTATCGAATAAAGATTGTAAAATATTATGGTTGAATGGTTTTTTATCTTCTGGCCATTTTTCACTGTCTAAATCATGATAAATCATAAATTTACCAAAAGAAAAGAATCCTAATTCTATGGCATCCTCTTCAACTTTCCAATTTTCAATATGGCTGATCCGTTCTTTTATAATGCTGTAATATGTTTTAAGATCTAGTTCTTCTTCTTCCGGGAGATCAGGAATAGTGATGTTGTAATCTACCATCATTTTTGCCTGCAATGATAGATTTGGTCCAATTTCAGTACCACTGTATCTTAAACGAAAGCGTTCATTTGCACTGGAACGCTCCAGCACTACAGGAAGTAAAATTAATGGTGCTTTTCTTGTTTCTTGACTATTTCCTTTTTCATACCAATTTAGTATGCCTAATGCAAGATATAACATATTGACACCCTGCTCTTCAATGCTTGTTCTAGCAAAATAATAAGTATTTAGTATTTTAGTCTGAAGTTTGGATTCTGTTTCATTGGTCTGTAATCTGGTATCATTATAAGCATCTTGTATTTCCGGTTCGGTAAGTTCCGGAAGTTCAAACACCTCATCATCTTCATCTTTGCCTGGGCGTCCTAAAAAAGTCATAGCTTTATTCTGCCTGACTAAGATATCATATATCGATGAAGATTGTTCTTGTACAATTTGTAAGCCTTTAACTTTGGATATCTTATAGTTAAGTAATGTATTGCGCATTCCTAGATCTAAAAGCTCTTTACGAGATGCTTCCAATTTAGGTAGAATTGATTCAGACATATATTAAGATAATTAAGTTTCCTAAGTTATTAAATAAAACACTACAAAAAGAGAAAGACAATGTTTTAAACTTTTAAAACATTTAGGAAAGGGGAGTACTATTTATTTTTTGACTAATTTGATGTATAGCAACTTTAAGGACCTGCCAAGAAATTTTAGAAGTATGATGATCAGGGTTAAAACGATTTTTTACCTGTTCACTTGGGTGTATATAATTTCGAAAATCCCTAAGAGAATGACTGAATTTTTTCACGTCCTCATTGAGGTATCCAACTTCGCAGGAAACTTCTATTAAATTAGCTAGTGTCCACTCACTAAGATGTTTTACTCTGCCTTCTTTTGTAGGAGCTTTAGAAGCTGTATTGTAATCTCTAGGATGTTTGTTTGCAATGCCGTTTAATAAACCCTCTAAAGTACTACCGCATAAAAATATAACGGAAAGAGGAGCTTCGACACTCAAACATTTTTGGATTTCTGAAAGCCTATGGTTAAGCGTTTCTGTAAGTGAAGTTTCTAAATTCAATGTATCTAATCCTAATTCATCGAATTCTTTTTTTAGAAAATCATCTTCTATTGAATTTGCTTTAGAATTTGTTTCTTCAAAAATTATTTTGTCGGCTTTACCAAAACTTACAGTAGCTCCATCGCGTATTATTTTCCAACTATCAAAAACAAGGAATTTATTAAAATCATCAATCATTTTATCTAGACGGGTAAGGTTTCCAATGAAATTTACTGGGGCAAAAAGTTGAATAATGCATTTATCCAATTCTGGTGTTCCATTAATTTTACTTAGTTTTTCATCAGTGAATTTCCATCTGGATGGAAAACCTTCACCATAAGAATCGTTAAAACCTAAATTATTGAAAAACGTAACCAGTTTTGGACCAGTTCTATATTCGGTTTCCTCATTGATAAGATGTCTTAACTTCTCGAGTGTTTTCTGATGTAAAATCATATTGCTTTATTTAGCTATTTAATTAAATGATTAATTAAGATAATTGCAAAAATTAGAAATTTAAATTTAAAGTTT
>Ga0123388_1088038_pt1 | contig 17754 bp, 14 predicted proteins | sample T0HHNO3metaT_FD_89916 | JGI IMG/M metagenome (GOLD analysis project Ga0123388, IMG submission 89916) | Methane-oxidizing artificial microbial communities from Washington, USA to study methane cycling - T0-HHNO3 metaT (Metagenome... | ecosystem: Engineered > Modeled > Simulated communities...
CGGTGACGTGCCGTCACCTCGCGGGGGCGCGCGCAAAGCGCCCGGGGCTTCGCCCCCCAGAAGCTACGGCCGCGTGGGCGCGGCCTGCGCTCGGACGACGGACGCATGCGTCCTGTCCGGCGCTACGCTTCCGGCTCCCCCCTGCACCAGCCCGTGGGGCTGGTGGGACTGCGGGCGCCGGCCCTTGTCCCCGTTTCGCGGCACCCGTTGCGCTTGAGATCGGTGTCGCGGATGAGAGGTTTTTCTCTCCTCGGAGCGCTCAACTCGCTCGCCTGCAGATTGCATCGAAGCGACTCCGCGAGTCGCGAGACTGTGCCGCTGATCTACGGAAAAGTGGCGGCCGACCGGGTGCGAAAGCCCCGTGCAATAGGGATTGTCGAGGAGGATCTACCGAACTCGCGACGCACTGTATGTGGCGGAGCCGGACGGAAGGATTTCGCCGGGAAAAGGGGACGATTCGTCGTTTCGCTCAGGGGTCAATTCACGGTGTCGACGGATGGCGGCTGCGGGGAAAAGGAGAATGCTGAAGCATCGAACCCCAGGGGTAGATCGAGGCAGTTGGACGAGCGGCTGACGCAGGCAACGGGGGGGCGGATCCTTCGCACTTTGTGCTCTTCAAGAGTATGCGCCGCTGACGTTTCTCATGAGCAGGTCAGAGAGAAGCTGCTCGCCGGTGACTGTCCCCAGAAAGTCCATGCCGCTGCCTCCGCCGAGTGCTGGTTGCGGGCTGAGCAGCCAGTTTCCGATCCAGACGCCCACGTCAAAGTTCGTCGGATTGCCGCACTCCTCGACCATCGTCTGGACCTGCCCGACGATTCGCTGCAAGCCCAGTACGCGTTCGCCTTGAACCGCCGGCAGCAGTTCCTGGTTCTTGGCTTTTCTGCGGATCGTCGAGAGGGGCAAGCCTAGCGCACGACAGAGTTCGTCAAACGGCAGGCCAAGCAGAGCCGCCAAATCCTCGACTTCTTTCGCGGGGATCCCTTGGTGGACCGCAACCGCCAGTTCGCCCCAGCTTGCGGCACTCGCTTCCTGGAAGCGCTGGATGTTCCGGCACCGATCTACTGAATTCTTCGCCTTCCGAATCACGACAGCTCTCCCCTTGCGTGCATCGTTGCAGCGCACGGGGCTGCTCGACTCTGCTACGCTAACACTATGTGCTCGCACTTCGTCAATCGCGTCTCGTATAGCGGCTACTGCCTTCCCAGGCGGTAGGCGCACGCGCGTCCATTCCGCCCGAGGCGGACTGGGACGTTGAAAACGCAGTCTCCCTCGGGCTTTTGCCCCCTCGAGGAGACTGCAATGCCCCCCAATTTTTCAGACCTGTTTCAGCTGCTCGAAGAGCGCGGCTTCGTCCACCAATGTACCGACGTTGAAGGACTTCGTCGGTCTTTCGCCTCGGGCACCCTGACCGCGTACCTGGGCTTCGATGCAACCGCCGACAGCCTCCATGTGGGTCATTTGCAGGGCTTGATGTTGATGCGCTGGCTTCAGCGCGCGGGCCACCGTCCCATCCTGCTCATCGGTGGTGCCACCACCCGGATCGGCGATCCGAGCTTCCGGGACAGCAGTCGCCCTATGCTTGATGCGGCAACGATCGCGGCGAACATTCGGGGCATTTCGAGCGCCTTCACGCGGTACCTCACGTTTGATGGCGGTGCCAATGGAGCGCTCGTCGTGAACAACGAGGAGTGGCTGGACGGCCTCGGTTACCTCGAGTTCCTGGATCAAGTCGGCCGACATTTCACCGTCAATCGGTTGCTCGGTCTCGATGCGATCCGCTCCCGGCTCGAGCACTCGCTGTCCGTCCAGGAGTTCGCTTACACGCTGCTGCAAGCTCACGACTTCACCGAGCTCGCGAGGCGGCATGGCTGCACACTGCAGGTGGGAGGGGCCGATCAATGGGCGAACATCATCAATGGCATCGAGCTTTCTCGGCGCAAGGGAGGACCAGCGTTGTTCGGGCTCACGATGCCGCTGCTGGCCACCGCTGACGGCCGAAAGATGGGAAAGTCAGCACAGGGGGCGGTGTGGCTGAACGCGGAGCGGCTCACTTCGTTCGACTTCTGGCAGTTCTGGAGAAATACGGATGACCGCGATGTGGGTCGCTTCCTCGCTCTCTTCACGGAGCTACCGATCGATGACGTCCGCAGGCTGTCTGCCCTACAGGGTGCCGAACTCAACGAAGCAAAGGTCGTTCTCGCAAACGAAGCGACCAGCTTGGCTCACGGGGCGGAGGCGGCCGGGGTGGCAGCACGTGCGGCCGGTGGTGTCTTTGGCCAAGCCGACGATGCGGAGGGTCTCCCAACCGTGTTGCTGAGTCATGAGCGCTTGGTCGCCGGTGTCTCCCTCGCTGAACTGGCGGTCGAAGGCGGGCTCGCGAACTCGAGAAGTGCCGCTCGCCGGCTCGCTGAGGGGGGCGGCCTTCGTCTTGATGGAGAGCCGGTGAGGCAAGCGGATGTAACGCTTTCGGCGGGGGCCGCAGAATGGAGGCTGTCGGCTGGAAGGAAGCACCACCTTCGGATTGTGCTGGCCGATCAACAGCGTTAGCCAGACAGCCGTGGCACCGATACGGAGAGCATGTGGAATCGTTGGCTGAAGAAGCAAGGGCGGTCAGGGCCACTACCGCCACCGACTGCCGAATCGAATTCACCCTGCGACGCCTCCTTCGAGTGCCATGAGATATCTAATCACGTCCTCGACACGCCCTTCTGCCACCAAATGCTCGGCCGTCTGGTGGCCGAAGGGTGCCAACGGTTCGTTACGGAACCAGAGGATTGTCCGTCCGAGGTCGCCGTTCAAGTCGCTGGCGGCCTGTAATACACGCAGCGAAGCTCGAATGAGGCACTGCGCCCCCTCCGAAGCTGACACCATACCTGTGGCGTTGCCGTAAACCGCGGCCAACTCGGCGAGCCGCTCGGCGTCAATACCCAGCAGCTCGCAGAATCGGATTGTTGAGAGCACCGTCGGGCCTGCTTCCTTGTCGCGCAGGTGGTCCAACAGGTCTACAAAGTCGCGGACTGGTGTAAATGCGTGATTGGCCATAGATATACCGAATGGTAGTGCTCCGGCCGCCGAAGGCCTGAAGATGCGACGTGGCCTTTAAAAATGGGAAATCACGTTGCCTGTTTTGGAATGGTCGAATAAAACGCACCTGAATCCCCGTCGCCCATTAAGACATCGTGTAACACATGGCTGATCTGAGTGCGCTCAAGGTGAGGCGGTCTGCGATAGCCTTTTATTGACCATCCTTCTACACGTGCCCGGTCAGCATGCGTTTGGCACGCCACGACCATGTAGTTGGCTGCGTGAGGCGAGCACATCCCCTTGGTTGTACGACGATCGGATGCCATACGCCCACCGGTCAGGATTATTTGATAGCACTGAGATACTGAATACTCTTTGAGTAAGTTATCGATAAGAGATTCGAGCGATCTTAAACTCGGGGTGCCGAAGCGGCGTTCACTTGCTGCATGAATGAAGAACTCCTTGCATTCTTCGGACGCAAGTTCGCGCGCAAATTCGATGCACTCGGCCTTCCACCCGGCTGGTCGAGCGGCTGAGCGCATTACTTCCTCTGTTTTCCTGATGAACTCTGGCGCGCTGGGAACTCTTAAAGTCCATCGTACACGTGTTAGATGTTCTCCAATAAAAAGCAGTTCTTTTTGAGTTAGTTCATATGGAAAGTATTCTGGGTCTGGAGAAATTATTCCCAGGTCAATCAGGCATTTAATTAGGCGGTATTCGTAGTCGGCGCCTCCTGGCGCAAAACGTATTCCCGAAGAGGTAATCCCGCCCAGCCGGCGATCGTCGATCCATCCGCAACAACGCACGAGAGTCAAAAGTGATACGGCTGTGCGGACGGACAGGTTATGGGGTTCAACATGAGTTGGTGAATAGCTCCAATTTTCTGAACAAAACTCAACCGCTCTTTTCCTTCTCTCGCGAACAAGCCTCGCGTTGCTCTCCGAAGCGGCCTTTAGGCATCCGGCGCAGCCGCAAGAGGGCGTATCCTCGTGATTGCAGGCGATACAACACAACCTCTCACGTACTAGCCGAGATTTGCTGAGCAACTGTCGCACCATTGCCGAACCACATCGACGGCACGACTCGTTGGTTGGCTGCGGCGGAAAGAATTGATGCAACATGCTGACATGGCAATGGATATTGAACTCGCGTATCAGCGATAAGACGTTCTCACCCGAGTAGTAGCGACGAATCAGATCCGACAACTCATCCTTACTCAAGTGTTCGAGAGGGGAGGTTTGCTCCATGGTTTCTCTGTACAAAACTACGAAATGTAGTCAAGAATACCGTGGTCGGCAACCTCGTCTTGGATGATGAGCTGCCGAGTCAAGCTTGCAATTTAATTGCAAATTTTCTCGTCAATTTAAACCAATTTAAATCTTGATTTTTTTCAAGGAGCAGAACCTATTGCAACCCGTTGATTCAGGCTGAGAAGATGTCCGGGCTCCCATTTTGAAAATTTGTAATTGCACGGGGGGCGCGATCGCCGGATGTGGCGTTGTGGCACTTTGGATTTGCAAGATCGATCTGATCGGGAAGGCCGGTGATAACGATTGGCAACGGTAGGACGCGTGTTTCCGCGTTGATCAGCCGGAGTTGGGGCGGCGGCGGCCAGTGTGTGACGGTCGCAAGGAGGGCTCGGACCCGGAAGACATGGATGATCGGTGCATTAAGCATCTGATGGCGCGCCTGATGCATTTGGCTGCGCATGGGACGAAGGCGAAGTCGCCGACGGGATCAACGCGCCACGCTGAATGCGAACGCACAACACGTCGGTTGTCGGATGCCTACCGGAAAGCGGAGGGCTGCGCCTGAATGATCACTCGGGAGGACAAGCCAATGTAAAGCTTCCGACGGGTTCGACCGAATGAAGGCTGTCGGCAGGCGGAAAGCAGCACATTCGGATCGTGCTGGCCGATCAACCGATTTCACCGGACCGCCTCGGCACTGATACGGCACGCCACAGGGTTGCGATCCTAAGAAACAGGGTAGGCCACCGCGATTTACTGGTCGGCTACGTAATCACAAAATAATTTCATTCAATTGAATGGTGTAGTTATGCTTGCGCTGCGCAATGCAGAGACAGCATGGCGATAAAGCTGCTCGCGACCTTGTTTATCTCGGAAAAAAAATCGTTTGGATCGCCAAGGCTTTGAATGGAAATGTTGTTCTGGCCGTCTCCAGTGCGTGAATGAAAAAAACGATTGCGAATCGTAGTCGTTAGACTGCAAATGTCACGAAACCTGATGTCGAATTGGTGGGTTGCGATGTCTTTTGTAGTAAATCCGTTGAAGTGATTGGAAAGAGAGCTCCAATGAAGAGTCTTGTCCGTGTACGAGGAGAAGTCGAGCCGGTACACAAAGTCAAGTAGTACTGCGTCAATGAACTTTCCCTGGGCGACGAATTTCTTAAGGAAGCCCATTTCTCCGGTCTTGTCGTTTCCGGCAAAGAGAGTCTTGAGGTCGTCGAATGTGCCGTAGTAATCGGAGGAGGATCGGCAGTATAAGAGTGGGGCGCTAAATGCTATCCTTTCCAGGAGACGATAAAGATGAGTGAAAGCGGCGGCATGGCAATTACGGTGGGTTTGTAAAAAGTAGTGTGAAAACTCGATCAGAATGTCTTGATAGAAGTTTCGATTCAGCGGAATTGTTTTTCTAATAAACTCTCTCTCATTGAGGTCGACGCCGAATCTGCGAAGAAAGTCAGCGAATGCGTCGCGCCCGCGTTTCGTACGTGTGCTCTGAGGAAGTACAGAGTAGTTCACAATTTGGCGTAATTGTTTCCCGCGGTACGTCAGAGCACTCGAGCCGATCAGTGTCTTTATAAGGAGGTATTGGTACGATCGATCAGCACCGGTTGGTAGCCTGGTGTCAAAGGTGTAGTCGATCCCGGAAACCGTTATCGGCATGTCTAGATCCAGTCGGTAATGCGATCTAGAAGGGCGTATTCCTCAAGTTCTTTCAGCTCGCCGTAGTTGCCAATGAATTTAGACACGAGCTCTCGTCGAAGTTTCCCAAGATTTACTTTGCTGACATTAATTGAAGAAAAGGCGGCTTCAAAAGTTCTGACTGCCGCTGCAAATTCACCCAGCGTGGCGGACTCGATAGCGTGCAGAGATGATTTGATGCCGACGCAGAATCCGATGAAGTTATTCTGTACCCGGAGCCAAATCCCGAGCTCCGGATCTTCGCTCAAAAAATTGACGAGCTCTACGACGTCTGAAAATTCAATGTTTGTTGTTGGGATGTCTGATTCTATAATTCTACTTGCGATCAGCTCATCCATTTTTTCTTCGATGATTTTCTGATTGTCAATGTTCACGGAATTGCTTAAGTAAGCAACATACCCCTTAACGAAATCCCCTTTTTTGAATGAACTTGACGCACGCACCCGTCCCGCGCCTTTTTCTGTGATCAAGTTAATGTCGAGAGCCCCAAAGTCAAAAAATGAATCGGCTAAAACCTCAATTTGATGTCTCGCCGACATAGGGCGTTGGCCATTGTTTAGGGTAATCATCCGGTACAAAAGCCGGTCTCGCGAATCAGTAAGTACAAAGCTGACATGGATAGGGCGGCAAGAGTTGAACTCGGCTTTTCGCGAGGCGCGCTCGAGCGTAGTCAGGCGTTGTATTCCGTCGAGTACGAATCCATGGTGAATGTGGTCAGAGATGTACTTGGCAGCGTTTTCAATTGATGCCGCAGTTTCGTCACTCATTCGATGGATCAGAGCTATCGTTATCGGGGGCATCACGCAGCCTCGAACGATGTCGTCTTCAAGGCGCGAGTAAAACCGGGTTTGTAAGGGATCTCGCTGCATGTCGAGGCGCCCTATCAAGGGAAAAAAATGCTCCAGGGCTTCCGCATAAGTGGCTGTTGCATTTACCACGTATCCTGAGATTACTTTGTCAGGAGATACCGTATGAAATTCCATGGGTTTTTGTCCGAAATTATAATGGTGGCAAACGCTGAAGCGTCAGCGCCTCAATTCTCGATGCACTTGCATTGCTAACGGGAAGGTTGGGCGCCGTACATCACTTTTCTCGTGGACTCAGTTTTTTATATCTACTCGGGGGCGGTGCCTTAAACGTCCGCGCTCGGCTATCAACGTACCTTTGAATAACAAATCTCGTTTTTGCTCAAGAAAACTGTATTGACCTTTTCTGGATCAATCGGATCTCTCGTAAAGAACCAACTCCTCGGCGGAGCACTATCCGATAGCTGACTCCCGAACGCGATGCCTTAGAAGCTTGGGAAAAGATTTCAATGCCTTGGCGATCGAAGCGAGAACTGCCTGATTCTCCACTTCGCATTCCCAAATCACTATCACCTGCCATCCCCCCGCCTCGAGATCGGCCCGGACTTTGGCATCCCTCAATTTGTTTCTTGCCAGCTTTGCAGCCCACCATTCCGAGCGGGTCTTCGGGATGCGAAAATTAATGCATCCTTCATGACAATGCCAGAAGCAGCCGTGAACGAAAACCACCATGCGTGGCCCAGCAAAAACCAGATCGGGGCGACCGGGCAGTCGCCCGTCATATAGGCGATAACGGAGCCCGGAAGCCCAGAGCGCACGGCGCACTATTAGTTCGGGCTTCGTATCCCTGCCACGTATCCTGGACATATTCTCAGATCGCGTCAGCGGTCCGGTCTTGGGGTTCCGCCGCTTCCGTCCTGTGCTTTTCGGATCTGAGCCGCGCTGATCAGGACTCATTGCACCGGGTTGCGCTCTTGATGACACTGGTTACCTCGTCCAGCCCAAGTGAGGGGAGATTTGCAAGATCAACCGTGTACTTCACCGACACTACGCCCGATGGGGGCAGGAAGTCGTCAGGTATTCGGGGAAACTCCTCGTCGACGACGTATACCTCCGCACCCCGCACGAGGAAGCGCAGAAGCTCTCCAGAGCTCCGCACCTCCTCAGACCACCCCAGGTTCGCCATCTTCGTCATGAACCAGTCCAACGCCGCAGCATCGGTGCGAAGTAGGTCGACGATCGCATCCACCTGAGTCGCCAACGATTCGTCGCCTGCGATGCTCTCCTCCAATTGGACAGAGACGAACAACAGCTGGCATCCGGCAGGCGCCCGAAGCTGATCCAGGCGTGAGATCTCATGTTCGGGGCGGCTCTTGCGTGTCGTCTTCACCTCGATACGCAACCGCTCACCGACGAAATCGTGGCGCTCCGCATCCGGCCCGCTCCAATGGTCGACGGCGGACGGTCCGAGCACCGGAATCATCAAGGAGCGCAGCACCAGCAATTCACCGAAGAGTCCGATCTGGACGGTCTTGTCCATCGCTGGACGCACCGGCTTCCACGCCGACTGCCACGCTCGGATCGTCGCAGCCACTGCCTTCCAAGGCTCCCGTGCCTCCTGCACAACCGCAGCCACAATATCCCTGCAGAAGGGGGTGAACACCTGCTCATGCGACGGCGGTGCCGAGAGTGCAAGCACTTCTCCCGGCTCAAGGCTCCGGTGTCGTACTTTGAGTCCGTTCAGATCAGACGGTGGAGCCCCAGTCGGACCATGGTCCACAGGGATCAACAGGTGCAGGTGGCCGCCTTGGTCCATGGCTAAAGACAGTGAAGTACCGCTTCCGTTCACCTTGACCGGTATGGTGGCCAAAGCGTCCTCGCTCTGCGGCCGCATGGAACGGAGCTGAGCCCAATGCATTGGGGTGATGCCTTCAATCATTGGACACCATGCTGTTCACAATCCATGTTGTCCCCGCGTCCGTCGTCTGCGGCAGACTCAAAGCCAAGGCGATCACGGGCTTTGCGTGCGGAACATCGAGGTACTCAGGATCCAACGGATAGACGATAAGAAGCCCCTGGGTCGACGGTCTGGCGGCTCGCATGGCCTCTGCGTCGTAGGCGCCACTGTCCCGTTTGTAGGCATCCGGACCGTTTGGCAGGTCTACTCCTTCATGAGCGGGGTCAGTCAGAATGCCGATGCTCTCGCTGCTGACACGCTTACGGCGGACAAGGCCGACCTCTCTACCGCCAAGGGAAATGGTTCGTTCGCTACCGGGCGACGCAACAAATACAGACCAGTCGGTCAGTTCCCCAACTGCGGCCCGTTCCATGATCCAGTCGGCCAGTAGATCGTTGCGGAAGACGACAATGTCCTCGTTGATTCGGTAGCCACGAAGGAATGTCGCGATGGTCTCTGGAGCAACGTCGCGCGCCAGTAGTCCCCCGTTGCGCTGCACACTGGGCGAAACTTCTGCAATGAAGCGGTCCGTCAAGGTGAAGTTGGCCTGCAATTTCGACGGATCGGACAGGGGAAGCAAAACGGTCTGCGGGTGCTCACCCGACCAGGAGTCCTGCCGCGCTTGTTCAGTGCGGGACTTGTTACGTGCCGTCAGAAGAAGATCGCTGTGCGCGCGGAGCCGGATGGCCATCTGATCCGGTCTGCGTCCGGCGTGGGCCAGTGCGATGATGGAATCCCGCAGCGACTGTTCGACAAGGGCAAGTTCTGAAAACCATCGGGCGATCCCGTCGGTGGTCCAGATACGGATGAGATCCTCATAACCGCGACGGAAGCCGTACCAGCGGGCCATCTGCAGCAGGGTATCGCACATGGAGGCGGTGCGCAGGAAATAGGAGACCGTCAGCCCCTCCAGCGTCAACCCCCGGGACAGCCGGTTGCCGCCTACCGCTACGATATGCCGTCCGGGCTTCTCGTCATACTCCAGGTTCTCACCGCTGATACTGTTGAGCTCGAGAACCACGAGCTCCCGAAGCACTGCAACGGCGGCTTTTAGCACGGTCTCGTCGTTCGCGGGAATATCGACGCCGGTTTTTATGTTTTCCCATACCGGGCCGAAGATCATCTCGATCCGTTGGCCCTGGCGCTCGGCCTCGCGCCACAAATCCAACTGTTCACGGATGGCATCGGCGATGCGCCTCTGGTCATCCGTCCTTTGGCTCACATGCACCAGCATGGTGTGGGGTTTTCCGGCGAACCCGCGGAGGTTCCGCACGCCACCGGCAAGACAGAACGAGATGAGGGCGTCGGCGAGCGAATCCGGCAGCGTGTCTCTGGCGAAGCCCAGGACGATCTCGGTCCTTCTGCGTTTGCGGGAACCCCGCAACGCCTTCACATCCGCCTCTGACACCGTGCGGAGCACATCACGCCCCTGGGCGGTCACTCCGAAGAGTTCCTCGGTTCCCGTGTAGCCCTTCGGACGGGGCAACTGGATGACGAAATCCTTGGGGAAGAGGTCGACGCCAACCCTCCGGTCGACAGCCTCCGGGTTGATCAGGACATTGGCAAACGGAGTGGCCGTATAGGCGATGTAGGCCGCTTTCGCTGCCCGCGTTAGTATCGAGCGGATCAGGGCGTTGGTCTTGGATGGCGCCAGATTCTCATCGTTGTCGTCGTCCTCGCCGACGGCTGGGTCCGACGGCCGGTTACCCTTCGTGTTGATTGACGCTTGGTCCGCCTCATCGTCGATGACCAGCACGGCCATGTCATCAAGGTAACTCGAGGCAGACTCCAACCAGCGATCCAGCTTCTGCAGGACGGCGACGTTCTTCTTCACGACAGCAAGAAAGGGTCCCGGGAACTGGAGGACGTGCTCATCCTGCGATGTGAAGTCCTCGGTGGGCGTTGTCAGCGTGCACCATTCCCCTCCGCATCTTTCCCCCGGCAGACCGTCCGCCTGCGCCCCGATCAGCTCCCGTTCCAGGCGGTTCTGCGTCTGGCTCCGTAAGGAATCGTGGATGCCGGACAAGACGATTACCATCCGGTACCCCGCGTCCACAGCACGCGCCGCGACAGCGGTGTAGTTCGCTGTCTTGCCGCTCTGGACATAACCGACGACCAGACCGCGTCCCTGAAACGGAGAGCCCTGCTGTGGATCCGGGAGATGACGCAGAACTCTGAGTGACTCGGCGGCCACCGAGTCGACCTGCTGCGGTTCCCACTTTGGGTCGGCGCGTAGCAGCGCATCCAGGCGGCCCCAATGGGTCCATGATCCGGTGATGAGGCGATCCGTCCAGACCGGCTTCGGCGGTACCGCCCCAACGATACGGACTGTCTCCATCAGTTGTCTCGTTCAGCCATCAGGTGCTTCTGGACTTCCATCTCATCCAGGCCACAGAGAAAGTCTGCCAAGTGCGCGAGGGCATGAGGGTCGGAGCGGATCTGCCTCACCAGGGCGGACAGGCCCGGGTTGAGCTCACTGACCTGAATGTCGAGAGAACCGGTCAGCCCCTTCGTCACCTTCCACAAAAACTTGTCCGTCTTTACCTCCTTCACCCCGATCCGCGGCGCTGGAGCGGGCGCCTCCCTCGTCGACCCGGCAGGTGATACAGCGGGCGCGGGCGCTTTTCGGGTGCTATTCCCTGCGGCGCTGCTGGCTCCCGCACTGCCGCTGGCAGGAGACGGCACCGGCGGAGTGGCTAGTGTCTGCCGTGGCTTGCGGTACTTCTTCTGGCTGTCTTTGCGAACAATATCGGCGAGACTTTTAATCTCGGTCTGAAGCTGCATGGGAAGCTGGACGATCTGCTTGCTGATGTTGATCTTTAAGGCGTCGTCTAGCGCCCTGTCGAACTCGACGATTACTCTGGCGAGTTTGGTCTTCTCGTCGTTGGTTTTCCACATCTGATGCCAGCCGCCCCACTTGATAAGGCGGTCGTGGCGGTAAATGAAGAGCCCCTGAGTATCGTTCCAATTGCCGTGCAGACTGATCAGCTCACGTGCCCGTCGTGCGGCATCGGCACCGTCGGCCTCGTGATATGCCGCGATCTCGTCCTCGGTCGGCAGCAGATAGGCCTGCACCAGAACCTTGCCATCTTCCGCCTCAGTGGGGATGCGAACTGTCTTCTCGTCGTAGGCGACGGCCAACGGGTGGCCAACCGGATTGTTCGGCTCGACGTGGTTGCCATTGATGGTGATGTTGACCCGCTTCCTGCCTGCCGCCTTACCTTCCAGGAAGCGGTGAAAGACCAGCGCGAGATGACGCTCCAGAAGCATGACCTCAAACGAAAAAGGGTCCAGCCCACGGGTGTTCGGCATGCTCTGCGGCGGACGCATGTCCTTCCAGAGAACCACCGTCCCCTGGTTTCCGAGCACAGTCGCCTCCTCCTCCCATGGTTCCAGAGGGTCGGACTTGGCAATCCATCCCTCCATATCCTTGGCGTCCCAGGTCAGGTGGTGTGCTGGCGCCCCATCGCGTTTGCTCACAACTGTGAAGACCCTGGTCTGGGACCAGGAGGCGCCCTTCAGGCCGTAGCCGTATTTTCCGAGGCTGTTGTCCTCGTACTCGGAATCGCTGCCGATCCGCATGGCCTCGGCCAATCTGGCTCGCTCCATTCCACAACCATTGTCGGCGATGCTCATCCACCGGCCGTGCCCGCCGTCCGGCCGCCCGAAGGTGATATCAATCCGGGTTGCATCGGCACTGATAGCGTTGTCCACTAGGTCAGCGACAGCCGAGGACATCGTGTGGCCCACCGCGGCCAGGATATTCACCAGCCGGGCGGGGTTGGGGGGCAGTTCTACACCATTCGGTCTCGCAATGAACGAGGCCGGAGCAGTCCCAGCTCCCTCCCGGGGAGCCAAGAATAGATCCGGGCGGGCTTCGCTGAGGATTCGCCAAGTCCGCTCACCCTCCTCGCCGTGCAGCGCAATCATGCCCGAGTTTGCAAGCTTGCTGCTCTCGCCGTCCGCCAGAATCGCGCGGGTTACCGGGTCGTCCTTCGGAAACACCGCCCATGAGCCGGAGGCAGGGGTCGCTCCGGCCTCGATCTCCATGGCGAACAGGCAACCAGGAGCTACAAACTGGTAGAGCTTGTCCTTCGGGCAGTTGCCTTCAAGGCGCCAGTTCTTCTCCTGGCGCTTCAGCCACTGCCTCGCCGTGTGCACCCCGCTGTCCGTGTCGTACATCAGGTCCATTTCGACTTGATCGGAATCCTTGGCGGCCGGGAAGACCCGGTCAACCACGTCCCAGTCAAAATTCACGGCCCTCTGCTTGGACCCCTCCTTCCCCTGGCGGCGGTACTCGTGGAACATCCCTAGTTCGCTGTGGGTAAGGACTCGCAGAATCAGGAAACGCATTTCTTCTTTTCACTCCTCTCGGCGATCACTGCCGGCTGCTGTTTCAAGCCCATCAATTCCCTGCGCATGTCCGGAATCGGCTGGCAGCCGATCATCGAGCGTATCTCAATGGCGATTGCGTAGGAAACGAGCGGTGGTACGGCATTGCCAATCTGCTTGAAGGCAGGATTCATACTTCCACGCAGCACGAACCCATCAGGGAAGGACTGCAGCCGCGCCGCCTCCCTGACCGAAATGGTTCTCGCCTGTTCGCTGTCAAAATGAATGTGGCTGTAGGAGTCCTTGCCGAGGTGCGCCATTAGCGTGCGCACGGGCTTGTCTCGGTACAACTTCCACCACTTGTTCGGAAACTTCCCGGGGTCGTAGGGCAGCGTCCAATTCTTGATGAAGGCCTGCATCTCGTCAGCGTCAGCTCCTCTGCTTTCGCCCGACCGCCACCGTTTGTTCATTAGTTGCTGGCGCTTTTCCTCGACGAAGCGCCAGATCTCCGGGTATTGCCAGCCCTCCTCCATCATGCGGAAGATCTTGTAGTCGCGGGGAAGGTAGCGGATGACGTGGCCGGTGGTGTTATCGGTAGTGCCGAATTCCGGCCATTGCCGCATCAATCGGGACCAGGCGGTGGTCGGTTGACGGGAGGTGTAGAACACGGGTTCGGCAGGATCCTTCCGGCCGCGCGCGATCTGTCCGCGCTCTAACAGATCCATGGCGAAGATCGGGGGCAGGTCGGCGAGCGCCTCGCCAGCAGTGGTAGCCGGCGGCAGGCCGTCCTCTTCGGACGGATCGCTAATCCAGCAGTGGCTGTGCTCGACCTCCCGGCTGTGCCTAGTGTGCTGCGGGATCAGCTTCCGGGCCGTCGCGCGGGTTCCCTCATATCCAGCGGGCAGCACCGTAAAATGAGTGGGAGTGGGAAACACGACGTCAGCATCCAGGCTTTCGTGAACACCAATCAGAAACATCCGCTCCCTTGTCTGGGGGACGCCGAACCACGAAGCATTGAGCAGAGTGTAGCGGACCACATAGCCCTCTTCGCGGAGGTGCTCGGCCACGGTCTCGGCGACGTTCTTACCCCCGTGATTCAGGATATCCGGCACGTTCTCCATCAGAAGAGCGAGAGGCTTTGTTTCGCGGACGTAGTGCAGATAACGCTGCCAGAGGTTCACCCGGCCGTCGACCAGAAATGCAATGTCCGCGTCATCCTCGTCGCGGCGGTAAGCCTCGTGACGAAGTTTCGCGCGCCCGACACGCGCAAAGGCCTGACAGGGCGGTCCGCCCACGAGCACATCCACTTGCTCATCGACTCGGCCGGCGATGCCCAGGTCCCGGAAGATGGAGCCGGGATCCTCCTGAGTTATGTCGCGGGCCTTGAAGTGGGCTTGCAGGTTATTCCCTTGGCTGATCGCCGCGAAGTTGGCCCCATGGGACTCGGCGGCCCATGGGTCCAGCTCTACTGAGGCAGCTAGCTCAAAGCCTGCCGTGGCAAACCCAAGCGAAATGCCGCCACATCCGGCGAACAGGTCCATAAACCGTGGCGGATTTCCTCCCCTGAGCCGGGCGATCTTTCGTCGAATTGCTTTTGACACGGCCATTTACAACATTCCCAAAATCCGCATTGCGCCCCTGTTGAGCAGTTGTCCATAAAAAAGGCAGCAATATCACTGGCGAATAGCCCTGAGCTCTCCGGTGCCATGCTGACCACGAGCCGTTACCCAATGTCTGCGCCGACTGCTGCCTTATCCAGCCGTCTAAGCCCGCGCGGGAGAGCGCCAAGCACCTCCCACTTTGAAGGCAGGGATTTTTTGGCAGCAGCCAAGCGATAGGCTGTGCGCTTGCCCACCTTCAGGTAGGCAGCCACCTCATCAAGGATCAGTATCTGTCCTGGCTCGTCCTTCGTCGCTTCCTTACCCGGCACCGGACGGTGCAGACAGTCATGTCAAAGTTGGCAAGGCTAAGGTATTTTTGCGCAATGCTGAGCAGTAGTATTTTTACTTTGGCTCTTCTTGGCTTTGAATCACCGTGTGAGAAGCGGTGGCGCAAGTGGTCTCGGCCTAGGGTTCGGGGGGGACTCCAGATAGGAGTCCTTCCTACTTTCCCAATTTCTCGTGCGCAGCCAGTAAAGCCGTTGGCGTCGATGTTCCACGACGCGCTCCTAGAGCAGCGCGTGACGAAGGACCAACCGCTGGGTGCCCGGCGCGCGCTGGTCGATGGCGTCCTCAGGTCAAACACGGAGCACGCAAGGCAACCTTTACGATTATCGCCCTCGATTTCGATAACGGGAATCACCTGGCCGCTGTCTGCTGAGGTTCGAGCAACGTGGTTACGTTCGCCAAGGCCCGTGCCCATTCGCGTGCGATGAGAGACTTAAGCTCGTCTTCCAGCTTCAGTCGGGCCTCATTTCCGAACCACTCGCGATTGTGCTCGGCGACGCGGCTCTTATAACCAGGGCCTTGACCCCACTCGTCCATGCAGGCTTGCCACAGAAAGGGGTCCGCCTTCAGCGCATCCCTGAAAACTGTTTGGGCCATCAACTGGACCTTTCGCAGCAGTTCTTCGTAGGAGGCGGTCAGCACGCGCTCAGCTTGAGCCAGCAGCTCTGCTGCCTCTGCATATCGCGGTGTTGCTGCCAAGAGCTTGCAGTGACCCGTAAACTGCTGCACTGGCTTTTCGAGGGCCATTACAGCGAGGCGTCTGGCGCTGTAGCCAATATGGTGCGCATAGCTCAGTTGCGGCCATTCGCCCTCGCGGCGCACAGCCGCCCGCACTGTGCTGGCATAGGCGACTTGAATTTGTGCCAGCAGGCTCTCCTGGACGTGGCCTTGTGGAGGCGGAACAGTGGCGTTCTGTGCTGCCCACGTGTGCATTGTTTCGCCAGCGTCCCGAAGTACCGCCTGTATGCGTTCCTCGCCGTGATTGTGTAGCAAAGTGCGCGCACCGTTAATGGCCTCGCCAAGGCGTGTGCAGAACGCCGCGCGCGCGCGCGTCAGTCGTTCGAGCAGAAACGCCTGCGCTGATGACGCCGCGTCTTCATTGGCGTTGAAAAAGGCTACGCTTAGCGTTTGCAGGCCGAGGGGTTCGAGAGCAAGGGCGATCTGCTCGGCCTTCAGCTCGTAGCCCTCCTCGACGCTCTCGACAGGGGCACTTGAGGCGTCGTCCTTCATTGCGAGTGCTTCGGTTGGACGAGGCAGCACCATAAGGGCTGCGTTTGTGTCCAATGTGCGAACGCCGGCATCCTTCGCTCGTTCGAGCAGGAGCCGTGCTTCCGCGCCGGGGGCATTGTTGAAGTAAGAGCACATGACAGCCAGCGTGTGTGGGTCATCGAAGTGGACTTCGATGTCCTCGCGCGCGGCGTTCCGGTCGATCCCCTTGGTGTCAATGAAGCGCACCGTAAGGTCCGCCACCTGTAGCAACCTCTCAGGGACCACAACTTCGATGCGGCGCGGCAGAGTGAAGTCGGGGCTCCGTCCGTTGTTGATGGCGCTGAAAATGTCGCGCAACCAAGCCTTTGGTGACTTGCCACAGGCACTGTCATACCAGATGTCCCGTTTGTCACGACGATGCAGGTTCATGCGGCTGAGAAACTCGACTGCGAATTCGCGCTGCGTGGGGAACTCCTGCGCCAGCTGTTTGGCGGGGTCTGTCGTCGTTCGCTTGCCGTCTGGGCCCTTGGTACGTTGGACGGCGAGGCCGGCCATGTTGCGCAGTGCCCGGGCGACTTCCTTGGAGATGCCCTGCGATTCTTGGCCAGTAGGCCCCTCCTCTTCGGAAGCGACGGCCCCCTTAAGAATGCTGTCAGCCAGATCCAAGACGTCCTGCCGTAATTCGTTGTCGTCCTTGGGCTCCACAATGAGGCCAAACTGGGGGCCTGTGCGTAGATGAACTTCGCACACCGTGATGCCTCCGCCACCGACCTCAAGGACTGGCGTCATCGACCCATCCTCTTTCTGGATTTCGAGGCCAGTCATCTTGCAGATGGCCGTGGACTTGCCGACGCCGATGCTGCCAATGAAGGCGATCTGGTGCTCACGTTTAAGCAGCATCGCCGCTCCACGGTTCAGCTCGTCGGTGTACTCCGACAGCCGACGCTCAAAGGCATGCGGCGTGTCAGGCTGATCTCGGAGTTGCGCGAGCTCACGAGCAACCTGCTCGGCTTCCCAGAGCATGTCTTGGTTGGGATGGTCTAGGGGGGGTCTTGGAAGCACCTGCCACGTCCGATGGAGCGCCTTCGCGAGCTCTGCTGCCTCGGGCGTGTCGAGCTGGTCGAGGATGTCTTGGACTTCCTGGAGGGTGACAGTACGGTCGCCGCTCTCGATGCGCGACAGCACCGCAGGGCTAAGCGAGACGCGCTTAGCGAGTTCCGCTTGCTTCATGCCGCTGCGCTCACGTACCTGCATCAGGTGCCGGCCTAATTCGGCGGCGGATACTACTTCTTCATTGGTGGTCATGTAGTTCGCTCCATTTCAGCGCGGTTGATTTCAACAGAAACCAGTGAGCAGTCGCGCAAGCTATCTTCGGTTTCAGGTGTGAATATAGAAATCTTTCACTTGAAAGTACACGTTTTAAGAAAACTTTCTTTTCGTGTGCAGGCTGAACGCTGCTTTACCGGTCTAGCGAGTCAGCTGTCACGTCGACTCATGTTGATACGAGCGAGTCCTCTCTCCCAAAAAGCGCAG
>Ga0123388_1098672_pt1 | contig 17739 bp, 15 predicted proteins | sample T0HHNO3metaT_FD_89916 | JGI IMG/M metagenome (GOLD analysis project Ga0123388, IMG submission 89916) | Methane-oxidizing artificial microbial communities from Washington, USA to study methane cycling - T0-HHNO3 metaT (Metagenome... | ecosystem: Engineered > Modeled > Simulated communities...
TCCAGCACCACCATCGGAATGAAAACATTGTGTTCTTGAAAGCGAAAGATGGACGTTGGGTCGTGCATCAGTACGTTGGTGTCCAACACGAACAATTTTTTGCCGGCGGATTGAATATTCATATTATCCTTGTAAAAAGCGTGGAAAGACGGTTTCAACAGAAACCCGGTGCTGCGCTGAATGTATTTCTACTCTATCTGTGGAGTTATCGTCAACCGAGCTATCGCTTGGCCTGTGTCCGATAAGCGCTGATGCCGTGGACTTAAAGGAGTAGTGCGATCTCACCGTCAATTCCGGCTTTTTTAAAAATCCTTGTGCCAATAATCGACTACTCTCCAGGTTCTCTATACTTAAGCCGTCGTCATTGCCTTGGTATAGTCGGTTACAATAGAGCGCATATGTCGCGACAACTTAATTTGTATCGGTATTTTTAGGATAGCTATTTATGACATTCTCACCCTCAAGCCAGCCAGACTTGGATTGGAGCCAGATTAGGGAAACCATCAAACTGTTGACCGTCTCGGTTGCTCAGGTTGAAGGCAGTATGAAAGCCGGCGACGAGTCGGTTTCAGCCTTGGCCGACTCGTTTACCGGTATGGTTGAAGAGATGAAAAATATCCATCAGATACTGAGCGGTTTTCAGCAGAGCGAGAGCCGCGACCAAGCTTTGGCGCATTGCGAGGCGACCCAGCATAAAATCTATTCGGCGATTGTGGCGTTCCAGTTTTATGATCGCCTGCAGCAATGCTTGCAACACGTGTCTAACAATCTAAAAGGCTTGTCGATCATCATCGATACGCCGCACAGGTTATATAATCCTGCCGAATGGTATAAGTTTCAGGAAAGCATTCGTAACCAGTACACTATGGAATCTGAAAAAGTGATGTTTGATGCTATCCATCAGGGTAAAAGCGTCGATGAAGCGCTAGCCTTGTTTCAACAAGCAAACCAGCAAAGCGACGATGATGAAATCGAACTGTTTTAATTTTACTTGGCTACTTAAATCGTAAATGAAAAAAAAATCTCTGTTAATTTTGTGCCCTCTGTTACTGATATTAACGGCGTGTAGTAATCCAGGCTCAGAACCGCCGGTGGCGGGAAGTGTACCGGCCAAAAAAGCCCCGTCTAAAAAATCGGCGGCAAATAAAGTACCTGCGGCCACTGCAAAAAAACCGGCGTCTACCCCCGATACCGCGACCTATCCCATCGAAAGCGTTAGCAATAACTTTAAAGATGAACCGAATCTGCCGACCTTTCGCGCCGAGCCGTTGATGCCGCCGGCCGATATTCCGCCGCCTGCGCCAGCCAGTCCTGCTCTGACAGCATCCGCTCCCGCGGCGGCGGCTACGGCAACTGCGCCGGCACCGAGGTTTGTCATAGAAGACGCGCGCATCCCCAGCGGCACGCCGCCGGCGGTGGTGGCTTTAATTAGCGAGTCCGACCGCAGCCGCAACAGCGGCGATCTCGATGCGGCGGTGGTGGTGATGGAGCGGGCCTTACGTATCGATTCGCGCAATCCGACCCTGACCTATAAACTGGCGCAGCTCAGAATCAAACAAAATAAACCGCAACTCGCGGAAGAGTTGGCCGGCAAGGCGGCTCTGCTGGCTGGCGGCGATCTGGATCTGAAGCGCAAAAGCTGGTTGCTGATCGCCGAAGCCCGACAAATGCAGCAAAATTCCCAAGGGGCTAGAGAAGCTAAAGCCAAAGCGGATAGCTTTTTCGGTCGCTAGTGGCTGAGGGTTCCAAGCCGTCGCTTTCCGGCGCCGCCGCAAAATTGGGCGATATTTTCGGCGAGGGCGGCGCCTTAGCCGAGATTATCAACGGTTACTCGCCGCGCGCCGCGCAGATCGAGATGGCAGAGCAGATTGCTTATGCCATAGAGTCGCAGCAAAATCTGATCGCCGAAGCCGGCACCGGTACAGGCAAAACCTTTGCCTATCTGATTCCCGCGATCCTGTCCGGTAAGAAAGTCATCGTTTCCACCGGTACCAAAAATCTACAAGATCAATTGTTCAACAAGGATTTGCCGGTAATCCGCAAAGCCTTGAGCAAACGGCCGTTCAAAGCCAGCTTGTTAAAAGGCCGCGCCAACTACCTTTGTACTTATCGCTTGGAGCAGGCCTTGAATTCTGCTTTTGGTTACAGTCAGGAAGATGCGGCGGCCCTGGCACAGATCAAAGCCTGGTCGAAACGCACCAAAGCCGGCGACGTCTCGGAAGTAGCCGATGTGCACGACGGCGATCCCGTCTGGTTTCACGCGACTTCGACCACCGACAATTGTTTGGGTCAAAATTGCCCCGATTATGCCGACTGTTTTCTCACTAAAGCCCGCAAACAGGCTCAAGAGGCTGAAATCGTCGTCGTCAATCATCATCTCCTTTGCGCCGACTGGTCGATTCGCGAAACCGGTTTCGGCGAATTATTGCCCGATGCCGAAGTGGTCATCATCGACGAAGCCCATCAACTGGCTGATACCGCCTCCAATTTTTTGGGGGTGACGATCAGCGGCAAGCAGTTGGTCGATCTGGCCGACGACAGCTTGGCCGAATATTTTACTGACGCCAAGGATATGCCGGACTTACGTACCGCCTGCGAAGACTTGCAACACGAAGTGAAGGATTTGCGCTTGGCGTTTGGTCTGGAATTGCGGCGCGGCGATTGGCAGGACATCGAAACCAATCCAAAAATTGCCGGCGCGTTGGAATCCTTGCAAAAGCAACTGGCACGACTGACCGATCAACTGGAGCGCGCCTCGGTGCGCAGCAAAGGTCTCGAATCCTGCTTTGATCGCGCCGAAGCGCTAGACGCGCAACTGGAAACGCTGATTAACGACAAGGATGGACAGTGGATCAAATGGTACGAAACCTACAGTAAGTCATTTACCCTCAGCCGTACTCCGCTGGATATTGCCAAGGAATTTCGCGGCTTCATGGCCCGGCATAAAGCTACGTGGATTTTTACCTCGGCCACCCTGAGTGTGGCGAATAATTTCGTGCATTTTTCCAAGAATCTGGGTTTGAGCGGAGCGCTCAGCCAGAGCTGGGAGAGTCCGTTCGATTACCCGAATCAGGCCCTGTTTTACCATCCCAAAGGTCTGCCGCAGCCCAGCGATCCGGACTTTACCGACAAAATTGTCGAGTTTGCCTTGCCGGTGCTGGAAGCCAGCCGGGGCCGGGCGTTTTTCCTGTTTACCAGTCACCGCGCCTTGCAACGCGCCGCGCAATTGCTGGAAGGCAAGCTCGACCATCCCATCCTGGTACAAGGTACCAAGTCCAAAGGCGTATTGCTGGATCAGTTCAAGGAACTGGGCAACGCAGTATTGTTGGCAACCGCCAGTTTCTGGGAAGGCGTGGACGTACGCGGCGACGCCTTATCCTGTGTGATCATCGATAAACTGCCGTTCGCCTCGCCTGGCGATCCGGTGCTGAAAGCACGCATGAATGCGATGGAAAAGCAGGGCCGCAACCCATTTTTCGAGCATCAACTCCCCAGCGCCATCATTATGCTGCGCCAGGGAGTGGGCCGCTTGATTCGCGACGTCAACGACCGCGGTGTGCTGATGGTCTGCGACCCCAGATTATTGAAGCGCTCCTACGGCCAAATGTTTTTAGATAGCGTGCCGGCGATGAAGCGCAGCCGCGAGATCGAGGATGTGCGGCGGTTTTTTGCATTGGAAGAATCACATTGAACATTGCGTAGGCCGGAATAAGCGTTAGCGTTTCCGGCATCTTGTTGACAGAGGTACAGATTTGAAATTATTGGCAGTAGAAACCTCCACCGACGCCTGTTCGGCGGCTTTGTTTATCGATGGCGAGATTAGCGAAAAATTTGCCGTCGCGCCTCGCGAACATACCAAATTGATTTTACCGATGATCGACGAATTGATGGCCGATGCCCAGCTCAAACCGCAACAACTGGACGCTATCGGTTTGAGTCGCGGGCCCGGTTCGTTTACCGGTGTCAGAATAGCCGGCGGCGTGGTGCAGGGCATTGCTTATGGTGCCGACTTGCCGGTGGTGCCGGTTTCGACGTTGGCGGCAATCGCCCAAGATTTTTTTAATCGTCGCGCCGATGCTGAACTGAGTTTTACGGCGATGGATGCACGGATGGACGAGATTTTTTGGGGTGTGTATCAACGTAACGAATTAGGTTTGGCGGAGTTATACGGCGCGGAAGCCGTGACGCCCGCCGGCGACGTGATATTTCCCGACCGCGCCGGTTTTGGCGTCGGTTCCGGCTGGGGTGTTTATGCGGAGCAGTTGGGCCAGCGTTTAGCTGAGCGCGTGCTGGGCGTCGAGGTAGAGGTTTGGCCACGTGCCGCGTGTGTTGCTCAACTGGCGGCTTATGGATTTGCTAACGGTTTGGCCGTGGCTGTCGAGCAAGCCATGCCGGTTTATCTGCGTGATAAAGTGGCAAAAAAACAATCGGAAAGATAAGCGGATTTGTGGCTTGCACCTGCTGCTAAAACTGCCTGGCGACGTTTTTAAATGCCTTCTAAGGTACAATAGCGTTTTACCTAAGCCGATATTTTTAGCCCATGGCGCAATATTTCGAAATTCATCCGAAGAACCCGCAGCCGCGCTTGATTCAACAAGCCGTTAATATTTTGCGGAACGGCGGGGTCATCGTTTATCCCACCGATGCTTCCTACGCACTGGGCTGCCAGATTGGCGATAAGGCGGCGATGGATCAAATTCGCAGCCTGCGCCGGCTGGATGATAATCATAACTTCACGCTGTTGTGTACCGACCTGTCGCAGGTTTCCAACTTTACCAAAATGGGCAACGAAGCGCATCGCTTGATCAAAAAGCTGACGCCCGGCCCATTTACGTTTTTACTGGATGCCACGCGAGAAGTGCCGCGCCGTTTGCAGCATCCGAAAAAGAAAACCATAGGCGTCAGGATTACCGATCATCCGGTTGCCCAGGCCTTGGTCGAGCAGCTTGGCGAACCGTTGTTGACATCCACCTTGATGATGCCCGGCGATAGCGAGCCTTTGGCCGATCCCTACGAAATCAGAAAAAGGCTGGAAAAAGACTTGGCCCTGGTAATAGATGTCGGGGTGATCGAATATCAACCCACTACCGTCATCGCTTGCGGCGACAAGTCGATTGAAATTGTTCGGCAAGGTATCGGTATTGCGCCGATGTTGGAGTGAAAAACAAATGATGGACGAATTAACCCTGATACAAAGGATCGTAGTTTGGATTTTACCGGTGATTTTTGCGATTACCGGTCATGAAGTGGCGCACGGTTGGGTGGCGAAGAAGTTGGGCGATAACACCGCCGCCGACCAAGGCCGTTTAACGCTGAATCCTCTCAAACATATCGACGTGCTAGGCACGCTGGTTATTCCCGGTTTATTGTTGCTGACCTTTACCGGTTTTGTGTTCGGTTGGGCCAAGCCGGTACCGGTCGATCCTCGCGCGTTTAAAAAGCCGCGCCAAGCCATGGCGATCGTGGCGGTAGCCGGTCCTTTATCCAATTTGTTGATGGCGGCGGCCTGGGCTTTGCTGGCTAGAATCGGCGTGATGCTGGAAATCGAATATATCTCCTTCCCGTTGATCTACAGCGGTGTTGCGGGGATCAGCATCAATTTGGTTTTGGCTTTGATCAATCTTTTGCCTATTCCGCCGTTGGATGGCAGTCGGATTTTATCCGGATTGCTGCCGGATTATTGGGCTTGGCAGTACAATCGATTGGAACGGTTTGGTTTTATTTTTTTGTTGATATTACTTGCTACCGACGTGTTGCAATATTTGCTGGCTTATCCAATGTACTACGCCCAACAATTATTTTTTAGTTTGGCGGGCATGTAGTTTTGAACGAAGTAGCATTACCGGTTGAAGCCGCGCTGCCGCCGCTGGCGCTGGTTCAAGGCCAGCCCTATCAGGATTTACCGGACGATCTCTACATTCCGCCGGATGCGCTGGAAGTCTTTCTGGACGCGTTCGAAGGACCGCTGGATTTGCTGTTGTATTTGATTCGCCGCCAAAATCTGGATATTCTCGACATCCCCATCGCCCAGATTACCAAGCAATATATTGCCTACATCGACATGATGGAAAATATGCGTCTGGAACTGGCCGCCGAATATCTGGTGATGGCCGCGCTGCTGGCGGAGATCAAATCGCGGATGCTGCTGCCCAGACAGCCGGAAAGCGAGGAAGAAGAGGAAGACCCCAGAGCGTTTTTGATCCGTAAATTACAGGAATACGAAGCGATCAAAAAAGTCGCCGAAGAGATGGATCTGTTGCCCAGAAACGAGCGCGATACCTTTGAATTCGGTGTCGATACCTCGACCGTGGATGTTAAGCAAATTCTGCCGGATGTGCAGCTCAAGGAACTGCTGCTGGCCTTCCAGGATATATTGAAGCGTGCCGAGAGGCTTAGTCACCACCAAATAACCAAAGAACCCCTATCAGTCCGTGAACGAATGGCAGCCATTTTGGAAAAACTTAACGGAGCAAATCAGCTCCCTTTCGCAGCGTGTTTTACCCGAGGTGAAGGAAAAAACGGAGTGGTTGTCGCGTTTCTTGCCATCCTTGAACTCTCCAAAGAGCGCATCATCGACATCTTCCAATCCGAACCTTACGCCGGTATCCAGGTCAGAATCCGCCTCGATAGCGGCACCGGAGACTAATCCGTCGTTAGCCGATACCGTCGTCGATGATGTTATTCCTGCAAATAAACCCAGAGTGCCTCGCAAACCGCGGGTCAAGCCAGAGCCGATCACAGTCTTTGTGCCGGTCAAACGGCGCGCTGTGCGTTTTCCTGCTATCTGGTCCAGCGAGATGCGAATTGCGGTTGTTCAAGCCCACGAACCAACCGAACCCGTGGTTTTGCCCAAGTCTCGTCGGCATACGGTGCGCTTGCTGCCGGCTTGGCAGAGTAGTTGGCAGCTGCCGGAGGCTACCGACGTTAGCGAGGCTAGGCGCGCAACCCGCTTGCCGCAGCGCTGGTCTGAGATTATTCGCGCCAGCACTGTCGAACCCATCCTGGTTGAACGCCACCGATTACAGCCCGACATAATTAAAGAGTGCGACATGAACACCAAGCGCATTGTGGAAGCCATTTTGTTTGCCGCCAACCGGCCAATGACGATTAGACAGATCCAGGAAACCTTTCCGGAACTGGAGCAACCCGATACCTTGTCGGTGCAAATGGCCTTGGATGACATTGCTCGCGACTATGCGGATCGGCCGATTGGACTGCGGCAATTGGCCAGCGGTTACCGGTTTCAGGTGCGCGAGGGTCTGTCGCCTTATGTCACCCGCTTGTTCGAGGAAAAGCCTGCGCGGTATTCGCGCGCGCTGCTGGAAACTTTGGCGATCATCGCTTACCGCCAGCCGGTGACGCGCGGCGAAATCGAGGATATTCGTGGTGTCAGCGTCAGCAGTTCCATCATTCAAACCCTGTTGGAGCGCGAGTGGATTCGTGTCATCGCCCATAAGGAAGTACCGGGCCGGCCGGCCTTGTTCGGCACCACCAAACAATTTTTGGATTATTTCAATTTAACTACATTGAGCGAATTACCGACGCTGGAAGAAATCGTCAATTTCGATTTCGGCAATTCGCTTCAACCGCAACCTGAGCAGGACCACAGTGAAAGACCGCAAACCGCCGAGATCGAACAACCCGTCAGCCCCGCAGGACAAACGGACCCAGAAAACGCAGTCTCGGAAACCGAGTTCGACGCCCAAACCGAAGCCGGCCTCGGCGCCGAAAACCTCACCCTCCACTAAAGCCGCGCCTGCCGGCGGCGAGCGTATCCAGAAACTGCTGGCCAGAGCCGGCGTTGGGTCGCGCAGAGAAATCGAGCGCTGGATTGAAGAAGGCAAACTCACAGTCAACGGTAACCCGGTGCAACCGGGCTATCACTTAAAGCCCGACGACCATCTGCAAATCAATGGCAGGGTGGTGAAATGGGAAAAATACGCCGAGCAACCGACCCGCGTATTGGTGTACCACAAGCCGGTCGGCGAATTGGTAACCCGCCGCGACCCGGAAGGCCGCCCGGTAATCTTTACCCAACTGCCGCGCCTGCAAGTCGGCCGCTGGATCGCGGTTGGCCGCCTGGACATCAACACCTCCGGCTTGATTTTAGTCACCAATAACGGCGAACTCGCCAACCGTTTGATGCACCCCTCGCGCGAAGTCGAACGCGAATACGCGGTGCGGATTTTAGGCGAAGTGGACGATGCCATGCTGGCCCGTTTGAAACAAGGTGTGGAACTGGAAGACGGCCCGGCGCATTTCGAAGACGTCAGCTTTTATGCCGGCGAAGGCGCTAATAAATGGTTTTACGCGACGGTCAAGCAGGGGCGGAATCGTCTGGTACGGCGTTTATGGGAATCGCAGGGGGTCAAAGTCAGCCGTTTGATTCGGGTCCGTTACGGCGATGTCGGCTTGCCGGAACGGGTTAGGGCGCATTCGTTTTATGAGTTGGAGGCCAAGGAGTTGGCCGCTTTGATGGAATTTGTGGGGTTGTAGTCGCGTTGAACTCATCGATACCGCAGTTGGCAAGCCGTGTCCGCCGCGGAGTGATGATCTTAATAGTTCAGTGGAGTTTTGTGGTCGGATTCTCTTCGGTCAGCGTTGCGATCACTCCGTTAATGATTTCGTTGATTCGAGTCTTTTCTTGTTCCGGAAGATTTTGTAGTGGGGGACACGTCAGGGTCATGGTGAACACGCTTCGCTTAGTGCCGATCGTGAAATGAAAAACCTGAAAAAGTTGGTCGCGTTCTTGTTTTATAAAAGGGGGGACTGGAATTATCGCCTTGCCGTCGGCAGAGTAGTTGACCGTCATCCCTTGCTTTTCCGCAGATTGTTTGACCAGATATACTCCAAATTCTTCGGGATATTCCGGACCATCTGAGTGGACTCTCGAAATTTCAAGCCTACAGATGTAATTCTCGCCAAAGGTTGCGTCGATCTGGTCGGCGGGCGTTTTTGAAATACGCACGTAGTTCGGGAGCACCACAGATACCGATTCTTGTTGGAATTTGACCTTTACGGTTGCCGGTCTATCAGGTCTGCCGAACAAGAATTCGTCGGTGTCACTTAGGAAGTATTTGACATTCTCGGGCCTTGTACCGACAAGTCCTGCACGTAAACTACGTTGAAAATCCAAAATTTGAGCGGCCGATCTCATAGCGGCCAATGCTCGACTTTGCTCGCTATTCTCGGTGTTGGCTAAGGTTTCGTCATGGTTATTCTTGATGTTTCTTAGAATTTTTGCCACGAATTGGCAGTAGGCTTGGTATGGTTCGTCGCTGGCCGAATGAATTGCGGCAAAGATGCCGGGCTTTTGCTTTCGTTCCGCGTTGCTCGTTGGTAGAAACACTAAATTGTCCAGCGAATTGAGATCCCAAATGAATGGTCCTCCTGGAAAAGTCAGCGACGCGGTACGGATATATAGTAGAAATTCGGCAATATCCTTTGTAGTTGCGACCTCGTGTGGGATTAGGTAATGCAATTTGCCGGACACCCATAAATCCGGATCCCAAGACCAAGCAAGTGGGTTATTTTCTGCTTGGATATTCGGAAGTGCCGCTCTTAATATCTTTTTGAGTTCTTCTAAGTCGGTTGGCGTGAGATTGACCGCTGGATAGTCAGTTGTGGACTCAATAGCCGAAACTTTTTTCTTAAACAAATTCTTCAACATTTCTCAGCTCTATATGGCTTGATATTATCCTTATACGGCGCTTAATTGCGGATGAGAGCTCTTGGTTGGCGCTTGCAAAACAATTACCAGCAAAGTTGCTGCAAAGGTTGCTCGCAACTCACTATAGTTGGTAGTTTTCCAAAGTCAAAAACAACGCTCCCCTATTGCGAAGCTTAATTGAATGCCGGTTCTTGCGCCTGCGGGCGAGAGCTTTCGCTACGAAAACCATCCCCGGTTTTCGCCCTTCGGGCCAGCCTAGCGGCTGTTCAAATTAGCCATGTAGGCCGGAATAAGCGTTAGCGTTTCCGGCAAGCGTGTAATTGCCAGAAACGCCTATCGGCTTATTCTGGCCTACACTAGGACGGTGATTTTTGTCGGAAATGTCTGCCCTGGACTAGGCTGAAAAATAATCTTAAAGCGGGTTATGAGCAATTATAGGCGGTTGTATGTTCCTGGCGGCTTGTATTTCTTTACGGTTGTGGCATATCGTCGCCAACCGATTTTCGCCGGTATTCAGCGGGTTGCGTTGCTTCGTCAGGCGTTTCAAGAGGTTAAATGCAAACGACCTTTCGACATAACCGCTGCCGTCATTTTGCCTGATCATTTGCATTGCCTCTGGCTATTGCCGGAGGGCGATTTCGATTATTCAACCCGGTGGCAAATGATTAAAACTGCTTTTTCTCGAAGAGTTTCGGCGAGTGTGAAAAAAGACGGTGCAAAAACCATTTGGCAACCACGTTTTTTCGAGCATTGCATCCGTGACGAATCCGACTTTAATAAGCATTTGGATTACATCCATTACAACCCCGTCAAACATGGTTTGGCCTTGTCTCCCGGGGAATGGCCACACAGTTCGTTTCAACGTTTCGTAGATACTGGGTTTTATCCCGCCAGTTGGGGGTGTGCCTTGGCTGCGGATATTGCGGACTTGGACTGCGAGTAGTCGAGTTGGGTTAAGGGATAAAAACCATTATCTTAAAATTTTGGTGTTTCAATGAAAATCCCGCGATTTACTCGCCAAGTCGCCGATCCAGCTACTCCAATCCTCCAACTTCCCGGCGACCAGATGTAACACACCGTCTTCTTGCTGGATGGTCCCGGTTACCGATAGCAGGCGGGCTTTGAGCAAGGGTTTGCGTTGTGCCAAAGCGGTGGCGGGCCAGACGACTAGGTTGACTTGGCCGGTTTCGTCTTCCAGGGTGACAAAGGTCACGCCGGCTGCGGTCATCGGTCGCTGCCGGCATATCACCAAGCCGGCGACTTGGGCGATGCTGCCATTGCGCCGTTGCCATAAGGAGGCGGCGGTGGTGACGCCGCGGCGGCGCAAACGTTCGCGCAACAGGCCTAGCGGATGTTCGCGCAGGCTGAGCCGGGTACTGGCATAGTCAGCCAATACCTCCTGGCCCTGCTTGGGGGCTTTTAATAGCGGAGTGGCTTCGGCGATGACCGGTACGCCAAATGCTGGGGTGGCTGCTTCCACGCCGCTGGCCGCCCAAAAGGCGCGATGCCGGTTGCCAGCCAGGGATTTTAACGCATCGGCTGCTGCCAAGTGTTCCAAGTCTTGCCGATCCAGACCGGCACGCGCGGCGAGATCGGTAACATTGGCAAATGTTTGTCGGCCTCGGGCCTGGATAATCTTTGCCGCCGCGATTGCCGATAAACCCTTGACTTGATTAAACCCCAAGCGTAAGGCCGGCGCGGCGTTGGCGGGAAACTCCAATGAACATTGGCTTTGACTGGCTTGCACATCCACCGGGCGCACTTCTACGCCATGGCGGCGGGCGTCTTGCACCAATTGCGACGGCCCGTAAAAGCCCATCGGTTGGCTGTTCAGCAAGGCGCAGCAAAACGCCGCCGGATGGTGGCGTTTCAGCCAAGCAGAGACGTAAGCCAGCAAGGCAAAGCTGGCGGAATGCGATTCCGGAAAGCCGTAATCGCCAAAGCCTTTGATCTGTTGGAAAATCCGCTGGGCGAATTCGGCGCTGTAGCCGCGCGCCCGCATGCCATCCAGTAATTTACGTTCGAACGGTTCCAGGCCGCCTTTACGTTTCCAGGCGGCCATGGCTCGCCGTAGTTGATCGGCCTCGTCGGCGCTAAAGCCGGCGGCGACCATCGCCAGTTGCATCACTTGCTCCTGAAAAATCGGGATGCCCAGGGTACGCTCCAGTACGGCTTGGACTTCCGGGCTGGGATACTCCACTGGCTCCAAGCCTTTTCGCCTAGCCAGATAAGGATGCACCATCTCGCCTTGAATCGGGCCGGGGCGGACGATGGCGATTTCGATGACCAGATCGTAATAGTTTTGCGGCTTCAGGCGCGGCAGCATGGTCATCTGCGCCCGCGACTCGACTTGGAACACGCCGATGCTGTCGGCTTGTTGCAGCATGGTGTATACCGCCGGGTCTTCGGCGGGAATGTCGGCCAGGGTCCAGGCGATGTTAGGTGAGCCTGTTTCTTCGGTAGGGGTGATAAAAGTCGAAACAGTCCCTTCTCCCTCCGGGAGAAGGTTAGGATGAGGGCGGTGGTTATGATTTGAATATCCCCTCACCCCAGCCCTCTCCCGGCGGGAGAGGGAGTTTCCACAATTCTCTTCATCAAAGGGATATTGGTGCTGGGGCGGCCGGCAATATTGACCAAGATATTCCAAGGCCTTACGAATCGCACTGAGCATGCCCAACGCCAGCACGTCCACCTTCAACAGGCCCATCGCTTCCAGGTCGTCTTTTTCCCATTGAATCACGGTGCGGTCGGTCATCGCGGCATTTTCTACCGGCACCAGGCGTGAGAGCTCGTCGCGAGCGATCACGAAGCCGCCGACGTGTTGCGACAGATGGCGCGGAAAGCCCTTGATTGCCTGAACCAGCACGGCCAAGCGTTGTACGGTGTGGCTGTCCGGGTCGAAGCCGCATTCTTTCAGCGATTCCGGCATTAGCTGATAGCCATCCCATCGATCCACGCTGTCGGCCAGGCGTTCGACTTGCGCCAGGTTCAAGCCCAAGGCTTTGCCGACATCGCGCACTGCGCTGCGGGTGCGGTAAGTAATCACCGTAGCGGCCAAAGCTGCTCGGTGCCGGCCGTATTTTTGGTAGATGTATTGAATGACCTGCTCGCGGCGCTCGTGTTCGAAATCCACATCGATGTCCGGCGGTTCGTTGCGCTCGCGGGATAAGAAGCGCTCGAACAATAGATTCATTCGGCCCGGATCGACTTCGGTAATCCCCAGGCAAAAACACACCGCCGAATTAGCCGCCGAACCGCGGCCTTGGCAGAGGATGCCTTGCTCACGGGCGTATCGGACGATGTCATCCACGGTCAGAAAATAGGGTTCGTAAGCCAGTTCCGCAATCAGGGCCAGTTCGTGTTCGATTTGTTGGCGCACCTTGGCTGGCTCGCCCAGCGGCCAGCGTTTGTGAACGCCGGCTTCAGTCAAATGCCGCAGCCAGGAAGTGGGCGTATGCCCATCCGGCACCAGTTCTTGTGGATACTCGTAACGCAATTCGTCCAGCGAGAATTGGCAGCGTTCGGCAATGATTAACGATTGTTGCAGCCATGCCGCTGGATAAAGCTTGGCCAGCCGGGGCAGGGGGCGTAGGTGCCGTTCGCCGTTGGTGAACAAGGCATAGCCCAGTTGCGATAAGGGTTGGCTGAGGCGAATTGCGGTCAGTGTATCTTGCAAAGCTCGGCGCGAGCGGCGGTGCATATGCACATCGTTGCAAGCGACAATTGGAATATCTAATTGCCTAGCCGTAGCTTGAGCCTGTTGGCAATAGCTTGCGTCGAGGCCGGATAGAAACAGGCCGATCCCCAGCCACAGATCGTCGGCAAACAGCTTTTTCAACCAGCGGCCATCGTCTGCCATGAATTGGTCGTTGGCTAACCAGATGGCCAGACAGCCTTGCGGAAAATGCTTGGTTAAATCGGGTCTAGTCAGCCGATAGCTGCCCTTTTCGGCTTGGCGGCGGGCGAGGGTAATCAAGGCGGACAGGTTGCCGTAGCTGCTTCTATCGGTTGCCAGCAAGACCAGTTTCAGACCGCCTTCCAAGACAAACTCGCTGCCGATGATCAGTTTGATATTGTGTTTCTTAGCTGCCAGATGCGCTCTTACCACGCCCGCCAGTGAGCATTCGTCGGTCAGCGCCAGCGCCTGGTAACCCAGGCTGGCTGCTTCCTCGACCAGTTCTTCAGGATGCGAGGCGCCGCGCAGAAAGCTGAAGTTGGACAGGCAGTGCAATTCCGCAAAGCCGAGGTTTGGCGCGCGGGCCTCATCCGAACAGGCCATGGACAAACCACTGTTGTCTGGCGGTTAAATCGCGATATACCCACAGCTTACGACCGCGTTTATCTTGGGCGATGTGATAGTCGCGGCGGATCGGCAGGTCGTCCCACCAGCCGGACTCGATGCGTTCCGGCGAGGATAGCAGGCTAAGGCCGCTTAGCCGCACCGGTTCGGGATTAGTCAGCAGCCACAAAGGTCGAGGCGCTAAATCGGGATTTGCGGTCAGCCGGTTTGGCATGTCGGTCATGGCGCGTTCCGGACGATGGTCGGCTTGCATACCTGGAAATGTCAAGGCGTGATGGCCCAGTCTGGCCTGCAACTGATCCAAAACCGCTTGCCATTCGGCTTCGCTGCCTGGGGTTTCGTGGTCGTCGAACAGGCTAAAGCGTTCCGGCTGAAACGGCGCTATGGCTTCGCTCTGCAAAGTAACGGCCAGCACCGGCGCGGGTAACGGCGAGCGTTCCAGTTTTTCGTACAGCAAGCCGCACCAGTGTTTAGGGTCGCGACTGCCCGCGCGAAAATCCAATGTTAAGCGAGTGGCGGGACGGTCGTAATGGTGCAGTTCCAGGGTGATGCCTAGTGTTGTGGCGTCGCGGTTTTTTAGAAATGCGGCAAATTCGCCGGCCAGCTGTTCGACAGCCGGAAAGAAATGCTCGATACGTTCCAACTCGATCGGCATCTCTCTGCTGGCCTGGAAGTGGGGTGGACGATGGAAAGCTTGTAAAACTTGAGTTTGTTGGCCGGCGAGTCTATCCAGTTGTTGCAATAACACGGCGCCATAGCGCTTTGCCAGGCCGTCGCGCGGCAGTCGCCACAAGTCGGTGAGTTGGCGAATACCCGTGCGGAATAGCCGGTGTAAGATTTTATCGTCCAGCGCCAGGGCGGCGACTGGCAGCGGACCTAATGCCGAGCGCAAAGCCTGGCGATCTGTGACAATGGTTTCCAGGCTTAGTCTTGCCAGTAAGACGCTAGCTGTTGGGGACGGGCTAATGGCGATTAGCGGACGATGCCTAGCGGTTTGCAATGCCGTTCTTAGTTTATCTTGTAAGCGCTCTACGCCGCCGAACAGGGTCAGACAGGAACGAATTTCCAGTAGCAGGCAGTTTGGCTGATCCAGGCTGACCCAGGGGCTGAAATCCAGCGCAATTTCGGCGAGTTGTTGTAATGCCTGGCGTTCGGCGAACGGATCGCGGTTCCGAATGCTCAAGCCGGGACACAGGGCTAAAGCGGCAGCGGGGGCCATGCCTGGTTCGACGCCGGCTTGCCGGGCTGCTTCCGAGACCGCATATAAAGGAGTTTGGCCTTTGCTCTGCGCCGAACAGGTGACGGCCTGATCTAAATCCAGATGCAGTGCGGCCAAAGCCAAGTCGGGAAAATACGCGCATAACCAAAGTTGGCTATTGGCTGCGTTGGGTTTGGCAATGGCATCGACCCGGTGCGCCGGGGTTGGCGATAGTGCTTTGGCGGTTGCAGCCATCGTTTTCTTATAGCGGCAAGATTAATGACGCGCGTTGCAAACTGCCGCGCGCCTTCAAAATGTGCAAGGCCAGGCCGGTCTCCGCCGGCTTGACTTCCAGACGTAATGCCGTATAGCCGCTGCCGCTACGTTGCTTTGGAAACAGTACTGCCAACGCGGAACCGGCTTCGGCGGCCAATTGTAAGCGGCGGATTTGATGATCGCTGAGCCGGCGCGGCCAAGCCAAAGTCATGCCGCAGCGGCCGCTACGCAGTAGTTTTTCCAGACTCCAGGGAATATCCGACTCTTGCCGGCAGTCTACTACCAGAACATAGGCTAGATCGATGCCGGCCTGCGCCAATGCCGGTGCGTAAGCTTGCTGCGGCGGGGCGATCCAGGCTATCCAGCGTTTGCTTTGCGTCATGCCGGCCATGGCCGGCAGCAGCAGGCTTAATTCGCCGATGCCTAAGCAGGGCGATAGAATTTCCAACACGCCGCCTAAGGGCCAGCCGCCACCTGGTAGCAAGGCATCAAGCTCGGCAAAGCCGGAAGGAATGACCGGCCAAGCTTGGTGTTCCGAACGCAAGCCGCGCCAGACGCCGGTTTGCGAGCGCAAGAGTTGGTCCAAGGCGTTTGCATTCATAGCCCGCTGCGAATCACGCCGACCACCACGCCTTCGATCACCAAAGGCTCGCGTTGCAAATTCACTACGATTACCGTGAAATCCGGATTGGCCGGTTCCAGATAAGCCATATGCGTTTTACTGTCCAGACGCAATCGCTTTACCGTGGCTTCGTCGTGAATCCGCGCCACGACGATCTGGCCGTTACGCGCTTCCGGCGTGCGTTGCACGGCTAACAGATCGCCATCCAGAATGCCGGCATCGCGCATGCTCATGCCTTGTACCCGCAACAGATAATCGGCGCGGTTGTCGAACAACTCCGGTCCCAGGCGGCAATAGCGCTCGATATGTTCTTCGGCCAGTATCGGCTGACCCGCCGCCACCCGGCCGACCAGCGGCAAGCCTTGCTCGGGAGCCGGCGTTGGTTTCATTAGGCGGATACCGCGCGAGGCGGCCGGTACCAGTTCGATGGCACCCTTACGTGCCAAAGCCTGCAAGTGGCCGCGAATGCTGTTGGTGGAGCGCACATCAAAGGCAGCGGCGATTTCGGCGATAGTCGGCGGAAAGCCGTCCTGTAGCAAACTGCGCTCGATGAAGTTCAGGATTTCTTGTTGGCGGTCGGTAAGTGGTTTCATACTGTTTATATAGTTACTGCTTTTATGAGCAGTATAGTGCTGTTGGTCGGATTGACGCAAGCGGTCAGAACGGAAAGAGACTCCCGCTTGCTTGGCAGCGGTGGCAGAGATATGTTGGATTATGAAGGGATGTTAATTAGCTGAAGATATGCTCAAGCATTGGCCTAACAAGCGCTTACTTGGTACAGACCGGCAGAGCCCAAGAGTGCAGACCAAGGGCGAGTTATGGCAGGTGAAAAGGGATAGGCCGCCGGTCTCTAGCTGTTGGCGGATGGGGCGGTTAATCGGGATAAAGCTTAAGCAAGCTTCAATCCGGTTCCAACACCCGAAACAACATTTCCTTAACGGTCTGCGGGTCGAAAGGTTTGTCGCAAATCGCCGAGACCCCGGCTTTGTGGACATTGCTGAGGCGGGTTTCGTTTTCTTCGCTGGTGACCATCAAGATCGGTACGATGGAATTACCCAAATCCTGGCGGATGGTTTTTATCAACTGCTGGCCGTCCATCACCGGCATATTGTAATCGGTGACGATCAGGTCGAAGGCGTTTTGGTCACGAGCGAATACATCAACGCCTTCCTTGCCGTCCTGAGCCTGGGTGATTTTGACGATGCCCATATTGTTCAACACCCGGCTGATATGCTTGCGGGCCAGCGGACTGTCGTCAACCACCAAGACCCGCACGTTTTCGATGTCGTAATGTTCCAGGCTGATTTCTTGCGGATCGATGAACTCGATAGTGGCCCGTAAGGCGTTTTTCAAATCGTCGTGAGCGAAGGGCTTGGGTAGAATCGCCACCACGCCGGCCTGGCGGATGGTATCCAGCACCGCGAAACTCGATTCGCTGGAAATCAGCATGAAGGGGACATGGCTCAAAGCCTCGTCGCCGCGCAGATGCTCGACCAGTTCGGTAGCCATCATATCCGGCAGATACAGGCTGCTGATAATCAAATCCGGGCGATGATTATGCAAGCTTTCTAGTGCAGTTGCCGCATTGGCAACGCCTTCGATTTTGGCAATTCCTTCGTCACGTAAGTGCTGCATGATGACTTTTAATTGCGTGGCTGAAGGTTCAATCAGCA
>Ga0123388_1044054_pt1 | contig 17677 bp, 18 predicted proteins | sample T0HHNO3metaT_FD_89916 | JGI IMG/M metagenome (GOLD analysis project Ga0123388, IMG submission 89916) | Methane-oxidizing artificial microbial communities from Washington, USA to study methane cycling - T0-HHNO3 metaT (Metagenome... | ecosystem: Engineered > Modeled > Simulated communities...
GGAATCAGGCGAGCGCTGGCGGCGCGCGTGGGGAAGGCGCCAGCAGCGTGGCGGCGGTGACGGCGGCCGAGAGCGTCGGCGGCGGCGCCTGCCGCTCGGCATGCAGCGCGAACACCGCATGCGCCGCTTGCGTCGGCAGCACCGGCAGCGATTGCGCAACGCACCAGGGGCAATGACCGGCTTTGCCGCCTTCGTCGTCACCCTGTTCCGCGGCCGATGCCGATCCGATGCCGAAAGCGGTACAGATCTGCGCGATGCCGGTCGGATCGGCCGACTGCTGCCAGCGCATCAGCGTAGGCAGCAGCGCCTGCGCGCACACTGCGAACAGCGCGAGCATCAGGGCGAGGCGGAAACGGGGGCGGGCGGGCGACATGGGCGCGGATGGTAGCCCGCGAGCGCCCCGCCGTGCAACACAGGCGGCCGGCGCACGCTGCATGCGTTAACATGTCGCGTCCGGCGCTGCCGCGCCCTGGTCCGAGTTACGCCAGAAAGTCCCCTTACTGATGATCCGAAAGTTGCTGCGCCGGATATTCCGTCGCCCCGAAGACAACGCCCGTACGCAGGCCGCGAGCAGCGGCCCTGTTCATATTCCGCGCGCACAGCACGGCATCGCACGCGAACAGCTGCTGCCGGCGGCGCGCAAGGTGTGCGATTCGCTGCAGGCAGAGGGCTACCAGGCCTATGTGGTCGGTGGCGCGGTACGCGACCTGATCGCCGGAATCGAACCCAAGGATTTCGACGTCGCAACCAGTGCCACGCCGGAACAGGTGACCGCGGTGTTCCGCCGCGCACGCATGATCGGCCGCCGCTTCAAGATCGTGCATGTCATGTTCGGCCGCGACGTGATCGAGGTCACCACCTTCCGCGGCGACTCCGAGGCGGTGACCGACGAGCACGGCCGCATCCTGCACGACAATGTGTTCGGCACGATGGAAGAGGATGCCGCGCGCCGCGATTTCACGGTCAATGCGCTGTACTACGACCCGGCGACCGAAACCGTCGTCGACTTCCACCACGGCGTGGCCGACCTGAAGCAGAAGACCTTGCGCATGATCGGTGATGCGCCGCGCCGCTACCGCGAAGACCCGGTGCGCATGCTGCGCGCGGTGCGGCTGGCTGCCAAGCTCGGTCTGGTGATCGATCCCGACGCGCGCGAGCCGATACGGTCGATGGCCAGCCTGCTCGAAAACGTGCCGCCGGCCCGCCTGTTCGACGAAATGCTGAAGCTGCTGACCAGCGGCCACGCGGTGCGCTGCGTGCGCCAGCTGCGCGAGGACGGCCTGCACCACGGCCTGCTGCCGCTACTCGACGTCATTCTCGAACAGCCGATGGGCGAACGCTTCGTCATGCTGTCGCTGGAGCGCACCGACGAGCGCGTGCGCGAGGGCAAATCGATCTCGCCCGGCTTCCTGTTCGCCACGCTGCTGTGGCACGAAGTGCTGGCCGACTGGGAGAAGCGCAAGCAGGCAGGCGAACCGTCGATCCCGGCGATGTTCGAGGCGATGAGCGCAGTGCTCGACCAGCAGGCGGAGAAGCTCGCCATCACGCGGCGCATCGCCACCGACATCAAGGACATCTGGCTGCTGCAGCCGCGCTTCGAACAACGCGCCGGCAAGCGCCCCTACCGCCTGCTCGAACTGCCGCGCTTCCGCGCCGCCTACGACTTCCTGCTGCTGCGGGCGGGAAGCGGAGAGGTTGAACAGGAGCTGGCCGACTGGTGGACCGACTTCGCCGCCGCCGACGGCCCGACCCGCGAATCGATGCTGCGCCCGGAAGAGGCGCCGAAGAAGCGCCGCCGCCCGCGGCGCAAACCGACGGCCGGTGCGGCCGCGGCCGAGTGATGCTGCCGCAGTTGCCTGCATGGACACAGGCGGCCGGCCTGCTTGTCGCGTCCAACGTATTCATGACCTTCGCGTGGTACGCGCACCTGCGCGACCTGAACCACCGTCCGTGGTGGTACGCCGCCCTGTTCTCGTGGGGCATTGCGCTGTTCGAATACCTGCTGCAGGTGCCGGCCAACCGCATCGGCCACACGCAGCTGTCACTCGGTCAGCTCAAGATCATGCAGGAGGTGATCACGCTGAGCGTGTTCGTGCCTTTCGCCGTGTTCTACATGAACGAACCGCTCAAGCTTGACTATCTGTGGGCCGCGCTGTGTATGCTGGGCGCGGTGTATTTCATCTTCCGCTGATCCCCGGATCCGCTTCCTCGACCGGAATTCCCATCGATGCTGGACAAGGCACGCTACATCGTCGTCGAAGGGCCCATAGGCGTGGGCAAGACCTCGCTGGCCCGCCGGCTGGCCGACCACCTGCAGGCGCCGACGCTGTTCGAGAAGCCGGAAGAGAATCCCTTCCTCGGCCGCTTCTACCAGAACATGGAGCGCTACGCGCTGCAGACCCAGCTGTTCTTCCTGTTCCAGCGCATGGAACAGCTGCGCGAGGTGATGCAGGACGACCTGTTCTCCGGCCGCCTGGTGGCCGACTTCCTGATCGACAAGGACCCGCTGTTCGCGTCGATGAACCTGACCGACGACGAGTACGCGCTGTACCGGCAGATCTACGCTTCGCTGAAGCTGCAGGCGCCGGCACCGGATCTGGTGATCTACCTGCAGGCCGACGCCGACACGCTGGCCGAGCGCGTGCGCAGGCGTGGCCTCGACGCCGAACGGCGCATCAGCGAGAGCTATCTGGCCCGCGTAGTCGAGCGCTATGCGCGCTTCTTCTACCAGTACGACGCCAGCCCGCTGTTCATCGTCAACGCCGAGGAACTGAACCCGGTCGACAGCGACGACGACTTTGCGCTGCTGGTCGAGCGGCTCGGCCAGATGCGCTCCTTCCGCGAATTTTTCGGATACGCCTCATGACCTATATGCGCGACACCGACCCGGCGCGCCGCCCGGTCACGCTGAACACCCTGCTGCGCATGCGTGCGAACGCCGAGCCGATCGCCATGCTCACCTGCTACGACTCGACCTTCGCCGCCGTGTGCGATGCCGCCGGCGCCGAGGTACTGCTGGTCGGCGACTCGCTCGGCAACGTGCTGCAGGGCCACGACACCACGCTGCCGGTCACGCTCAACGACATGGCCTATCACACCGGCTGCGTCGCCCGCGGTCTGGCCAACGTCGGCGGTCGCGCCTTCCTGATCACCGACCTGCCCTTCGGCAGCTATCAGGAGACGCGCGAACAGGCGATGCGCTCGTCGGTGCAGCTGATGACCGCCGGCGCACAGATGGTGAAACTCGAAGGCGGCGCCCACATGGCCGACACCGTGCGCTTCCTGGTCGAGCGCGGCGTGCCGGTGTGCGCCCACCTCGGCCTGACGCCGCAATCGGTGCATCAGCTCGGCGGCTACCGTGCCCAGGGCGTGACCGACGCCGCCGCCGCCCGGCTGCTGCAGGACGCGAAGGAACTCGAGCAGGCCGGCGCAACCATGATGGTGCTCGAAATGGTGCCGGCCCGCCTTGCCGCCGACGTGACCGCGAGCACGCAGCTGATCACGATAGGCATCGGTGCCGGCGTCGACTGCAGCGGCCAGGTGCTGGTGCTGCACGACGTGCTCGGCCTGTTCCCGGGCCGCCGACCGCGCTTCGTGCGCAACTTCATGCCGGGCGCCGACGACGTGCTTGACGCGCTGAGCCGTTACGTTGCCGCGGTCAAGGACCGCAGCTTCCCCGGCCCCGAACACTGCTACTGATCACGCGAGTCTCCCCGATGCAGATCCACCCGACCATCGCCGGCCTGCGCGCCGCGCTCGATGCCGAGCGCGCACGCGGCGCGCGCATCGCCTTCGTGCCCACCATGGGCAATCTGCACGAGGGCCACGCCTCGCTGATGCGTCAGGGACGCGACCACGCCGACGTGGTGGTGGCCAGCGTGTTCGTAAACCGGCTTCAGTTCGGCCCGAACGAGGACTTCGACCGCTACCCGCGCACGATGGACGCCGACTGTGCCCGCATGCAGGAGGCCGGGGTAGCCCACGTGTTCGCACCATCGGAAAGCGAGCTCTACCCGCAGCCGCAGACGATGCGCGTAGTGCCGGACCCGGTGCTGGCCGACATCCTCGAAGGCGCCTTCCGCCCCGGTTTCTTCACCGGTGTGGCGACCGTGGTGGCCAAGCTGTTCAACATCGTGCAGCCGCAGGTGGCCCTGTTCGGCAAGAAGGACTACCAGCAGCTGATGGTGATCCGCCAGCTGGTGCAGCAGATGGCGCTGCCGATCACCATTTTCGGCGGCGAAACGCTGCGCGCCGACGACGGTCTGGCGCTTTCCTCGCGCAACGGCTACCTGTCGGAGAGAGAACGGGCGCAGGCGGTGCAGCTGTATCAGGCCCTGGTGGCCGCCCGCGAAGCATTGCGCGCCGGAAACCGTGAATACGCGCGGATCGAGGCCGACACCATGGCGTTTCTCCAGGCCCGTGGCTGGTCTCCACAATATATTGCGGTGCGACGACAAGCCGACTTACAATCGCCGGCCGCTCACGAATCCAGTCTGGTGATCGTGGCCGCCGCCCTGCTCGGGACGACGCGCCTGATCGACAATCTGGAAGTGTAGGTCGCCACGATGCGCTCAAGGCCGGTGGCGTTCCAGTAGCGCACTGTCGTGCACGCCCTTGCGTGCGCGTGTTGTCTGAACAGCGCGATATCGAAGGAGCGCCCATATGCAACGCACCATGCTTCAGTCCAAGCTTCACCGGGTCACGACGACGCATTCCGAGCTGCACTACGAGGGCTCCTGTGCGATCGACCAGAATCTGCTCGACGCCGCGGACATCCGCGAGTACCAGGCGATCGACATCTACAACGTGACCAACGGCGAGCGTTTCTCGACCTACGCGATCAGCGCCGAGCGCGGATCCGGCATCATTTCGGTCAATGGCGCGGCAGCGCGCAAGGCCGCCGCTGGCGACCTGCTCATCATCGCCTGCTACGCCCAGTACACCGAACTGGAACTGGCCCGCTACGAGCCCAAGCTCGTATACGTCGATGGCAAGAACAACATCGTGAACCAGCGTGGTCACATTCCGGTGCAGATGGCCGGCTGATCCCCGCCCTGCCCGTCGTCAAGGCCCGCCCCGTGCGGGCCTTTTCATTTGGCCCGATGTGAAACAATGCGGCCTCCCCGCACCTGAACACCGCGATGAACCTGCACCTGCTCCGCATCTTCCACACCGTCGGCGAACACGCGAGCTTCTCGCGCGCCGCCGAGCACCTCGGCATCAGCCAGCCCGCCGTATCGAAGGCGCTGCGCGAACTGGAAGACCAGCTCGACGTGGTGCTGATCGAGCGCGGCGCGCGCATCGTGTCGCTGACCGAAGCCGGTCAGGTGCTGTTCGAGTACGCCGGCGGCATCTTCGCGATGGAACGCGCCGCGCTCGAAGCGCTGCAGGCCTATTCCAACCTGGAGCGCGGTCGCCTGCGCATCGGCGCCAGCATGACGGTGGCCGGTTACTGGCTGCCCGGCTATGTCGCCGACTTCGCCCAGGCGCATCCGGGCATCACGCTGAGCCTGACCAGCGCCAACACGCAGACGGTGGCCGACCGGCTGCTCGCCTGCGAAGTCGACATCGCGCTGGTCGAGGGCCCGGTCGAGGACGAGCGGATCGAATCACGCCCCTGGCGCGACGAAACCCTGCTCATCGTCGCCCCGCCCGACAGCGCGCTGGCCAAGGCCGGCACGGTCAGCGCCGCCGACCTGAGCGCCGTCACCTGGGTGGTGCGCGAGCACGGCTCCGGTACCCGCGAGGTGATGAACCGCTGGCTGGACAAGCTGGGCATCGTGCCGGCGCGCACGATAGAGGCCGGGAGTACCGAGGCGGTCATCCAGACCGTCGCTGCCGGCGGCGGCGTGTCGATGGTGCCGCGCGTCAGTTCGGCCGACCAGATTGCGCTCGGCAAGGTCGCCACACTGACGCTGCCCGGCGTGCAGCTGACCCGCCAGCTCTACCGTCTGCGCCTGCCGCGCCGCCCGCTCAGCCCGGCTGCGCTGGCCTTCGAGGCGATGATCGCGACCGACTGACCGAAGAAGCGCGCGCGGACAACACTGCCGCGCCGAACACCCTTCTTCGGTCATGGTTATTAATACGAATCATTCCTGTTCACATACGCAGTTACATGGTGTCTAATTCCGGGCCGAGCAATTGAGTGGTTTCGGTCCGCAACCATGATTCTTATCGCCATGTTGACGTGCGCGCTGTGTGCCGTCGCCTGTTACATCTGCAGCCCGCGGCAAGTGCTGCTGCACCGCCGCCCTCCTCTGCCCTGGCGACTTGCCGCCTGCATCGTGCCCGGCGCACTGTCGTTGTGGACATGGGCGGAGGCGCTCGGCCCGGTCGCGGGCCCCTGTGCCGGACTGGTCGCCTGGATGCTGATGCTCGCCACCCTGCCCTGGGCGCTGCTGTCCGGACAGTCCGCACGGGAGCCCTCGTGATGTGGGGGCGTTTTGCCGCCGGCGCGCTGCTCGGCATTCCGCTCGCCGCCGCACTGACCGGGCTGATCGCCTGGGCTTGGCCCGGCCGTTGGCAGGACGTGCTGGTGCCGTCGCTGCAACTGTTCTTCCCGCTGTGGACCGCCATCGCCTGCGCCGCCGTGCTGTTCGCCGACACCCGCAGCGCCTGGCTGCGCATGCTGTCCCTGAACATCGCGGCTGCAGGTCTGCTGACCATCGTACGGCTCGGAGGCGCGCTGTGAAGTCATCCACCCTTCGACATTTCTCCGCCCTGCACACGTGGACCGGCCTGATCGCCGGCTTCGCGCTGTTCGTCGCGTTTTACTGCGGCGCCATCACGGTGTTCCACGAGGACCTGCACCACTGGCAGAGCCCCGAGCACCGCCACACCGCACAGGCAGTCACGACGGATGAACTGCCCGCCCTGATCGACGGCATGGTGCGCAAGCATCCGCAGGCGGCCGCCGACTTCTTCGTGCAACTGCCCTCCGCCAGCGCGCCGTCGCCGGTCGCCTACTGGAAGAAGGACGGCGAATGGACGCACGCGCCGCTGCGCGTCGCCGCCGGACTGGAAGACGAAGCACCGCATTCGGGTCTGGCCGACCTGATCAACAGCCTGCATTTCTCGCTCGGGCTGCCGGTCGCCGGCATCTATGTGATGGGCATCGTGTCGATGATGTACGGCGTGGCGCTGGTGTCGGGTGTGCTGATCCACCTGCCGCTGCTGTTGCGCGACCTGTTCGCACTGCGTCCGGGTCGCAACCTGAAGCGCTTCTGGCAGGACGCGCACAACGCGATCGGCGTCTGCAGCCTGCCTTTCCATATCGTGTTCGCGATCAGCGGTGCGCTGCTGTGCCTGTCCGCGGTGCTGATCGCGCTGATGAACGTGCCGGTGTTCGGCGGCGAACTGCCGCTCGAGATCCGGCGTGCGACGCGGGTGTCCACCGGTGCCGATGCCGCGGGCGAGGCATCGCCGATGCAGTCGCCTGCAGCGCTGGTCACGGCCGCACGCGCAGCCGCCCCTGAGTTCGAGCCGAAATGGCTGCGCTATTACCAGTACGGCGACCGCGCGGCGCAGGTCGAGGTGCGTGGCACGAGCCCGCGCGTGCTCGCGGTGTCCGGTGGCGTTGCGCTCGAGGCCGCCACCGCCCGCGTGCTGAACGTTCAGACCGGCGGCCGCAACGATGCCAATCATGCCGCCTACGCCGGTCTCTACGCGCTGCACTTCGGCAGCTATGGCGGCGCCATCGTGCAGGGTCTGTACGGCCTGCTCGGTCTGGCAGGCGCTTTCCTGTTCTTCAGCGGCAATCTGCTGTGGATAGAGGCACGGCGCAAGCGCCAGCAGGTGGCGCAACCGACGCATCTGGTGCGCATGGCGCAGGCGACCATCGGTGTCTGCGTAGGCTGCTGCGCCGCGGTGTCCGCCGCTTTCGTCGCCACCCAGATCGCCGCCGCGATGCCGGGCGCCGACCGCGAACTGATCGAGAAGAGCGCCTGCTTCGGCGTGTTCTTCGCCGCGCTGGCGTGGTCCTTCGCGCGCCCGCCGTCGCGTGCCGCCGTCGAGTTGCTATGGCTGACCGCGCTGCTCACGGCCGCCATTCCGCTCAGTCACGGCGCGCTGACCGGCGATCACCTGCTGCGCAGCGCGCTGGTTGGCGACTGGGTGCTGCTCGGCATCGATCTGTGTGCGCTGCTGATGGCCGCCGGCTATGTCTGGCTCGCCGCGCTGACACGAAAACGTGCCCTGGACGGTGATCCGAACAGCGTCTGGGCCGCCCCCACCGATGGAACCCAGCCGATGCGCCAGGCCATTTGAAAACCGCGCCGGCGCGCCGTCGCCGGCCATTCGATTCAAGATTCCGGAGAAGCCATGAAACGAGTTCCCCGCGCAACGATGCGCCTGGGGCCGGTCAGTCTCGCGCTGCTGGCCTGGACGCACGGCGCCGACGCCGCCGACGTACCCACCCTGCCGGCCGTCAAGGTCGAGGACGAGCGGGCCACCGAAAAGGCCGACGGCCCGGTCCGCGGCTACGTTGCCAAGCGCAGTGCCTCGGCCACCAAGACCGACACGCCGCTGGTCGAAACCGCACAATCGATCTCGGTCATCACGCGTGACCGGCTGGAAGCGCAATCGGTGGTATCGGTGCAGGACGCGCTGCGCTACACCGCCGGCGCCCGCGCCGAGCCCTACGGACTGGACAACCGCGGCGACTGGGCGCAACTGCGCGGCGCCAGCTTCACCCAGTACCAGGACGGCCTGCGCATGCTGTTCGGCAGCTACAACAACATCCGCCCCGACGTCTACACGCTGGAGCGGGTCGAGGTGCTGCGCGGCCCCTCGTCCATCATGTACGGTCAGGGCAGTTTCGGCGGCACCGTGAACCTGGTGTCGAAGCGCCCGCTGGCGGAGGCCCAGCACGAGGTGCAGGCGGTCGTCGGCAACAACGGCCTGAAGCGCCTGGCCGTCGATTCGACCGGCCCGCTCGACAGCGAAGGCAAGTGGCTTTACCGGCTGGTGGCGGTCGGCCAGGACGCCGAAACCCAGGTCGACCACACCCAGGACGACCGCATGGTGTTCATGCCCTCGCTGACCTGGCGCCCGAGCACCGACACCGAGCTGACGGTGTGGGCCAATCTGCAGCGCGACCACACGAACACGACGCAGTTCTTCTTCCCGCACCAGGGCACCGTGCTGCCAGCGCCGAACGGCCGCATTCCGTTCCGCACCAATATCAGCGAGCCTGGATTCGACCGCTACATCGGCGAGCAGCAGGCCTTCGGCTACCGCTTCGAGCACCGCTTCAACGAGGCGCTGACGCTGCGTCAGAACGTGCGCCATTCCGACAGCCAGGTCACCTATCAGTCGATCTACAGCCGCTTTGGCCCGGCCCCTGTGCTGAATCCGGACGGCCGGACGCTGAACCGCACGATCTACGTGTCCAAGCCCGAGGTCGAGGCGCTCACCGCCGACACGCAGCTGCAGGCGAACTTCACGCACGGACCGTTCGAGCATACGGTGCTGTTCGGCTTCGACTTCCAGCGCGTGCTCACCAGCTCGGTGATGGGTCGCGGCAACGCGCCTGCGATCGACGTCTACGCGCCGGTCTACGGCAACTACACAGTGCCCGCGCTGGCGCGGCAGCCGGACACCCAGCTCTATCAGAGCGGTTTCTACCTGCAGGAGCAGCTGAAGATAGACCGCCGCTGGATCGCCACCATCGGCGCACGCCGCGACTGGGCGCGTCAGAACAACGATCTCGACGCCACGTCGGCCCGCATTGACGCGCACGCGACCACCTGGCGCGCCGGCCTGCTGCATCTGTTCGACAATGGCTGGGCGCCCTATGTGAGCTATTCGGAGTCGTTCAACCCGAGCGCCGGTTTCAACTTCTACAACGAGGCCTACAAGCCGCTCGAAGGCGAACAGTGGGAAGTCGGCGTGAAGTACCAGCCGCCGGGCAGCCGCCTGTTCCTGACGCTGGCCGCCTACGAGCTGAAGGAGAAGAACCGCCTGACAGCCGACCCGAACAACGCGCTGAACCGCATCCAAGTCGGCGAGGCGACGATACGCGGCGTCGAGGCGGAAGCGCAGGCCAGCCTGGCGGGCGGCGTTGATCTGATCGCGACCTACACCTACACCGACAGCGAGATCACGCAGAGCAACGCGGCGGATCTCGGCAAGCGCCTTGCCAGCATTCCGGAACACATGGCGAGCGCCTGGGCGGTGAAGCGCTTCACCGCCTTCGACCTGCCGGGTCAGTTCGAGGTGGGCGGCGGCGTGCGCTACATCGGCGCCAGCTGGGACGGCACCGACAGTCTGCGCACGCCATCCATCACGCTGATGGACGCGCTGCTCGCGTACCGGACCGGCCAGTGGCGCTATGCGCTCAACGTCGACAACATCGCCGACCGCGAGTACTACACCACCTGCCTGTCACGCGGCGACTGCTTCCTCGGCACGCTGCGCACGGTGCGCGCTTCGGCCACCTACCGCTTCTGATCCGCCGCGGCAGCGGCCCGGCCGGGCCGCTGCACGGCGTCAGGCCAGCGCCCGGCTCACCACTTCGGCCACGTCGGCCGACAGTCCCGGCAGGTCGCGGATGCTCTCCAGCGCCTTGCGGGCGTGGGCCTGACGACCGTCGTCGAAGCGGCGCCAGCGATCGAAAGCACGCGCCACGCGCGACGCGACCTGCGGATTCACCGGATCCAGCTCGCGAATGACGCCGGCGGCGTAGGCGTAGCCGGAGCCGTCGGCGGCGTGGAAGTGCAGCGGATTGGCGGCGCAGAAGGTGCGCACCAGCGCATACACCTTGTTCGGGTTCTTCAGGTCGAAGGCCTCGTGCGCCATCAGTTCGCGCACGCGGGCGCGGGCATCCGGCAGCGGCGAGGTGGCCTGCACCGCCAGCCACTTGTCCACCACCAGCGCCTCGTCCTTCCAGCGCGCGTAGAACTCGCTCAGTGCCACTTCGCGCAGCGGCGTGTCGCTGTGCGCCAGCAGTGAGAACGCGGCGAACTGGTCGGTCATGTTGTCGGCGTCGCGGAACTGGGTCAGCGCTTTCAGCTGCAGCGCACTGTCGTTCAGCGTCATCAGATAGCCGAGCGCGAGGTTGCGCAGTGCGCGCCGGCCCATCGCCGCCGGTTCCGGTGCGTAGGCGCCCGTCACGACGTGACGCGCCAGCAACGCCTCGAACTGCGGCCGCAGCCGCTCAGCCAGCGTGCGCCGGAACAGCGTGCGCACGCGGTGGATGGCGTCCGGGTCGATCACCGCCATCTGGTCGCCCAGCCAGGCTTCGGACGGCAGCGTGAGCGCTTCGGCGGCGAAGGCCGGATCGGCGTCCGCCTGTGCCAGCACCGCAGCGAAGGCATCGACGAACAGGTTGGGCACGACCGCCTCATTGCCTGCCTGCACCTGCGCCACACCGGCCAGCATCAATCGCGTTGCCAGCCGCTGACCGGCCTCCCAGCGGTTGAATTCGTCACTGTCGTGCGCCATCAGCGTCGCCAGCCCGGCATCTCCGTAATCGAAATCGAGCGCCACCGGTGCCGAGAAATTGCGCAGCAGCGAAGGCAGCGGTGCCGACGCGAGCGCGTGCGACGACAGATCGAACTCGAAGGTCTGCGTCGCTTCGGTCAGCGACAGCACCGTGGTCGGCAGGATTTCGCGGCCATCCGCGCTCAGCAGGCCGAGCGCCACCGGGATGTGCAGCGGACCGCGGGCAAACTTCAGCCCTTCCTCGGCCAGACGTTTCTCGTAGGCGGTTTCCGGGTTGGACTGGGTCAGCGTCAGCGTCCATCGTCCGCTGGGGGCATCGAAGGTGGCGTCGGCCTTCAGCCGCGGTGTCCCGGCCTGTTCGTACCAGCGACGGAACTGGGCCAGATCGACGCCGGATGCGTCCTGCATCGCCGACACGAAGTCGTCGCAGGTCACCGCCTGTCCGTCGTGCCGCTCGAAATACAGATCCATGCCCCGACGGAAGCCGTCCTCGCCGAGCAGCGTATGGATCATGCGCACCACCTCGGCGCCCTTTTCATAGACGGTGGCGGTGTAGAAGTTGTTGATTTCCTCGTAACTGGCCGGCCGTATCGGGTGCGCCATCGGCCCGGCGTCCTCCGGGAACTGCGCCGCACGCAGCCCGCGCACTTCCTGGATGCGCTGTACCGGGCGCGAGTATTCGTCCGACCCGTACTCCTGGTCACGGAAAACGGTCAGTCCTTCCTTCAATGACAGCTGGAACCAGTCGCGGCAGGTGACGCGGTTGCCGGTCCAGTTGTGGAAGTACTCATGCGCGACCACGCGGTCGATGTTCATGTAATCGACGTCGGTAGCGATGTCCGGCCGCGCGAGTACGTATTTGGTATTGAAGATGTTGAGGCCCTTGTTCTCCATCGCCCCCATGTTGAAGTCGCCGACGGCGACGATCATGTAGCGGTCGAGATCAAGTTCCAGTCCGAAACGCTGTTCGTCCCAGCGCATCGATTTCTTCAGCGCGTGCATCGCGAAATCGCACTGGTCGAGCTTGCCCGGCTCGACATAGATCGCGAGATCGACCTTGCGTCCGGATGCCGTCGTATAGCTGTCGTCGAGGCGGTCGAGTTTCGCGGCGACCATGGCGAACAGATAGCAGGGCTTGGGGAAGGGATCGACCCACCGCGCCCAGTGGCGACCGCCCTCCTCGTCACCGCTCGCGACCAGGTTGCCGTTGGCCAGCAGGTCCGGGAAGCGCGCCCTGTCAGCGTGCAGCGTCACCGTGTAGCGTGACATGACGTCCGGACGATCCGGGAACCAGGTGATGCGACGGAAGCCTTCCGCCTCGCACTGCGTGAAGTAGCCGTCCTTCGAGCGGTAGAAGCCGGACAGCGTGGTGTTCTCGTCCGGTTTGATGCGAACCTGCGTGGCGACACGGCAACGGTCGGGAAGATCGGCCAGTTCGAGTTTGCCGTCGCGCACGAAGGAGGCCGGCGCGGGCAGCGCGCGTCCATCGACGCTCAGCTGCAGCAGTTCGAGGGCCTCCCCGTCGAGCTGAAGCGGTGCGCGCGGCACCGATTCGTTGCGGCGCAACATCATGACAGCAGCAACCAGGGCCGTACCGTCGTCGACGAGGGTCACGTCGAGTTCCACCTCGTCCACCCACCAAGCGGGGGCGACGTAGTCACGAAGGTGGATGGCGCGCGAAAAAGAGTTCTTCATTTGTTAACTTCCGTGTCGATAACACCAGAGGTGCAGGTTCGGACAAGTTCCGGAATGCGGGATTCCCTTGGTCTGCATCAAGCCACACGGCGGTTTCCGGCGCATCGTGCCGAGCGCGGGTGGTGTGACAGAGTTCAAGGAAGCCGTGATCGGAGGAAAAGCAGTATCCGGGTAAACCCTTAGTCCGGGTGACCTAAGTTCCAAAGAATGACACATCGCAGCATTACCATCGAATCAACAACTCAAAAGGTATGCCATGGGTGCAAGTCTGAACGAAGGGGTCGTCGTCGCGCGCCAACAAGGCGCTGGCGAAGAACTGTCCCCGGCCCGCACGCGGGCGAGCTGGCCGCGCTTCTCGGCGAATGCCGCTCATCATGACAGCACGTCCGCTCCGGCCGCACCGGGCCTGCGCAACTGGACGGCTGGCGAACTTGCAGCGCTGTTGTGTGAGTTCCTGAAGCGGGAGCACGCCGCGCTCGCCGCCTGCCACGGCCAGCAAGTCGAATCCGACTGGATCCCGTTGGCACGCGCCCTGGCCATCCGCCTGTCCGAAGCACCGGGCATGTCGCTCGCCACCAGCCCATTGAAGACCCGTTTCCTGCTGCGCGAACAGATCGGCGCCTGGCTAGTGCATACGGCGTTGGATGCCAGCGCAGCGCACACCGTACGCATCGCGCTGCCGGACACCTGGAGCAACGGCAAGGTGCTCGCCTACCTGTTCCGTCACGAGATCGCACCGATGCATCACGTCACGGCCGCACTGCGCAGCCTCAGCGTTCCGTTGGCGCGAAGCGAGGAAGTCGTGGGTGACAGCCGGCAGGTCAATGGCTAGAAGTAAGTCTTCATGAAACGTAAAAAGAGGGTTGTAGCCATACGGCTGCAACCCTCTTTTTCTTGCAGGCCATCCACTCGGACTGAGACAACGCCTAAATGGCAATACAATGCGCCGGAGAAGTTTTCATCCCGCACGCACGGGAAACTGCTGACAGCCCGTACCTTTCAAAGGTTTACTCGGTCACGACGCGATACTCATCCGACGTCATCGGTTCAAAGCCATCTGGAACTCCACCGCAAAGATCGACTAGCACCCGCCTTGAAAACGGTGCTCCCATAAGATTAATGCGATGAACCTTAGCGCTGACGTTAGAACGCTCAAGCAGAGCCGCGCGTAAGTCGTCTACCAAATATCGAGGTGCCCAGCCAATAAGATGACAATCCGTGGTTTGGAGTTGCACCGCATATGTGGTCGCAGGGTTATTCACTTCAATCGCAATCTGTAACGATTCGCCCTCCAAAAGTCGCTCAGCACGTGCACGTGCCGCTTCGGACACATGCCGCAAGCCATGTAAGAAGAACCGACACCGGATCGTTCCATCTTCCGACTTACCAACTTTTGGGAACACTTCTAAGCTGTCTGTCTGCCTCTCCCCTCCTGTTAACCCCAAAATTTCAATAGGATCGGCATGCGCGGGGTCGAGGTCGAGCCACTGCAAATACTCTCCGAAATCCTTGCGATTGGGTTCCAGAATCCGATTTTTGAAAAGCGGAAACAGATCATCGGCTTGATACTTGCGCCGAAAATCAGGAAAGGCAATCAGCGGTTTGAAACCGGCGACCACCTCAGCACGCAGGGCGCCACGAGTGTACCGAAACATGTATTCCCGTCGCTCAGTAGACGCGTCAAGGCGACCAATAGGGAACCAGGCCCGAGTCGGATCCGGCGCCTGCCATGCAACAAATAAGGTGCTCATTTAAGAATCTCGGCTAACGAAGCCTGCGCGGTAAGGATCATCACTGCCGCAAGCTGTTTTGCAGCAGGTGATGCTCGCTCATCGGGCAGCGAGTCAATAATCTGACAAATAATCTCGGGGGACAATGCCCTCACGCGCTGCAGCGCCGGTTCAAAAAACGATGGGTATGCCCGGGCCGCCAACTGCACCAAGCGGAGAGGATTCTCACCGTGAGGCTCGTCGGAGCCGCGAAAAATGCCGCCACGTCCCTTATTGATGTATGAGCTTACCCGCCTCTCCGCGACAAGCCTAACCCGTTTGTCATCACGCAACTCGCGCCCCAAGGAAGAGGCGTGGTCAAAACTTGGAGCCACAGTCAATGTAAGCTCTGGCGGCTCACCCTGGACGTAAAGCAGTAGCCCCCAGTTCTCATGGTGACGATCAGTGTTACTAATCAGAGCGTCCAACACGAGGTAGCCAGCTAGCTCAGTAAGCACTCCATCGGCTTGTTCTGCGGGAAACACGCCGCGCATTGCAGCCTCGATGTTCTCCAAAGTGTGGTCAGACTGCCCGAAGACTTTACCTTTGTCGTAGCCAGTGAAGCGCGTGGCAAGAACTTCGTTACCATGAACTAGTGCCTGCCCCGCATTGACGTCGACAAAATTCATCGACACACAACCTCGCCGCCCCGCGTATGAAGCAAGCTCTACAGTTGCAGCCCGGATGCCAGCAGATCTAGCGACTTCGGCGGCAACTTTTTCAGCCCAATCTTCACCTGTCTCGGGACGAGACTCTTTAAATAGCCACCTCTTGCCATCCAGCAACACCCAGAACTTGGGCTTGCTGCCGAGCTGTTCGGTATCCTCACGGGCATCCGGAGGTATCTCGATAATTTGGTAGCTCATTGCAGACACCTACCCGAAAGTTGCGTCGATTAACGCAACATTTGCACGTCGAATCGTTCCGCAGAGGGTTAGCGCTAGCTCAACAAAAAGGCCAACCCCAAGGGGTTGGCCTATCTGCTTGATTTTTTGGTGCCGCTGACCGGAATCGAACTGGTGACCTTCGCATTACGAATGCGCTGCTCTACCGACTGAGCTACAGCGGCAATAAAGAGCGAGCATGATAGCCGCTGAAGGGCGCAAAATCAATTCAGGTAGCGCAGAAAGCGGTAATTTCGCCGCACTCAAGCGCCCGGACGCACGCGCACGACGATGTCCACCCCGTCGGCCACCATGCCCGGCGGCAGTTGCGGCATGCCTTCGATGCGCAAGGTGTGATTCGGGATGTCAGTCAGGCAACCGGTCACCACGTCGTACAGATGGTGGTGCGGCTCGGTGTTCGGATCGAAGAACACCTTGGTCGGATCGACGATCACCTCGCGGATCAGCCCGGCCTCGCGCAACACCTTGAGCGTGTTGTAGACGGTCGCCTTCGACGCCGACGGCGAAGTCTCGTTGACCATGGCCAGTATCTGGTCGGCCGACAGGTGCTCCATGCGCGAGAACAGCACACAGGCGATGTCGATGCGCGGCTGCGTCAGGTTGATGTCGTGTGCGCGCAGCAGATCAATGGTCTGTTCGCGGTTGAGCGGAGATTTCATGGTTTCGAGTATATGAAACGGAATGCCGTCGCGCAAAGTCCGGTCACGGCTGAGCCAGTTCCTTCGGCAGCGGAAAATTCACGTTCTCGGGTGTGCCGTCCAGGGTCCTGACCGATGCCGCACCCAGTTCGCGCAGCCGGGCGATCACCGCATCCACCAGCACTTCGGGCGCTGACGCGCCGGCGGTGACGCCGATGCGCTTGCGCCCCGCCAGCCACGCGGGATCGATCTGGCTGGCGTTGTCGATCAGGTGCGCCGGTACGCCGAACTGCTCTGCCACTTCGCGCAGGCGGTTGGAATTGGAACTGTTGGGCGAACCCACCACCAGCACCAGATCGCTGCGCGGTGCCATGAACTTGACGGCATCCTGGCGGTTCTGCGTCGCGTAGCAGATGTCGTCGCGCTTCGGACCGACGATGGCCGGGAAGCGCGCGCGCAGCGCGTCGACGATGATCTGCGCGTCATCGACTGACAGCGTGGTCTGCGTCACGTAGGCCAGCTTGTCCGGGTCGGCCACCTGAAGTGACTGCACGTCGGCCACGGTTTCGACCAGATACATGCCGCCTTCGGCCTGACCCATGGTGCCCTCGACCTCGGGATGGCCTTTGTGGCCGATCATGATGATCTCGCGCCCGGCGTCGCGCATCTTGGCGACCTCGACGTGCACCTTGGTCACCAGCGGACAGGTCGCGTCGAACACGCGCAGGCCGCGCGACGACGCATCATGACGTACGGCCTGCGGCACGCCGTGCGCGCTGAAGATGAGCGTGGCGCCCTCCGGCACCAGCGTCAGATCGTCGATGAAGATGGCGCCCTTGGCGCGCAGGCTGTCGACGACGAACTTGTTGTGCACCACTTCGTGGCGCACATAGATCGGCGCCCCGTACTGTTCCAGTGCGCGCTCGACGATGGCGATGGCGCGCTCCACGCCGGCGCAGAAGCCACGCGGATTGGCCAGCAGTACGTCCATGTTCTCGCCCTCAGGAGACACCGATCACCTCCACCTCGAAACGCACGGCGCGGCCCGCCAACGGGTGGTTGAAATCGATCAGCGCGGACTGCTCGTCCAGTTCGCGCACCAGCCCGGGAAACTTGTTGCCGTCGTTATCGGTGAATTCGATCACCGAATGCACGTCCAGTTCGATGTCGGCCGGGATGTCGCGACGCGCGAAGCGCTCGACCAGATCGGCCTTGTGCTCGCCAAACA
>Ga0123388_1020306_pt1 | contig 17438 bp, 17 predicted proteins | sample T0HHNO3metaT_FD_89916 | JGI IMG/M metagenome (GOLD analysis project Ga0123388, IMG submission 89916) | Methane-oxidizing artificial microbial communities from Washington, USA to study methane cycling - T0-HHNO3 metaT (Metagenome... | ecosystem: Engineered > Modeled > Simulated communities...
AATTTAGTAATAAGTCTTTACCCATGCATAAAACCATGCGCAGTTTATTGTTTCCTTTATTCATTGCTTGCAGCACATTGATTGTTGGCTGCGGCTCTAGCGTGCCTGTCATCAGGCCGTTTAAAATGGATATTCAACAAGGTAATGTCGTTACATCCAAAATGCTATTGCAGTTGCGACCTGGTATGACCAAATCGCAAGTGAAATTTATTATGGGCACGCCGCTTGTGATTGATAGTTTTCATACCAATCGCTGGGATTATTTTTACCAGTTGCGTCAAGCTGGTAAAGTGGTTGAACAGCGGCGGGTTATCTTAGACTTTGAAAAAGATGTGCTAGCGCGTGTGCGTGGCGATGTTGTGCCACAGGGAACACCGGGCGCTGACACGGGCGCGGTTGTTTTATCTAAAGAACCAGTACCAGCAGCGGCTAAATCAACAGAAAAAGAAGGCGTTTTTGAGAATCTGAAGTTCTGGAGAAATCGTGAAGCGCCAAAAAATGACGAAACTCTAAAAAATAGTGATACGCAAGCAGTTGAGCCAATTGCTGTACCTGTAACGCCGGAATCAAAACCAGCAGAATCTGTGCCTGCCACAACAGCTCCTGATGCTTCGCCTACTGTTGAGACACCATCTTTATTGGTTGTGCCGATTACAATTGCGCCAAATGAAAACAGTCCAGCTGAAAATGCGCCTGCAGATAATAAACCAGTAGAAAGCGCGCCTGCTGTAGAGCCGCCAGCGGTTAAGTCTAAACCAGTAGAAGCTCAGCCAGCAGAAATTAAGCAGCCAATCATTGCACCTGAGAAAACAGCACCGTCTACTCCAGCGCCTGATTCGTCGACTAAATCCGATGATGAGGTTATTTTTAGGCTGGATAGAAATTTAGATACGAAAGAAGTTGAATCGAATAAAAGCTCGAATAAACCAGTGCAAAATAGCAGTAAAGAGTCAGTTAATAAAGAAACAACAAAACCAGTTAAAAGCCCTAATGCTGCAGAAGAGAAGCCACTTCCCGTTGAGGAAGAGCCTGGTTATTTTGAGAGAATGTTAGAAAAAATTGGTTTTTAAAAGCATATCAAGACTATAAAATATTAAGTATAAAAATGAGTAAAATAAAAATTGTCATTGCTGGCGTAACAGGTCGCATGGGTCATGCACTGTTGGAAGGTGTTTTCGCGGATAACGAACTGCAATTGCACGGCGCAGTAGATCGTGCCGATAGTACACAAATTGGCCGCGATGCAGGTGAGCAATTTGGCAAAAATACTGGCGTAAAAATCACTGGTGATATGGATGCAGCATTAAAAAATGCAGACGTTCTGATCGACTTTACAAGGCCAGAGGCTACTTTGCTGTATCTTGAAGCCTGCAAAAAAGCGCAGGTAAAACACGTGATTGGTACCACAGGATTGACAGTAGAGCAAAAAGCTTTAATTGAAGCTGCTGCAAAAGAAGTCGCCATTGTTTTTGCGCCCAACATGAGTGTTGGTGTGACTTTGTTAATTAACTTGGTTGAGCAAGCCGCAAAAGTGCTGAATGAAGGCTACGATATAGAAGTGGTTGAAATGCATCACCGTTATAAAGTGGATGCGCCCTCAGGCACTGCGTTAAGGTTGGGCGAAGCTGCTGCGCAAGGTTTAGGCAAGGAACTTAAAGATTGCGCTATTTATGCGCGCGAAGGTGTGACTGGTGAGCGCGAAGCGGGCACGATTGGTTTTGCAACTTTACGTGGCGGTGATGTCGTCGGTGATCATACCGTTGTGCTTGCTGGAATAGGCGAGCGCGTGGAGCTGACACACAAAGCCAGCAGTCGCGCTACGTTCGCGCAAGGCGCTTTGCGTGCTGCCAAATATTTAGGGGCTAAATCGACTGGTTTGTACGATATGAGAGATGTGCTGAATTTACGCTAGTTTTAAAGTATATGAATTTAAATAAATAAAGCCGCATAAAATGCGGCTTTATTATTGGTTAATAACTAATGTGTTATTAAACTGATTTACGTCTAAAGCCAGCGAAACCCATTAATGCAGAGCCAAATAACCAAGCTGCTGCTGGAACTGGAACTGCAGAAGGATTTGTGAACTCAGCTACGCCATTGTGTGAACTAATTGTGATTTTAACATCACCGTCATTAATGAAGTTAACGCTGCCGTTATAACCGGAAATTGCTTCAGATAAACTAAAGTCGTAAGTAGAAACAGCAAGAACATAGCTGCCAATATTCAAATTGCGGGAAATAAGTGAGTTGTTATTGAGAAAGCTCACATCGTCGCTAGATTCAATAAAGGTACCTACGCTTGCTGGACTAGCAAATAGATAAATATATGGATCTGTTAAGCTAAGAAATGATTCTACTGCGCTAATATTAAAAAGACCTGCGTCTGTTACTTTAAAATTAACATAAGCTACTGTTTGATTAATTGGCGCGTTATCAATTCTAACTGTTGTGCTAATTGTGTTTGCTTGAGCTGTACCTGCGATTAAAGCGATTGACGCTAATAAATATTTTAATAATTTCATTTTTATTTCCCCTTATTGATATTAGTTGAGCTAATAAATCCGTAAAATTTGACCACGGACTCATCATATTGAACTAACTAATCTAACAAAATAGCCCGAATGGGTATTCTCGGTGTTTTGGAATAGCCCATTCGGGTCATGCGAGGGAATTGGAATAAAATTCTATGTCATTAACACTTTAAGTGCGCCAAGGATGTTTAGGTACATCGCACACGCCAGCTACATCTACACCTGCTTGCGCCACAATATGATCGTTCTCAACCGTATCGCCACTTACGCCAATCGCGCCAACTAACATGCCTTCGTTATCGACGATTGGTAGTCCACCAGGGAATGTAATTAATCCATCATTAGAATGTTCTATGCCGTATAAAGGTGAGCCTGGCACTGAAAGTTTGCCAATTTCGCCAGATGGCATGGCGAAGTAACAGGCTGTTTTTGCTTTTTTAATCGCAATATCGATACTACCTACCCATGCATCATCCATTCGGCTGAAGCTTTTTAAATTGCCGCCTGAATCTAACACGGCGATACACATTTTTACGCCAATTTCTTTAGATTTTTCTACTGCTTTATCAATAATTTGTTGCGCTTGCTCAAAGCTTACATGCATGTGATTTTCCTTAATAAATTTATAACACTGATTTTGAAAGTTCTAAATAGTTAATGACGTAGTAACGTCATTAACACTCATCTTCAAAAGTAGACTTTTATATCTTTTTGCCACCTGGACCAGCAAAGAACCAAACGATTAAGCCTACTACAGGGAAGAATAACACGCCGAGAATCCACAATATTTTTTCTGTACCAGAAGCCGAGCTTTGAATGATTTTGATGATAGCGAATATATCTAATACTAGTATGAGTAAGCCAATGATTGAGGACATGTTGTTTCCCTTTTAATAAATTATTATAAATTTTAATTTAGACATTAACGCTTGAATAAATTGTACTTTGTTGCAAAGCAAAATGCTTAAATTTTTCCAGCATATTACTATTTTACAAACAGCATTTATCACTATTCTTAATGCTTTAAATATAAAAAAGCAGTACAAATATTACATTTGTACTGCTTTGAAATCGCATTCAATTACTTATTTTTACGTTCCCAGTCAGAAATTTGTTTTTCTGCTTCTTCTTTATTAACGCCATAAGCTTCCTGAATTTTGCCCGCTAGTTGATCGCGCTTGCCTGCGATAATATCTAAATTATCATCAGTCAGTTTGCCCCATTGCTCTTTAACATTACCTTTTAATTGTTTCCAATTACCTTCAACTTGATCCCAATTCATGATTATTCCTTTAGTTTAATTGTTCATTGATAAATAGTCTTTAATTGCGCATGAATAAATGCATTAAATGACATGTGGCTATTTAAAACTCAAATTGCTGCTCCACACATCAGTATTGGGCTTAACTTTATGTCAGAATCGTCTGATAACCACCTATTTTTTGCTGGATTGCTGATGTTGTGAGATAGGAAATTGTGCAGTCTGAACTTGAGGTAAAAGTGAATTGCGACTATAATGTCTTAATTCTGAAAACGGGAAGAGTTTATAAAGCTTTTCCCGTTTTGCACATCTAACAATTGATGTGTACGCATCAAAATAAAGGAGCTTTACGGTGTCAAAAACAATTCCAGCGGTTTTAGTGTTAGCAGATGGGACTGTTTTTAAAGGCATTTCAATTGGCACTTCTGGGCATACAGTCGGCGAAGTGGTATTCAATACCGCGATGACTGGTTATCAAGAAATTCTGACCGACCCTTCTTATAGCAAACAAATCGTTACACTGACTTACCCGCACATTGGCAATACAGGCACAAATGCTGAAGATGTGGAATCTGATCAAGTTTATGCCGCTGGTTTAATCATTCGCGATTTACCGCTTTTAGAATCTAACTTTCGTAGTGCTCAAACATTATCTGAATATTTGGTCGCCAATAATGTACTTGCAATTGCCGATATTGATACGCGTAAGTTAACACGCATTTTGCGTGAAAAAGGCGCGCAAGCTGGCTGTATTTTGGCCGGCGAAAATGCCACTCAAGATATTGAGGTAAAAAAAGCGTTAAGTCTGGCGCAAAGCTTTCCGGGTTTAGCTGGTATGGATTTAGCGAAAGTGGTCAGCTGTAAAAAAGCCTATGAGTTTAGCGATGGCGAGTGGGCTTTGGGTAAAGGTTTTGAAAACCCCGAGAAAACCAAGTTTCATGTCGTCGCTTTTGATTATGGCGTTAAGCAAAATATCTTGCGCATGCTAGTTTCACGCGGTTGCAAAGTCACCGTGCTACCAGCACAAGCTACGGCAGAGGAAGCTTTAAGTTACCAACCAGACGGTATATTCTTATCAAATGGTCCTGGTGATCCTGAGCCTTGCGATTACGCAATCAAAGCGATTAAAACATTGGTGGATACTGGTATTCCAACATTTGGCATTTGTTTGGGCCATCAATTATTGGCTTTAGCCAGCGGCGCTAAAACCATAAAGATGAAATTTGGTCATCATGGTGCGAATCATCCAGTACAAGACGTTGTAACTAAGCGTGTTTACATCACCAGCCAAAACCACGGTTTTGCGGCAGATCCAGCAACATTGCCTTCTAATATTAAAATCACACATATCTCATTATTTGACGGCAGCCTACAAGGTATTGCACGGACAGATAAACCCGCATTTAGCTTTCAAGGTCACCCTGAAGCGAGCCCTGGCCCAACAGAAATGAGTGAGTTATTTGATCAATTTATATCGCTTATGCAGAAAAAGGAAGCAGCGTAATGGCTAAGCGTACCGACATTAAATCCATTCTAATTATTGGCGCGGGCCCAATTGTGATTGGTCAAGCTTGCGAGTTTGACTATTCTGGTGCGCAAGCTTGTAAAGCGTTGCGTGAAGAAGGTTACCGCGTTATTTTGGTTAACTCTAATCCTGCCACGATTATGACTGACCCTGAAATGGCAGATGCTACTTACATTGAGCCGATTACCTGGCGTGTGGTTGAAAAGATTATTGCCAAAGAAAGGCCGGACGTTTTATTGCCAACTATGGGTGGACAAACTGCGCTTAACTGTGCCCTCGATTTAGATAAGCACGGCGTATTGGCTAAGTACAATGTAGAGCTAATTGGTGCTTCAAAAGAGGCGATTGATAAAGCTGAAGATCGTCAAAAATTTAAAGAAGCCATGACCAAGATTGGCTTGGGTTCTGCACGCTCTAGCATCGCTCATTCAATGGAAGAAGCATTGCAAGTGCAGGCCAGTATTGGCTATCCAGCGATTATTCGTCCATCGTTCACCATGGGCGGTAGCGGCGGTGGTATTGCTTATAATCGTGAAGAATTTATCACCATTTGTGAGCGTGGCTTGGATGCATCGCCAACCAAAGAGCTATTGATTGAAGAATCAATGTTGGGTTGGAAAGAGTATGAGATGGAAGTGGTGCGCGACAAAGCGGACAACTGCATCATCATCTGTTCCATTGAAAATTTAGACCCAATGGGTGTGCATACAGGCGACAGTATTACCGTTGCACCAGCGCAAACCTTAACGGATAAAGAGTATCAAATTATGCGTAATGCCAGTTTGGCTGTGCTGCGTGAAATTGGTGTGGATACTGGCGGTTCGAATGTGCAATTTGCCATTAACCCAGTTGATGGGCGCATGATTGTGATTGAGATGAATCCACGCGTATCGCGGTCATCTGCATTAGCGTCAAAAGCCACTGGCTTCCCTATTGCGAAAGTGGCTGCTAAGTTAGCGGTTGGGTTTACGCTGGACGAGCTTAAGAATGATATTACTGGCGGCCAAACGCCAGCTTCGTTTGAGCCGAGTATTGACTATGTTGTGACTAAAATACCGCGGTTTGCTTTTGAAAAATTCCCGCAGGCGGATTCGCGTTTAACCACGCAAATGAAATCCGTAGGCGAAGTGATGGCGATCGGACGTACGTTCCAAGAGTCATTTCAAAAAGCACTGCGCGGGCTTGAAGTCGGCGTAGATGGCTTAGACTCCATCACGACTGACATTGACCGTATTACCAAAGAATTGGGCGAGCCTGGTCCCGAACGCATTTGGTATTTAGGTGATGCATTACGTCAAGGCATGACGATTGCGCAAATTTATGATATATCAAAAATTGACCACTGGTTTTTAGCGCAAATTAAAGACATTATTGACCGCGAAACAGCGTTAAGCGGTCAAAAAATTGCAGATCTAGATCGCGATGCATTGTTCCAATTGAAGCGTCGTGGTTTTTCTGATCGGCGTTTGGCAAAATTGTTAACGACGGATCAACACACCGTTCGCGAATATCGTCAAAATCTGAATATTCGCCCAGTTTATAAACGTGTCGATACTTGCGCGGCGGAATTTGCGACCGATACAGCGTATATGTATTCCAGCTATGAAGAGGAATGCGAAGCGCAGCCAACCAACAAGAAAAAAATCATGGTGTTAGGCGGCGGACCAAACCGTATCGGTCAAGGTATTGAGTTTGATTACTGCTGTGTACATGCGGCATTTGCCATGCGCGAAGATGGGTATGAAACCATCATGGTCAACTGTAATCCAGAAACGGTTTCAACCGATTACGATACGTCAGACCGCTTGTACTTCGAGCCAGTGACATTGGAAGACGTGCTTGAAATCGTACATATTGAAAAACCTGTTGGCGTGATTGTGCAATACGGCGGCCAGACACCGCTTAAGTTAGCACGTGATTTAGAAAAAGCTGGCGTGCCAATTATTGGTACTACGCCAGACGCGATTGACAGAGCCGAAGACCGTGAGCGTTTTCAGCAAATGTTGCATGAGCTAGGTTTAAAACAACCACCAAATCGCACTGCGCGTACGCCAGAAGCAGCATTAATCGCTGCGGTTGAGATTGGTTATCCGTTAGTTGTGCGCCCAAGTTATGTTTTGGGTGGCCGTGCCATGGAAATCGTGCATGAACAAAGTCAGCTAGAACGTTATATGCGTGAAGCGGTGAAAGTTTCTAACGAGTCTCCAGTATTGCTAGATCGCTTTTTAAACGACGCGCTGGAAATCGATGTAGACGCTATTTGTGACGGCGAAGATGTGTTAATAGGTGGCATCATGCAGCACGTTGAGCAAGCTGGTGTGCATTCTGGCGACTCTGCCTGCTCATTGCCGCCTTATAATTTAAGTGAAGAGTTGCAAGATGAATTGCGTGTGCAAACCGTGCAAATGGCCAAAGCATTAGGCGTAAAAGGCTTGATGAATGTGCAATTCGCTATTCAGACAGTGAATCAAGTGAGCACGGTTTATGTGTTAGAAGTGAATCCTAGAGCAAGTAGAACTGTGCCGTTTGTGTCTAAAGCCTGTGGATTGCAACTGGCTAAAATCGCCGCACGTTGTATGGCTGGCCAAAGTTTGAAATCGCAAGGTGTCACAAAAGAAGTGATTCCGCCTTATTTCTCTGTCAAAGAAGCCGTGTTCCCATTTATTAAGTTCCCTGGCGTCGATACTATTTTAGGTCCTGAAATGAAATCGACAGGCGAAGTAATGGGTGTCGGTGCGACTTTTGCGGAAGCCTTTGTTAAAGCGCAATTAGGCGCATCTGAAAAACTACCCAAAGGCGGTCGTGCATTCATTAGCGTGCGTAACGAAGATCACCAAAAAGTGGTCGATATTGCAAAAGATCTAGCGAAATTAGGCTTTACACTTGTAGCGACTAAAGGCACAGCAAAAGCATTAATCGCTCACGGCTTAACCGTTACGCCAGTGAATAAAGTAGCAGAAGGTCGTCCGCATATCGTTGATATGATTAAAAATAGCGAAATCAGCTTTATTGTAAATGTGACGGAAGACAAAAAAGCAGTGGCTGATTCTTACGAGATTCGTCGCAGTGCGTTGCAAAATAAAGTGACTTATTACACAACGCTTGCAGGTGCAAAAGCGGCGTGTATTGGCATGGCGCACATGGAAGAGCTGAATGTCGAATCACTACAAGATTTACATAAAAAACTGGTATAGAAATCTTATACAAGAAAGCTTTAAGCTTGCATAAAAAGCTTATCTAAAATACACTTTAATTTATCGACTACTTAAAACCACGCTCATCTTGGGTGTGGTTTATTTTTTTACCACTATTTAGAATGGTCTTACAGCATGGCATTAAATCAAATTCCCGTCACCGTTAAAGGCGCAGAACAACTCAAAGAAGAACTGTTGCGTTTACGTAGCGTTGATCGTCCTTCAGTGATTCAGGCAATTGCAGAAGCGCGCGCGCAAGGCGATTTATCTGAGAATGCAGAGTACGAAGCTGCCAAAGAAAAACAAAGTTTTATTGAAGGTCGCATTGCTGAGTTGGAGTCAAAACTATCTAATTTATTGGTGATCGACCCTGCGACTTTGCACGCTGAAGGCCGCGTGGTGTTTGGTGCAACTGTCAATATTGAGGATTTAGATTCTGGCGACAATAAAACCTATCAAATCGTCGGCGAAGATGAAGCAGATATTAAAGGCGGCAAAATTTCAGTTGGCTCACCGATAGCGCGTGCATTAATCGGCAAATCGGCAGGTGATGTGGCAGAAGTTTTAGCGCCAGGTGGCATTAAAGAATATGAAGTGCTAGATGTTCTTTATATTTAAGTATTTGTTATCGCTTAATATTAAGAGTTAACACAAATTTTGATACAAAAAATCTAGGATATTTAAACTAATGTTATTTCGGCTAAATCTGATTGTTGTCACATTGTGGGTTGGTGCATTGTGGATGACAGGTCTAAGCGCTTATGCATTATTCGATCATTTGCAAGACAAGCGCTTGGCAGGCAATATAGCTGGTCAATTGTTTACTATTGTCAGTTATATTGGCATGGCTAGCGCAACTTACTTATTGATTCAACGCCTGCTAGATTATGGCACTGCCACATTAAAACAAAGTTTTTTCTGGGCAGTGTTCGCCATGTTGCTTTTAGTATTAGCTGGACATTTCGGCATTCAACCTTTGCTGGCGCAACTCAAACATGCTGCCTTGCCGAATGATGTGATGCAAAGCGTTTTTGCTAGCCGCTTTAAAAACTGGCATGGTGTAGCCAGTGTGGCCTATTTGTTAGAATGCTTATTAGGTTTTGTTGTAGTGTTAAAAGTCAGGTAATAAGTAAGCAAGTTTTACAGACTTTTAGCATTATAGTTTTGGAATGATAACTTTAGCTTTTTCTTTTACGGTATTGCTTGCTCTATAAAATACCAACTGTTTACCAATATGATGTACTGGCGTTGCGTTAGTTTTTGTGAAAATTTCTGTGTACAAAGCCTTTCGCGCATCACGGTCATCGCCCGCCACTTGCACTTTAATCAATTCGTGCGCATTTAAGTTAAGCTCAATTTCTTTTAAAACGCTTTCAGTCAGGCCGTTATTGCCTATCATGACAACAGGGTTTAAGCTGTGTGCTAAGCCGCGTAAATGCGCAATTTGTTTGGTGCTAAGTTTCATTTGTTAACCTTTTAAATAATGCGTTATTTTATCATGAACAGCCGTTATTGATTTGAAAGCCATTTTACTTTGAAATTTTCCCATCCCAATAAAAAACGCTTATTTTGTAAGCGGTTATATAACGTGAAATACATTAAATTTTGAAACCTACCAGAACCAGTAAAGCTTGGATGCAAGAGCATCTGAATGACGAATTTGTTAAGCGTGCCCAAAAAGAAGGCTATCGCGCGCGCGCTGCTTATAAGTTAATTGAAATTGATGATAAAGATAAATTAATCAAACCAGGCATGACAGTGGTCGATTTAGGATCAACACCTGGAAGTTGGTCGCAAGTGGTGGTACAGCGCTTAAAAGGCCAAGGCAATGTAATTGCATTAGATATTTTAGAGATGCAAGCGATTCCTGGTGTGACTTTCATACAGGGCGATTTTCGGGAAGATGCGGTATTAAAAGAACTTGAAAATACCCTAAATGGTAAAAAAGTAGACCTTGTAATTGCAGATATGGCACCCAATATAAGTGGTATTAAAGATGTTGACTTGGCGGGCTCGGCGTATTTAACCGAGTTGGCCTTAGCGTTTAGCTCGGTATGGCTGAAACCAGACGGACATTTTTTAGTCAAAGTTTTTATAGGCGCAGGTTTTGAAGAGATTGTAAAAATGATGCGATCACAATTTGGCAAAGTAGTTACCCGCAAGCCAAAAGCGTCGCGCGATCGTAGCAGTGAAGTGTATTTGCTCGGTCTGAATAAAAAAGCCCTTGAATAAAAAGGGTTAAGTCTTCATATATGCAGCGTAGTGTTAATAAATTAACAGTGCACACAGTTGAAATAGTTTAAAATAAGTAAGTCACTTATGACTTAAATTCCCCAATTTTTAAGGAATGGGCACGTGAATAATATCGCAAAAAGTATCGCAATTTGGCTAGCCGTAGCGCTTGTACTAATGATGGTGTTCAATCAATTTGGCGCATCTAGCAAGGCAGATAGCCAAATGGTTTACTCACAATTCATGCAAGAGGTGAAAAATGGTCGTATTGCCAAAGTGCAAATTGACGGTCGTGTTGTGCATGGAAAAACGCAGGATGGTAAAGACTTTAGCACTTATGCCCCAAATGACTTATGGATGGTGAACGACTTATTAAAATATAACGTTGTGGTTGAAGCCAAACCAGAGCAACAACGCTCAGTCTTGCTAGAACTTTTCATGTCATGGTTCCCAATGATTTTACTCATTGGCGTATGGATTTTCTTTATGCGTCAAATGCAAGGTGGCGGCAAGGGTGGCGGACCATTTTCGTTCGGTAAGAGTAAAGCACGTCAATTAGACGAAAGCTCAAATCAAACGACTTTTGCCGATGTGGCTGGTTGCGATGAAGCCAAAGAAGAAGTCACTGAATTGGTCGACTTCTTAAAAGAACCAACTAAATTTCAAAAATTAGGTGGTCGTATTCCACGTGGCGTCTTACTTGTTGGCCCTCCTGGTACAGGTAAAACCTTGCTTGCGCGCGCTATTGCGGGCGAAGCAAAAGTGCCATTCTTCTCAATCTCTGGTTCAGACTTTGTGGAAATGTTTGTCGGTGTGGGTGCAGCGCGTGTACGTGATATGTTTGAAACCGCTAAGAAAAACTCACCTTGCATTATCTTTATTGATGAGATTGATGCGGTAGGTCGTAGCCGTGGCGCGGGTACTGGCGGTGGTAACGATGAGCGTGAACAGACATTGAACCAATTATTAGTTGAGATGGATGGTTTTGAGGCGAGTTCTGGCGTGATTATTATTGCTGCAACTAACCGTGCAGATGTTTTAGATAAAGCTTTGTTACGTCCAGGTCGTTTTGACCGTCAAGTAATGGTTGGCTTGCCAGATATTAAAGGTCGCGAACAGATTTTACTTGTTCACATGAGAAAAGTGCCAATTGATCCTGATGTAAAAGCGGACATTTTGGCACGCGGCACGCCAGGTTTTAGTGGTGCAGACTTAGCCAACTTGGTAAATGAAGCTGCTTTATTTGCGGCACGTCGTAGCAAACGCACAGTGGATATGGAAGATTTTGAAGATGCTAAAGACAAAATCTACATGGGTCCTGAACGTAAATCGATGGTGATGCGTGAAGAGGAGCGTCGTAATACTGCGTATCATGAAAGTGGTCATGCAGTAGTAGCGAAGTTGTTACCTAAAGCTGACCCTGTGCATAAAGTAACGATTATGCCGCGTGGTTGGGCGCTTGGATTAACATGGCAGTTGCCTGAGTTTGATCGCATCAGTAACTATAAAGACAAGATGCTGGAAGAAATTTCGATTCTGTTTGGTGGTCGTATTGCTGAAGAAATCTTTATGCATCAAATGAGTACTGGCGCATCGAATGACTTTGAACGTGCGACTAAATTAGCGCGTGATATGGTAACTAAATACGGTATGAGTGATGCACTTGGCACGATGGTTTATGCTGGTAGTGAGCAGGATTCATTTTTTGGCAATATGAGTTCTAAAACGGTGAGTGAAGCGACACAGCAAAAAGTGGACGCTGAAATCCGCCGTATTTTGGATGAGCAATATGGTATCGCGCGCAAGTTATTAGAAGATAATCGCGATAAAGTAGAAGCGATGACTGCTGCGTTGATGGAGTTCGAAACCATTGATGCGGATCAAATCAATGACATTATGGCGAGTCTGCCAGTGCGTGCGCCTAAACCGCGTCAGCCAAAAGTAAAGCCAACTGATAGCGGTGGATCTTCTGGCACCACAGTAACGCCAGCGCCGCAACCTGCAGCAAAAAGTGAGTAAAATTAACGAGTTAAGTCTGCGTTAATACTCAAACATAAGTGGTGTTAAAATAAGGGTTGGATTCGTTCCAGCCCTTTTTTATTGTGTCTAACTTTGCAACACTTAAGTAAATAATGATTTTTAATTGTGGAAAATTTCAACTCAATCTCAATCGCCCACATGTGATGGGTATTGTGAATGTGACGCCTGATTCATTTTCGGATGGTGGAAAATTTACGCAGACGCATTTGGCCATTGAGCATGCATTAATGTTGATAGAGGAAGGCGCAGATGTTCTGGATATTGGCGGTGAATCCACCCGCCCAAATGCAACGCCAGTGAGTTTGCAAGAAGAGTTAGGCCGCGTGATTCCAGTGATTGAGGGGCTTGTAAGCCAAGTTAACGTTCCAATTTCTATCGATACTTATAAGCCACAAGTGATGCAAGCAGCGATTGCTGCTGGTGCAAGTATTGTGAACGATATACGTGCATTACAAGAAAATGATGCTTTGAATATTGTTGCAGCTTCTGATGTTGGCGTGTGTCTAATGCATATGCAAGGCACGCCACAGACCATGCAAATTAATCCGCAATATAACGATGTTGTGAGTGAAGTAAAAGCCTTTTTGCAACAACGGCTACTTGTGTGTGAAATGGCAGGCATTGCAAAAGACCGCATTTTGCTGGACCCTGGCTTTGGCTTTGGTAAAACGCGCGCGCATAATATTACGTTAATCCAGCATCTGGCTAGTTTTTCATCATTAGGGCAGCCCTTATTGGTAGGGCTGTCACGTAAATCTGTATTAGGACAAGTGACAGGGTACGATGTCGATGCGCGACTGTATGCCAGCGTGGCGGCATCGGTTATATCAGCAATGGTTGGTGCTAAAATAATGCGCGTACACGATGTTAAAGCGACTGTAGAAGCATTGAAAATAGTCAGCGCGATTCAGCAATAATCACAGAATTTCAATCAATTTAAAACTGCAACAACGATAAGAGTAAATAATATGAGTAAACAATATTTCGGCACTGATGGGATTCGTGGAAAAGTGGGCGAACACCCGATTACGCCTGATTTTGTGATGCGTTTAGGTTATGCAGCTGGTCGCGTATTGGCTGTTCGGGCAGGTGATTTGGCAAAAGGTGCGCGCCCTGCCGTGTTAATCGGCAAGGACACGCGCATTTCTGGCTATATGTTAGAAGCCGCTTTAGAAGCGGGTTTATCGGCGGCTGGCGTTGATGTATTGTTAACAGGTCCAATGCCCACGCCAGCTGTGGCTTATCTAACTCGCGCTTTACGTGCGCAGGCTGGCATTGTCATTTCCGCCTCGCATAATCCTTATTACGACAACGGCATTAAATTTTTCTCTAGTCTTGGTGCCAAATTGCCAGATGAGATTGAGCATGCTATCGAGGCCGAACTTGAAAATCCTATGCAAATAATGGAGTCGGCAAAGCTAGGAAAAGCACGTCGCATTGATGATGCGACGGGGCGTTATATTGAGTTTTGCAAAAGCACTTTTCCTAATCAATTAGATTTACGTGGCTTAAAAATCGTGCTGGATTGCGCGCATGGCGCAACTTACCACGTGGCACCACCTGTTTTTCATGAGCTGGGTGCAGAAGTGATTGCAATCGGCAATAAACCAGATGGTTTGAATATCAATGAGCAAGTTGGCTCAACCCATCCGCAAGCTTTGCAAAAAGCCGTGTTAGAGAATAAAGCCGATTTAGGCATCGCTTTTGATGGCGATGGCGACCGCGTGATGATGGTAGATAACCTTGGCAATTTGCTGGATGGCGACCAACTTTTGTATATTATTGCGCTGGGTTTGTATGCCAAAGGTAAGCTAAAAGGTGGCGTTGCCGGCACGTTAATGACTAATTTAGCGCTGGAACATGCGCTAAAAAAACACCAAATACCCTTTGCACGTGCCAACGTGGGAGACCGTTATGTGTTGGAATTGCTGAACCAGAAAAACTGGAAATTAGGCGGTGAAAATTCTGGTCATATTTTAACGTTGGATAAACATAGCAGTGGTGATGCAATTATTGCTGCCTTACAAGTGCTGCAAGCACTGGCTGAAAGTGGCAAAACACTGGCAGAAATGGGCGCGAGTTTAACTTTATATCCGCAAGTGTTGATCAATGTGACGACTAAAGAAAAGCTGGATTTACAGCATGTTGATATTCAACATGCCGTTAAAACAGCTGAAACAAAACTGAATGGCACAGGTCGCGTATTGTTGCGCGCTTCTGGCACTGAACCAAAAATTCGCGTGATGGTAGAAGGACAAGACGCTGCTTTGGTGCAAAAACTGGCTGAAGACATTGCAGTAGTTGTTAAAAAAGCTGCAGAATAAAATAAGAGCATAAAAATGAATTTAAACGCCGTTGAGATTAAAGCTTTTGTGCCTGCAAAAGACTACGCATTGTCCAAACAGTTTTATCAAGATATTGGTTTTGTCATGGCGTCCGAGGGCGGAGGCGTCGCCTATTTTCATCATCAAAATGTGAGTTTTTTATTGCAAGATTTTTATGTAAAAGAATTTGCTGATAACTTGATGATGCATTTGCTGGTGGAAGATGTTGAGGCATGGTGGAACAAAATACAAAACGCCAATATTGCCAAAAAATATAGCGTTAATATTGGTGCAATTGAGCAACAGCCATGGCGTATGCGCGATTTTGTAATAATCGACCCTAGCGGTGTGCTTTGGCGAATTGGGCAAAATACCGATTGAACTTAACACATAATTTAACCTAATATTAAAAACAATATTATTATTTAATAATTTAAATCAATAGGTTACGTCAAAAAAACTTCATTTAACTGACATTAATCATTCACATTATCCTGACACACTGCCAGCATCAATAAGTGTAAGGAGAGTGAAATGTCAAATAAAATGCGCTTACAGTTATACCTTAGCCGTATGCATGCGCTAGATAGCGAATTGTGCGTGACAGTGAGTCATACTAATCAATATCGTTTGATTCGCGATTGGTTTAGGTTAATCAGCCGTTTGGGCGATGGTGTATTTTGGTATGGCCTAATGCTGGCGATTATCGTCACGCAGCAAGCCGACGGCATTAAACCTGTTTTGCATATGCTGGCCGCTGGCTTAACTGGCACGCTGATTTATAAATGGTTAAAGCAAAAAACCCACAGACCACGTCCTTTTCAGGTGCGACAAGATGTTTGGGTGGTCGGCAAGCCGCTAGATCATTTTAGTTTCCCCTCTGGCCACACCTTGCATGCCGTCGCATTCAGTATGGTGGCGATGCATTACTATCCACCGTTGGCCATTATATTAGTGCCGTTTATGTTAATGGTTGCGATGTCACGCGTGATTTTAGGGCTGCATTATCCGAGTGATGTGCTGGCGGGCGCAAGTATCGGTTACCTTATCGCTCAGCTATATTTAATGCTATAGATTTAAAGTTTAGTCTAATTTTTGAAGTAAATTTTTAGTTAAGTTGAATTTGATTTAACTGTATTTTGGATTTAACAGTAATTTAAGCACAACTTAATCAGCCACAACGTTATAAAAATGAATCGGCGTTGCTAAACGTTTGGTTAAATCTGTTAAACATTTCTCCCGCCAAACAATCATCTCGGCGGCATTCAAATGCTTTAGTTCTGGCTCCCACATTGGCCGATTGCCTTGAACGGATTGGTCAAAATGCGTTAATGCATTTTTAGTCTTAACCAAATAATATTCCAAATTTTTCACAAATCGTTTATCTTTAAAATTGATTAAGGCCAATACCGCAGATGATAATCGACTTTTTCTTAAGACATAATCTGCCCAAGCTAATCGCTTTAAGTGCACAGATGCTTGTGCAGAAAAATATGCTGGTGAATATTTAAAATCAATGTCGTCATTAAAAAAACACGGTGCTACAAACGCGCTTAACTCATCTATATGCAAACGTATTAACTGATTCGGCGTGTATTCAATATGTTTGGCAATGTGTGCATCCATCGCCCATTCTGAAGCGATATGCGTAATCAGCGTGTTATTCAACCAAGGTATGCGTTTCCATTTTGCCTCAAATGCAGGCACAAAGTGATTATGCGCGACCACATCAACAAATAGGTGGCTGGTGTAACCCACCGCAATTGCTATCTCTTGTTCTGAATGCGCATTTTCTATCATCCATTCGGCTTTTTGCCATTGATGCGTGGTGTGAAAATGTTTTGAAATAATCGCAAGGTCCGGCAAACAAGCGCCAGCCAAAACCAGTGTGGGGAATTTTTTAATCGCTTGTTGAATCTTTGGATCTAGCAAAGGGCTTGCCATCAACAGCCATTGTGCAAAATAAATATGCGTATATAAGCCCCAAGCGTTGGCATCTATTGAAAAGAGACTAAGCGGTAAACACCATAAAAAATTACGGGGGAAATGACGGGAAAAATGACGAAGTAAACGCTTTTTCATGCCCGCCACTTTGTCATCACTGCATGAATTTCACATGACAGCGCCATGATAATTGCGTGACACATTCATATTAAAAGTGTGGCTAAGACTTTGATATATTCATTAATCTGTCACAAACAAAAGTTAGTATAAATAAAACTTTTATGGTTAAGTGAATGAATATATTACTGATTTCAGATGTTTATTTCCCACGCGTCAACGGCGTTTCCACTTCAATTTGAACGTTTACTCAGCAATTACAAGCTCTAG
>Ga0123388_1098765_pt1 | contig 17386 bp, 11 predicted proteins | sample T0HHNO3metaT_FD_89916 | JGI IMG/M metagenome (GOLD analysis project Ga0123388, IMG submission 89916) | Methane-oxidizing artificial microbial communities from Washington, USA to study methane cycling - T0-HHNO3 metaT (Metagenome... | ecosystem: Engineered > Modeled > Simulated communities...
CGACCATTATGCCAAGCCCTAAAGCGATGGCTACTGCAACTTTAACCCAAAGCGGAATAAATTTTGTGGCGTTATCCAGCTCCTTTTTAAAGGCGGTCAAATTCGCTTTTGTGTCGCCGCTAAACGTTACCGCTTTATCTTTATCTAAAAAGCGGATAGTTTCTGAAGCCAGATACATATCATTTCTTACGTTGCCAACGACTTCAGCAGGCACGCGTGAAAACGAACCATGCTCTTTTACCTGTGCGCCAATAATGCCTGTTACTGCGGCCAAAGCAGGCAACACTTCTGGCGTGACAGTTTTTGTGCGTACATACTCAGATAAAGTGTGGCGAGGATCAGTTGGGGCTGTTGCAGGTGCAATACTAATAATGGATTGTTGCGTTACTTGCGCGACCGCCACAAATTGCGTCATCTGGTCTACGGGCATAGCACGGTTCAGCGCATATGCCATTGGCACTGTACCAACCAAAATCAGCATAATTAAACCCATCCCTTTTTGTCCGTCATTAGAACCATGTGCGAACGATACGCCAGTACAGGTAAGAATTAACAGGCTGCGAATCCAGAGCGGTGGCGGCTTGTTGCCTTTTGGCTCTTCGTACAGCTCTTTGTTTTTAACTAAAACTTTCAGCGCTAACAGTAACAGCGCGGCAATCACAAAACCAATCACGGGTGATAGTAATAATGAATAGCCGATTTTAGTGGCTTGCGCCCAATCTACGCCACTGGTGCCATCGCGGCCGTGCATCAGCGCGTTTGCCACGCCAACACCAATAATCGAGCCAATCAATGTGTGCGAAGATGACGCAGGTAAGCCTAGCAGCCACGTACCTAAATTCCAGATAATAGCGGCGATTAACAAAGCGAATACCATGGCGAAGCCAGAACCGGCGCCCACTTGTAAAATAAGCTCTACCGGTAGTAAGGCGATAATACCAAAAGCCACAGCACCACTGGAAAATAGCACACCTAAGAAGTTAAACACGCCTGACCAAACCACTGCGACATTGGGCGGCATGGAGTGCGTATAAATCACGGTGGCGACTGCATTTGCTGTGTCATGAAAGCCATTCACAAATTCAAAAGCCAGCGCAATAACTAATGCAACGCCTAATAAAATGAACGGCAAATAGGTAGTGTTTTTGCCCCGGTTTCAGAAACATCATGCATGAGACTAAAGGCGGTAAATATCAAGCCGCCCATTAGTAAAGTAATAAAAACAAACAAAGTCACCTTACTAGGCTTGCTGTCTAAATTGGGTCGAGACGGTCTTGCTGTATTTACCGATGAGGCGATTGAGCTCATGATGAATGATTCCTAAGAGATTTATTTAATTGGAAAGCCGTTTAACAGTATTTGTGCTGTTGATGACAAATTGATGACAACGGCTTAATAGTCGATTGATTGCCTATCGTTTGCATGGTGATCAACTTAATAAACTTCAGGCACAAACATACTCGGCGGCACCGGCTGACGTACATAGTCGTCATGATGCTCGCGTTGTGGCAACTCAATAATGGGACGCTTTATTTCTTCGTAGGACATTTGATTCAGCAAATGGTGAATACAGTTAAGCCGTGCTTTTTTCTTATCAACGGCTTCTACAATATGCCAAGGCGCTTCATCAATATGTGTGCGTTCCAGCATCACTTCTTTGGCTTTGGTATACAGTTCCCAACGGCGACGCGATTCCAAATCCATCGGGCTGAGTTTCCATTGTTTAAGCGGATCGTGTGCACGGCCTAAAAAGCGCAGATGTTGTTCTTCATCTGAAATGGAAAACCAGTATTTAATGACCTGAATGCCTGAGCGCACTAGCATTCTTTCAAAGTCTGGCACTGAGCGGAAAAACTCTTCATATTGTGCGTCGTCACAAAACCCCATCACCCGCTCAACGCCCGCACGGTTATACCAGCTGCGGTCAAACAAAACCATTTCGCCAGCGGCGGGTAAATGGGAAACATAACGCTGAAAATACCATTGCGTGCGTTCACGCTCATTGGGCGCAGGTAATGCGGCAACGCGACAGATGCGCGGATTCAAGCGCTGCGTGATACGCTTGATCACACCACCCTTGCCCGCTGCATCGCGACCTTCAAAAATAATCACAACTTTGTGGCCGGTGGCTGCAACCCAATCCTGCAATTTCACCAGCTCAGCTTGCAGGCGAAATAGCTCTTTAAAGTAGATGCGGCGATATTCTTTGCTACGATTTGCATCATTGCCGGAGAGTGAATCTAGGTGATTGTCTTCTAACTCAAGCTCTAACTCTTCATCCAGATTATCGATCAAGTCATTGTGAATACGCTCCATGACTTCTGCGTCATTTAAATTCATGTTTAATCTCGATATTTAATTAACTTAATTAAATACAGAATAGTGATTTTTGATGACGGTTTTGTGACAATGCAATTTAATGCCAAAAACTGATGCGTTTAGATCGCTACAATAATTTGATGCCTTGCAATTTTTCTGCACAAACGTCGCGAATAATACGCGCTAAATCTTTGGCATAAGGCCGTGCCATCATTTCATTGGTACCGATTGCATACAGCTCTGACCACAAGCCTTTAGCGCCGATTGGTTTAGCCAATACATAATCATGCTCTACATAACTTTGAATACCCCAGCTTGGCAAAGCCGCCAACCCGCGGCGACTGGCGACTAATTGCATAATCGCAATGGTTAACTCGGCTGTGCGGCGATTGAAGTGAATTTCCGCAGGCTTTAATACTTGTTTGATCACATCAATGCGGTCCTCTGGCACTGGGTAAGTAATCAAGGTTTCATCACTAAAATCCTGCGCAGTTAATCGTGATTTATTACGCAAAACATGGTCGGTGGGAAGCACGGCCATAATCTCAAATTTAAATAATGGCAGATGATTCAATAATTGCGGATGATTTGAGTTGCTGATTTTTTCAGACAGGATATTGGGCAAACCGCCAATCACCACATCTGCTTTATCCTCACCCAAAAGATGCCACGGATCGCTATGAAACCCAGCCACCAAATCGATTTCCACCTCCGGCCAGGCGCGCCTGAATGCATCCATCACTGGCGTCAGCCAGTCAAAACAGGTGTGGCATTCTAAAACGATTCTCAACTCACCAGATTGATCGCTTTTTAAGCGAATCAAATCACGCTCTGATTTCTCAATTAACGGCAACAATTCATTGGCTAAGTCTAACAGCCGTTGCCCCGCCGGCGTAAAGCGCAAGCCTTGCGCGCTACGCTGAAAAAGCGTGATTGCATAATGCGCTTCCAGCGCACGTATTTGATGAGAAAGTGCTGATTGCGTTAAAAAGACACGCTCTGCAGCTAAGCCCAACTTGCCTGTTTCTGCGATGGCTTTTAGCGATTTTAAATGGCGGATTTCTAGCATATTTAACTGACCAAATTTTATTGATATGAATTTAATTCAAATTTATCACAAAAACTTTCGCTTTATTAAAAAATTTCATCGGGACACAATGCATGCCTTGGTTAATTCGCAGAGCATGACTTAACTATAAAGTTAATTAACAAAATGAGTTAACACAAAAATTTACTGAATATTTAGGTGGTTAAAATGACAACAAAAACAGTTAAGGCCCATATTTTGGGCTATCCGCGCATTGGCGCAAAACGCGAATTGAAATTTGCGCTGGAATCATTCTGGCGCCGCGAATCCTCATCTGAAGATTTGCAAAATACCGCAAAAACATTACGAACAGCACATTGGCAAAAACAGCAAGATGCCGATTTGGCATTTGTGACCAGTAATGATTTTTCGCAGTATGACCACGTGCTAGATCACACGGTTTTATTTGGTGCACAACCAAAACGTTTCTCTAAATTGCCTTTTGGTGAAAAAAGCATTTCGCCTGAAAACGCTTATTTCGCACTGGCGCGCGGCAATTTAGAGCAACCAGCGATGGAAATGACTAAATGGTTCGATACGAATTATCACTATATCGTGCCGGAATTAAATGCCGATACACAGTTTTCAATCAACGCGCATGATTTCTTAAACCAAATCGACGAAGCGCAAAAGCTTTCCAAAAACGTGAAACCCGTTCTACTTGGCCCAGTGAGCTTTCTATATTTAAGCAAAGCACGCGGCGTAAACAAGTTAGATTTATTGGATAACTTAGCGCAGCAATATGCGCATTTGCTGCAAGAGTTGCATGCTAAAAAAATCGAATGGCTGCAGATTGATGAACCGATTTTTGCGCTGGATTTGGATGATGCTTGGCTGAAAGCCTTTGAGCGCGCTTATGCATGGTTTAGAACATCACGCCCAAAACTATTGTTAACCACTTATTTTGCCAATGTATCACGTTACCAAGGTCTTATCGCAACCTTGCCTGTAGATGGCATTCACTTGGATTTAGTGCGCGCGCCTGAGCAATTAGGCCCCTGGGTAAATACGATTCCGAGTTATTGGGTGTTATCGGCTGGCATCATTGATGGCCGCAATATCTGGCGCACCGATCTGGATAAAGCACTGGCATTGTTAGAGCCTTGGGCACAAAGATTAGGCGAGCGTCTGTGGGTTGCACCAAGTTGCTCACTGCTGCACACACCAGTGACTTTAGAACATGAAGTTAAATTGGATGCAGAGATTAAATCCTGGTTAGCATTCGCGGATGAAAAACTGGTTGAGCTGAATGTGATTGCTAAAGCTTTAAACCACGGCATTGATTCTGTTGCAGCTGAACTTAGCATTTCACGTGCCGCAATCGCCTCACGTAACCATTCAGCGCGTGTGCACAATGCCGATGTAAAAGCACGCATCAGCACACTAAACAAAGTGAACGAAAACCGCGAAAGCGCATTTAACGTTCGTCAAATCACACAGCGTACACGTTTGAACTTACCATTATTACCCACAACGACTATTGGTTCATTCCCGCAAACGCCTGATATTCGCGCCAGCAGAGCAGCGTTCAAAAAAGGCGAAATCAGCCAAACCAAGTATGATGCAGATATGGAGTCGCACATTGCCTACGCCATCCGCGAGCAAGAAGAGTTGGGCTTGGATGTGCTGGTGCATGGCGAAGCAGAACGTAACGACATGGTGGAATTTTTTGGCGAACAACTGGCTGGTTATGTGTTTACGCAAAATGGCTGGGTGCAAAGCTATGGCTCGCGTTGCGTGAAACCACCGGTTATTTATGGCGATGTATACAGACCGCAAGCGATGACAGTAGAAACCGCGCGTTTTGCACAGTCGCTGTCTACACGTCCGGTAAAAGGTATGCTGACTGGCCCGATTACCATGTTGCAGTGGTCTTTTGTACGCGATGACCAGCCACGCGAAACGACCGCGTTGCAATTGGCACTGGCGATTCGCGATGAAGTGGATGATTTGCAAAATGTAGGTATCGCAGTTATTCAGATTGATGAGCCCGCCTTGCGCGAAGGCTTACCGCTACAAAAAGCCGCTTGGGCACATTATTTGGCTTGGGCAGTGCGTGCATTCAAGCTTTCTGCCAGCGTGGCAAAAGACGATACGCAGATTCACACGCATATGTGTTACGCAGAATTTAACGATATTCTGCCAGCGATTGCTGCGATGGATGCTGATGTCATCACCATTGAGACTTCACGTTCGGCCATGGAATTATTAGATGGCTTCGGTGAGTTTTCTTATCCAAATGAAATCGGTCCAGGCGTTTACGATATTCATTCACCACGCGTACCAAGCATAGAGGCGATGGAAAAACTGGTGAAACGTGCTTTTGATGTGATTCCAGCAGAGCGGATTTGGATTAACCCTGATTGCGGCCTGAAAACCCGCGGTTGGGATGAAACTAAGCTTGCGTTGCAAAACATGGTGACGGTTGCGAAAAACCTGCGCAAAAGTCTAGTCGCGGCTTAAACTGTGCTACTTCAATAGTTAAATCATATTTCGGTACAAAATTGATTTGTACCGAAATATTGAAATTAATTCTTAATCGTTTGCGGTTTAAACGAATAGAATAAATTCGGCTCACTCATAATATAAATTCGGCCATCTGAGCCCACCGTAATACCTTCTGCCTGCGGCACGTGCTCTTTTAAGCCATGGAAACCTTTCCACAACGCCAGCGCACCAATCGCTTTTCCATCTTCAGAATACTCTTTAATTAAACGTGATTCGTCGCTCAATAACAATAAATGGCCTGTTCCGTTGTCGTAAGCGATAGAAGACAAATCTCGCATCGCCCATTTAATGGCGGTTTCAAAAGCTTCTATTCTCTTGATTTCAATATTCAGCGGCTTGCCGATTTCTGCCTCAAAAAACCCCGTGACAGACATTACGTATTTAGGGTCGCGCTCCTTCACCACTAACAAGCGCTGATGATTATCATCCCAGGAAACGCCTTCAAAATTTTTGTTGCCAGAAGGATTAATGCTCAGCTTGAGTTTAGGTACATTTCTCACATCGATATCAACCGAATCATCTTCGATAATGACTAAAATCAATCGATTATCGCGCTCATCTGCGATGACATAGCGGTTATCGGCAATATGCGTGATGCCCTCCATATCGTCCACGCCAGTCACATGAATCTTTCTAATCACCTGCCCATTCAAATCCAATTCGACTATCTGCGATTCTTGATTAAGCACGGTAAAAAGTGTGTTGGTTTTCGCGTTATGCGTAAAACCAGAGGCGTTCTTCAACTCTGGAATCACTAGCCCATCGATTTCAACTTGGTAATCTTTCAGGTTATGTGAGTGTGCCTCATGCGGATTTTTAAAAGCATGCCAGTAGTACCAAGCGATTGCTTCTAATTTCAATACATAAACAGCGATGATTAGCAAAAAAGTTGAAACAAATATCCAAAAAAACTTACTTTTATACATGTTAATTTTAAATCCTAACAATGTTAATACGCAGTCGCCAGCTTAAAGCATTCAAGCGAACGATTCTCATTTTTGCACTAAAAATTAGTGTCCTAAATTGTTTTAAGCTTTAAAAAAACTCAAAAATTAAATACTTTAAAAACATATATATAGGCAATTTTTGGCAAACATTATCAATATATTGTGTTTTAAGTATTGAATTTATCCTCTATCTTGCGTTATAGTCTATCCACACGGTTTTCAAGTTCATCAACAAACTTGAGATAAAAGGGAATCTGGTGCGGTGCTTGTAAACGCTCAAGCATTAAATCCAGGGCTGCCCCCGCAACTGTAATCAGAGAGTTATTTGTACGCTATTTATTCATAGCATTCTGCCACTGAACATATTCTGTTTGGGAAGGCTGCAAATGATGATGACCTGAGAGCCAGGAGACCTGCCGCGTACATTTTTTGCGTCGAATTTAAGGTTAACTTAACCATAAAAATCACGCAAAACTATTTTTTATAACGTTTGAGGCGGGGTGTCCTCGGCAGATGGAAAGTCATTTTTGATTTTCTGCCATGCTGTTTTTAGTTACGCAACTTTTAAGCAAGCTGCGCTAAGTAAAGCGAACCTGCCCTTTATTAAAAAGGGAAAACCAAAATGGATGACATAAGACCATCTCCAACTGCTGATTCAGCACAATCCAGCTTATTACCTACACTGCAAGTGATTCGCCGAAATGGCGCTGCTGTCACGTTTAATCTCGATAAAATCTCTATCGCCATCACCAAAGCTTTTTTAGCGGTGGAAGGCAATCAAAGCGCGGCTTCTCAGCGTGTGCGCGACCAAGTGGTTACTTTAAGCCAACTGGTGAACAACGCACTGATGCGCCGCCTGCCTGCGGGCGGTTCAATCCATATTGAAGACATTCAGGATCAAGTGGAGTTAGCGCTTATGCGCAATGGCAATCACGATGTAGCGCGTGCATACGTGCTTTACCGTGAAAAACGCAATGCAGAACGTGCTGCCGAAAAAGCCAGTCATGCCAGTGCAGAATCTCAGCATGCACTTAACGTGAATATCAACGGCACATTAACGCCGTTAAACATCAAAGAACTCAATGCGATGGTTAGCGAGGCTTGCCTGAATTTGGGGGAGGAAGTAAGTGCTAGCTTAGTGGTAGAGCAAGCCGTGCGTGATTTATACGATGGCATTCCATTTACCGAAGTGTACAAAGCACTGATTCTATCGGCGCGTAGTTTGATTGAAACCGAGCCTGCCTACAATTATGTGACAGCCCGTTTGCAACTGTATTTAGTACGCGCCGAAGTATTAGGTGAGCGTATCAGCCATGCCGAAATGGATGTGCATTACGTAGAATATTTCCCGCGTTATATCAAAATGGGGATTGACGCAGAATTGCTAGACCAGCGTTTAGCGCAGTTCGATTTAAGCAAATTAGCCGCAGCAATTAGAAAAGAACGCGATTTCCAATTTGGTTATCTAGGTATTCAAACGCTGTATGACCGCTACTTTTTGCATATTGAAGAGCTCCGTATCGAATTGCCGCAAATCTTCTTTATGCGTGTTGCGATGGGCTTGGCGATAAACGAGATTGACCGCGAAGCGCGTGCGATTGAATTCTATAACGTATTAAGTACGTTTGATTTTATGAGTTCGACGCCCACATTATTTAATGCTGGTACATTGCATTCACAATTATCCAGCTGCTACCTCACCACTGTCAGTGATGATCTTGAAGGCATCTACCAAGGCATTAAAGAAAACGCCTTACTACAAAAATATGCGGGTGGTTTAGGCAACGATTGGACGCCGGTGCGCTCACTGGGCGCCCGTATCAAAGGCACCAATGGTAAGAGCCAGGGTGTGATTCCATTCTTAAAAGTGGTAAATGATACTGCTGTTGCAGTTAACCAAGGTGGCAAACGTAAAGGCGCAGTGTGCGGCTATTTAGAAACCTGGCATTTAGATATTGAAGAGTTTTTAGATTTACGTAAAAACACCGGTGATGATCGCCGTCGCACGCACGACATGAATACTGCACACTGGATTCCAGATCTATTTATGCGCCGCGTGACTGAGGCTGGTGATTGGACATTGTTCTCACCTTCTGACGTTCCGGATTTGCACGATAAATACGGCAAAGCGTTTGAAACGGCTTACGTGGAATATGAACGCCGTGCTGAAAATGGTGAAATCAAGCTATTCAAGAAAATCCCTGCCTTACAAATGTGGCGCAAGATGCTTTCTATGCTGTTTGAAACTGGCCATCCGTGGATCACATTCAAAGATCCGTGCAATATTCGTTCGCCTCAGCAGCATGTTGGCGTGGTGCATAGCTCAAACCTTTGTACTGAAATTACGCTTAACACTTCTGACACTGAAATCGCGGTTTGCAATTTAGGCTCTATAAACTTATTGCAACATTTAACCGAAGTTAACGGCAAGTTGGTGTTAGATAACGACAAATTGCAATCGACGATTAAAGTCGGCATGCGTATGCTGGATAACGTGGTTGATATCAATTTCTACCCGGTTGGCAAAGCACGCAATGCCAACACACGTCATCGCCCTGTTGGCATGGGCATTATGGGATTCCAGAATTGCCTGCATGCAATGCGCATTCCTTACGCCAGCATGGAAGCAGTGGAGTTTGCTGACCGCGCCATGGAAGCGGTTTGCTACAACGCCTACTACGCTTCTACTGTGCTAGCAGAAGAGCGCGGCGCTTATTCCAGCTTTAAAGGCAGCTTATGGGATCAAGGCATTCTGCCATTAGATACATTGGATTTACTGCTGAGCGAGCGCGGCGGCAATGTGGAGGTAGACAGAAGCAAAACATTGGATTGGGATGCACTCAGAACGCGCATTCAAAAAGTCGGCATGCGCAACTCAAATTGCGTAGCGATTGCACCAACAGCCACGATTTCCAATATTGTTGGCGTATCAGCAAGTATTGAACCCGAATATCAAAACTTGTACGTCAAATCTAACTTGTCAGGCGAATTTACCATTGTGAATGAGCAATTGGTAAACGATTTGAAAGCACGTGGTTTATGGGATGCAGTGATGGTTTCTGACTTGAAATATTTTGATGGCTCACTGCAAAAAATCGAACGCGTACCGGCAGATTTAAAACAGCTTTATGCCACTGCATTTGATGTGGATCCAACATGGTTAATCGAAGCGGCAGCGCGTCGCCAAAAATGGATAGACCAGGCGCAATCGCTGAATCTGTATTTTGCGGTACCGTCTGGCAAAAAACTGAACGACACTTATCTATTGGCTTGGCAGCGCGGATTAAAAACCACTTACTATTTGCGCTCATTAGGCGCGACGGCAGCGGAGAAATCTACTGGCTCAGGCGGTGAATTGAACGCAGTTTCTTCAGGTAGCAACGTGCAGGAAGAAGCGCCAAAAATGTGCAGTATCGATAACCCTGAATGCGAATCTTGCCAATAGAAAACTAAAACTTCGTCGCGACAGGGCGTTGCATCAAAAAATTTTATCGCTTACATACTTGATGTATGCTGCGCTCAAAATTTTTCTCACGCCTTGTTTCGCATAGAACTTTTAATTTTCTAAAGATACGCTGTTAAAAAATAAGGAAAAAATATGCTTTCATTTGAAGATGATATTGTTATATCACCAAACAAATCACAAACAACACCAAACTTAACCGTGGTGACTGACGTAGAAATCAAACCTGTAGCTGCCAATCAGCCATCGCATTCAGGCCGTGTGAACGCATCAGATAAGCGGATGATTAATGGCCAAACTGACGTCAATCAATTAGTACCGTTTAAATATCACTGGGCTTGGGATAAATACTTGGCTGGCTGCGCCAATCACTGGATGCCGCAGGAAGTTTCCATGAGCCGCGACATTGCGCAGTGGAAAGACAGCACAGCGCTAACAGACGATGAGCGTTTAATCGTGAAGCGTAATTTAGGTTTTTTCACTACAGCCGATTCGCTGGCAGCAAATAATATCGTGCTGGGAACCTATCGCCATATTACGGCGCCAGAATGCCGTCAATACTTGCTGCGCCAAGGTTTTGAAGAAGCGATTCACACCCACGCTTATCAATATATTGTGGAAAGCCTGGGCTTGGATGAGTCTGAAGTTTTTAATGCTTATCAAGAAGTCGCAAGTATTAAAGACAAAGACGATTTTCTGATTCCATTTATCAACATTTTAACTGATCCACAATTTAAAACTGGTACGCCAGAAGCAGATCAGCAGCTATTACGCTCATTAATCGTATTTGCCTGCATTATGGAAGGCCTGTTTTTCTATGTCGGCTTTGTGCAGATTTTAGCGCTTGGTCGCCAAAACAAGATGCAGGGCGCGGCAGAGCAATATCAATATATTCTGCGCGATGAATCCATGCACTGCAATTTTGGTATTGACGTGATTAACACCATCAAGCTGGAAAATCCACATTTGTGGACAGCTGAATTCCGCGAGGAAATTAAAGGCCTAATGCAACATGGTGTAGAGCTTGAATATCGCTATGCAGAAGCAACCATGCCACGCGGCGTGCTGGGCTTGAATGCAACCATGTTTAAAGAATACCTGCGTTTTATCGCAAACCGTCGTTGCCAGCAAATTGGGCTGGATGTGCTGTACCCAGGCGCAACAAATCCTTTCCCGTGGATGAGCGAAATGATGGATTTGAAAAAAGAGAAAAACTTTTTTGAGACGCGCGTAACGGAATATCAAACCGGTGGCGCATTAAGCTGGGATTAACATTAGCAAAGCCAGCATGAGTTAATAAGCATTACCAAAATTTTCAGACTGAACAACAAATTAAGCGCTAAAATCGTCTTAATTTTATTGATTGGTAAAAAATAAATATGGCTTACGTATTTAAAAATGCAAGCGGCACTGTGATTGCTGCAAGTGAATCTGAGAGTTTTGGTGATGGCTGGGTATTTGTTGAAGACAATAGCAAAGAATATCTGGAATTTCTAGAGCAGACACTTGCTAAAAACTCATCATTCCGCGAGAGCGATATTCAACTGGCGCGCGTGCTGGAAGACCTGATCAGCATATTAATTGAAGGCAATGTGATTAGATTTACCGATTTTCCAATTGCCGCGCAAAAACGCCTGAATGAAAGACAAAGTATGCGTAAAAAAACGCAGCTTTCAACACTGGCAGACGAGATTACCAGTAAAAATTAATTATCCAAATATCGTTTACTCATCAAACAGTCATTCGAAATAATTTTAAATCATAGGCATTGTTTGCTTGAAACTTGGCCGTTTAATTAACACGCTGTAATGCTTGGCCAGGTTAGGAAAATTATCTTGCCAATTGAGCTGTTTAAAGCGCAAATCAACGTAACCTAACATGCAGCCCACGGCAATATCTGCCAGACTGAAAGTCTCATTCACACACCATTTTTTCTTGGTGATATCCAAGTTAAGCACTTCTAAGCCGAGCAATACTTTAGCAATTTGCTTATCAATATTGGCTTGTATCTGCTGCTCTGGCGGCCGGCGACTTTCCATCGTCGCAGCTACAGCAGCATCACAAATGCCATCAGCAAGCGACTCCCAACGGCGCACCCAAATCTTGCTACTATGGTCAATCGGAATTAAATGCGCCAGCGGTGTACGGTTATCCAAGTATTCGACAATCACTTTTGAGTCGTACAAACTATCGCCATCATCCAAAACCAGCACTGGCACTTTACCTAATGGATTATGATTCTTAACGGGGCAATCAGGGTCAGCCAATACCACTTCCTGTAAATCTATATCAATATGTTTTTCAAGTGCAACAATTCGCACCTTGCGTGCGTAAGGGCTATTAACTGTGTATAAAAGCTTCATTATGGGTGTACTTTGTTTGTCGATGTCTGCATTATAATAGAAATTATGTTATCACCTCTATTTACACAACAGTATCCGCATGATTCAGCTGCTTTTAATTCGCTGGTTGAGCAAGATGTTAAACGTGCAATCGCCGAAGACATTGGCAGTGGCGACCTGACTGCTTCGCTGATTCCCGCTGATAAGCAAGCGCATGCCACGATTATTACACGTGAAGATGCCGTTATTTGTGGTATCGACTGGGTAAACGCCTGTTTTAAGCAGGTGGATGCAAATATTAAAATCAAATGGCTGGTAAACGAAGGTGAGAAGATTTCTGCCAACCAGTTATTATGCGAAATCCGGGGCAATGCGCGCGCATTGCTGACTGCCGAGCGTTGCGCGTTGAATTTTTTGCAATTGCTATCCGCTGTCGCAACCCAAACGCGCAAATTTGTCATGGCGGTTTCTGGCACAAAAGCACAAATTCTAGATACCCGAAAAACCATTCCAGGCTTACGCTTAGCGCAAAAATATGCAGTTACCGTCGGTGGTGGCGCCAATCAACGACTGGCGCTTTATGATGGCATTTTGATCAAAGAAAACCATATTGCAGCCGCAGGTAGCATTCATGCGGCTTTAGCACAAGCTATTGCGCAGCATCCAGACACCAGCATTCAAATAGAAGTTGAAAACTGCGATCAGCTCAAACAGGCATTGGATGCAGGCGCCACCAGTATTCTGCTAGATAACTTTGGTTTAAAAGAGATGGAAAAAGCAGTAGGAATTAACAAAGCAATAAACCTTGGCCACGCAAAACTGGAAGCGTCTGGCGGCGTTGATTTAAGCGCTGCCCGCGCGATTGCATTAACAGGTGTTGATCGCATTTCAATTGGCAGCTTAACAAAAAATATACGTGCCATTGATTTATCATTAAGAATAAAATAATGTATGGAATACGACACTAAAACGCTTCGAAATTAAGCAGTTAAACCAGCAGTCAATTTGATATCGCCAAATAAGGCAAGAATGATTAAACCACCCAATACAGTCACCCATACTGATTCAAACACTCACTCAGAGCTAAGCAGGCATACGACGAGTCAGGCAATGAGCAAGTCTTCTGGCGTGGTTAAAGTAGCCGCAAAAGCCAAGCTAAGTTTGGGTGATGTATTACGTATGCTGGTTAACGACGGCAGATTAGACAAAACCCAAGCCGAAAAACTGTATAAAGACCGCAAGCTTGATAGTTCAAATCTGCATCCAGTCGTGGTGATCGGTGAACAAAAATGGAAAGATTTACGTTCGCCACACAAGGCGATGACAGCGGATTTTTTAAGTCGCTGGCTGGCAGCACAAACAGGGCTGGATTTTTATCATATCGATCCACTCAAACTTGATTTTAGCTCTGCCGCACAGATTGTCTCAAAAGCTTATGCCGAACGGCTAAGAATCATGCCGATTTCTGTGAAAGGCGACGAAGCGACTGTGGCGACTTCTGAACCCTATCAAGTGGATTGGATACCCGATTTAGAGCGTATTTTAAATATGCGCATCAAATTGGTTTTTGCTAACCCACTAGAAATTAACCGCTATTTACCTGAAATTTATAGTCTGGCATCGTCTATCAATCAGGCTAATTTAGCCAAAGCAGGCCAGATTGTTGGTGTACAAAATTTTGAGCAATTGGTTGAACTGGGTAAAGATAAAAACTTAGACGCCAATGAACAGCACGTAGTGAATATTGTGGATTGGCTGTTTAAATACGCTTTTGAGCAACGCGCCAGTGACATTCATCTGGAACCTCGTCGCAACATGGGCACGATGCGCTTCCGCATTGATGGCGTTTTACACCAAGTGTATCAATTGCCTTCAAATATCATGAATGCGATTACCAGCCGCATTAAGCTGTTAGGCCGCATGGATATGGTGGAAAAGCGCCGCCCGCAAGACGGTCGCATCAAAACTGTCAGTAATACAGGCACTGAAATTGAGCTACGCTTATCCACCATGCCAACCGCCTTTGGTGAAAAGCTGGTGATGCGGATTTTTACGCCCGACGTCATTGTGCAAGATTTTATTCAATTAGGCTTTTCTAAAAAACAAGCGGATTTATGGGCGCAATGGACAAAATCACCTAATGGCATTATTTTGGTAACAGGTCCAACAGGTTCAGGCAAAACCACCACTTTATATTCAACTCTCAAACAATTAGCGACACCAGAAGTGAATGTCAGTACAGTTGAAGATCCGATCGAGATGGTGGAGCCTGCATTCAATCAAATGCAAGTGACCACAAATATCGGACTGAATTTTGCCGATGGCATTCGCACATTGATGCGGCAAGATCCAGACATTATTATGGTGGGTGAGATTCGCGATATTGAAACCGCCGACATGGCGATACAGGCAGCATTAACCGGCCATCTGGTACTTTCCACCTTACACACAAACGATGCACCCTCTGCCGTTACCCGCTTATTAGATTTGGGCGTGGCATCATACTTAATTCACTCAACCGTATTAGGCATTATGGCGCAACGACTTGTGCGCACACTCTGCCCTGCCTGCAAGGCACCGCATGAAATTACAGATGAAGAGTGGAAATCCATCACGCATCCGTTCAAGGCAAACAAACCTACCGGCACAATGAAAGCTGTTGGCTGTGTTGAATGCCGCAATACTGGTTTCCGCGGCCGTAGCGGCATTTATGAAATGCTCACCATCACGCCAAAACTACGCAAATTAATCACACATGATACCGATTTACCAATGCTCAGAAATTTGGCTTACCAAGAAGGCATGCAACCTTTGATGCTGAATGGCGCAGAAAAGGTGGCCGCTGGCTTAACAACCATTGAAGAATTATTAAAAGTAGCGCCGCCTCTAGATTCTTAGAAGAGGCAATCGTTTAAGCATTTAGCATGAACAATTGTATTTATGGCTTTATGACGATTAGCATCTAATAACCTCACGTATTTTCAATTGTTTATCAATAACCTAAACTTGACCAAATGCGCTCAAAAGGTTAAGGTTTAGGGTTCATCATTTAATCGTAAAAAATCAAGGTTTTATGGATTCACAAAATAATAATCCGGCGCCCGCCAGTAGAGATCAAATCAATGCAAACCATACCATTACTGGCGCAGAAATTGTCATTCGCTGCTTAAACGAGGAGAAGGTCAAATTTGTATTTGGCTATCCCGGTGGTGCAGTGCTGCACATTTACGATGAAATTTACAAGCAAAATGGCTTTAAACATATTTTAGTGCGTCACGAGCAGGCGGCCGTACATGCGGCCGATGCTTACTCACGCGCTACCGGTACGGTTGGTGTTGCCTTGGTTACCAGTGGCCCAGGTGCCACCAACGCGGTAACAGGCATCGCAACCGCCTATATGGACTCTATTCCATTGGTTGTCATCAGTGGCCAAGTTCCAGTTCCAGCTATTGGTTTAGACGCTTTTCAAGAAGTGGACATGGTTGGCGTAACGCGCCCATGTGTTAAGCACAACTTTTTGGTAAAAGATGTTAAAGACATCGCCGCCACAATGAAAAAAGCGTTTTATATCGCAGCTACCGGTCGTCCAGGTCCGGTTGTTGTGGATATCCCTAAAGATATTACGGCACAATTAGCCGAATATATTTACCCCAAAACAGTGGAAATGCGCTCGTATAGTCCAGTATTAAAAGGCCATAGCGGACAAATTAAAAAAGCCATTAAATTATTGCTGGAAGCCAAACGCCCGATGATTTACACAGGGGGCGGCTTGGTATTGGGCGACGGCGCGCCAGAGTTAGTTAAATTAGCGCGCGCACTTAACTATCCTGTTACCAGTACATTGATGGGTTTAGGCGGATATCCTGCAAGTGACAAGCAGTTTCTTGGTATGTTAGGCATGCACGGAACGTATGAAGCTAACTTGGCGATGCAGAACTGTGATGTGTTGATTGCGGTTGGCGCCCGTTTTGATGACCGCGTAATCGGTGATCCTCAAGATTTCTTAAGCAAAAAGCGTACAATCATCCATATCGATGTGGATCCATCCAGTATTTCTAAACGCGTAAAAGTCGATGTGCCGATTGTTGGTCATGTGCAGTCCGTGTTGACTGAAATGAATGAAGTATTGACCACTGAAAAATCTCAAAATGATATCAGCGCGTGGTGGAAACAAATTGATGAGTGGCGTGGCGTTAAATCCATGGTGTACAAAAACTCTGACATTTTGATTAAACCACAATATGTCATTGAAAAACTGTGGGAAGTGACCAAGGGCGAAGCTTATGTCACGTCAGATGTTGGCCAACACCAAATGTGGGCAGCGCAATATTACAAATTCGATCAGCCACGTCGCTGGATTAACTCTGGTGGCTTAGGCACGATGGGCGTTGGCTTGCCATATGCAATGGGCTGTCAATTCGCCGATAAAAACGCGCAAGTAGCCTGTGTAACCGGTGAAGGCAGTATTCAAATGAATATTCAAGAGCTTTCTACCTGTGCGCAATATGGTTTACCGATTAAGGTAATTATGTTGAACAACCGCTACTTGGGCATGGTGCGTCAGTGGCAAGAGTTCTTCTACGATAATCGCTATTCAGAGTCCTACATGGATAGCTTGCCAGATTTTGTAAAACTGGCTGAATCTTATGGCCATGTTGGTATGAAAATTACCAGCCCTGCTGATGTGGAAGGCGCATTAAAAGAAGCATTCGCTAAAAAA
>Ga0123388_1049079_pt1 | contig 17371 bp, 15 predicted proteins | sample T0HHNO3metaT_FD_89916 | JGI IMG/M metagenome (GOLD analysis project Ga0123388, IMG submission 89916) | Methane-oxidizing artificial microbial communities from Washington, USA to study methane cycling - T0-HHNO3 metaT (Metagenome... | ecosystem: Engineered > Modeled > Simulated communities...
TCTTTCACCAAACCGCGTTTCACGCAGTCTTTGATATTGGTCAGTTTGACGCGGCTGTTGCCGATCACTGAGCCGCCGAAACGTTGCAGCAAGCCGGCTTTGGCGCGCACCTCGGCAGTCACAGGGTAAGAGTCGCCAAGCAGCAGGCCTTTGTAGCCGCCGCGATAGCAAATAATTTCGATGCTGGGATCAATTTCTGTGTAGCGTTCAATCAGGCTGCCGATAGCGGAGTTCAGGCAAGGCGCCAAACCGCCGGCCGTGAGGATTGCGACTTTTTTGGGTTTGTTCATGAGCGTTTCGAATAAAAAGTTAAGAAAAAAGTGATGGCTCGGCGTACCAACCATCAGCTATCGCCGCGTCTTAGCGCCGGCGTTGCGATCCCTTTTGCCGCAACACTCGCCAAAACGGTGCAAGCCGCGCGATTCTAACACAAGCTTTTCTTTTATCAGGCAATGTTCGATGATCGCTCAACTCACCCAGCTTAACTGGCTGCGCCACAAACACTACCGAAGCAAAATCCAGCGGCGCGGAAACATGAATAAACGCCGAATAGGTTAACGGCTCGACATCGGTCGTAGTGATACTAACTTTGGTGTGTTTGCCGCAATCGCTGACTGATAGCGACAAATAATCGCTGAGCCCGTGCTCGGACTGAGTGAGTAACAAATCCTCAAGTGGCACCGCAAGCTTGCCGCGTCTGACACCTTGAGTTTGTTGAGATGAATTGACTGTCATGATGTACCTACTCCGCACTGAACTAGCTAAATAGCGGTGGTAAGCTTATCGTCATTCCGATTTCTGACCAGTGTACCAAGGTTCTAAATCAACCTAGATCAAGGACTTAAGCGCTACGCGGCAAGCAACCAATCCTCAACCAAGCGACAAAACGCGTCCGGCTCTTCAACGTAAAGCCAATGGCCGGTATCTGGAATTTTCGCGATTTTGGCTTGCGGAAACACCGCATAAATCGCCTCTTCATCCAGATATTTTGAGTTTCCACCACCAATAAATAAAACCGGCCGGAAAAATCGGCTGTTACCTACATCCGGAAAACCGACGATGTGATGGGCATTTCTTTGAATAATATCCAGATTGATCCGCCAGTAGTAATTGCCGTCTTTCAACAGCAAGTTTTGCAATAAAAACTGCCGGTAAGCAAGATCGGGAACCGCTTCCGCTAGCGCCTCTTCCGCTTGCTTACGATTACCAATGCTATCGACCGGTAAACGACTAAGGGCATCGACCAGATCGTCGAAGCTATGCTGATAACTGACCGGGGCGATGTCGGCAACGATCAAACCGGCAACCCGCTCCGGATAATGCAGCGCAAACCACATCACCGCCTTACCGCCCATGCTATGACCGAGCAGGTGCGCGCTTGCTATACCATGATCATCCATGAAAGCCAACAGATCGGCGGCCATGCTGGGATAATCCAGCACCTCGGCATGCGGCGAACTGCCATGATTGCGCATATCCAACACATAAACATGTTGCTGCTCGGCCAGGCGTTTGGCCACGGAGCGCCAGTTACGCGAGGCGGCCAGAAAACCATGCACAATGAGTAATGGTGTGCCGCCGGGCTCCCCGAAACTATCGTAAGCCAGTTCGATGGTGGTCATCGTCACTCCGCTCAAGCAAAGCCGAAAATTGCGCCCAACACCCCGCCGAACACGCCTCCCCACACGACCAACCACCCCAAATGCTGCTTGATGATGGACTGCACCATTTCTTTGACCAATTGCGGCGTTAGTTCGCTCAAACGCCTATCGATCACCATTTCGATTTTGCCGGTCAAATCCTCGCCAATCTTGTGCGCATTCAACCCGTGCTGCAAAGCGTGTTTAAACCGTTCGGACTCCACCATTTCCGATAGGGTGTGCTGCATTTTTTCGGTAAAGGGTTGTTTTAGCGGCAATAACGCCTCTTCGCCGCCCATCATCAACAACATGCCGCCAAACGACGAAGCCATGATCGACGACACCAAGCCTTCATAGACTTTGTCATAATCGACCGCGTTTAACAAAGGTTGCAGATTCAGAATCCGCCCTCCTTGTTGCTCTTCTCTTTCGATGAACTGTTCGATGTTTTCGACGGTAAAAAACTGCTGCATCATCAAGGCCTTGATCGATGCTTTAAACTCTTCGAAGCGCGCCGGGATAATCCCCGATCCATATAAGAACGGCACTTTTTCGAACAGCATATGAATGGCCAACCAGTTGGTAATTGCCCCGGAAAACGCAAAAAAACCGATCGCTTTCAAAGTTTCCGGATAAAACGGGCTGACATAGCCGGCAGCGATAATCAACAGGGAGATAAAATTGGTTAAAAAGCTTTGGTTTAGTAATTTTTTCATTCTTTTGTTAAGTAACATGCGAACAGCAAATTTTGCCAAACACTGTTGCCGTAGGCCAGCATAAATTGGGACTAGATATGAACATGACTATTTCTCCGAATCATCACGGTGAACCCGGTAGCCAAATTCGATTTGCAACCGGGATATGTCCGTTGGGCTGGCTGCTTGTGGCTGTAAAACCAAGCGGCGTTTGCGCAATTGCCTTGGGCGATGCTCCGGATAAACTGACGACAGCCTTCCAGGACAAATATCCCGAAGCGGAATATATAGACGTCTCCCCCGAATTAGAACGCATTTTCGCCAAATTACGAAAATTTATCGACATACCAGAGCTGGGACTGGAGTTAATTTTAGATACTGGAGGAACACCGTTCCAACAGCGCGTTTGGCAGGCATTACGGGAAATCCCTGTCGGCGCCACCGCTAGTTACAGCGAAATTGCCCGGCGCATAGGTTCGCCGAATTCGGCGCGTGCGGTGGCGAGCGCTTGCGCTGCCAATCCTTTGGCCATAGCAATACCATGCCACCGGGTATTAAGCATTGACGGAAAATTATCGGGCTATCGCTGGGGCTTGGAACGCAAAGCAGCGTTATTACACAGGGAGTTGCTGTAAATCGAAAGCAGATGGTAGAACTATAATCCGAAAATCGGCGGCCCGCGCCGATGAAAACCCATTGATTCAAGGCCCACTAAATGGCTTGGCAACGTTCCGCAATAATTCTGCCGATAGGAAGTGCGGAGGTTGCGGCCGGCGAAGGCGCATTGCAAACGTGCAGCATCCGCTCGGTCTGCTTAAACAGAAAATCGTGGACGGCCAGGCCCTCATCGGTAACAACCTGAGCACGGATACCCGCCCGGAACGGCAATAAATCTTCGACGCTTAACGACGGGCAATATTTGCGGCATTTCCGAAGGTAAACCCGTTTGCTCAACGACGTCACCAACTCTTGCAGCGCGTGGTGGCGGTAGCGATAAATCAATTTCCAGAACCCGGAAAATCCTAAAAAATCTGCGCAATCTCGCCGGGAAAACGATAACTTGGGATAGCCTTCGCGGGCGAAACCAATCACCGCGTTCGGCCCCACAGTCACGCTCCCGTCTATCATACGGGTCAAGTGGATGCCCAGGAACGGCAGCGCCGGGTCGGGCGCAGGATAAATGAGGTGGTTAACGACCGCGTTTTTGGATTGCGGCAATTGAAAATATTCGCCGCGGAAGGGCACGATACGAAAATCAACATCCAGACCTGCCAAGCGGGCCAACCGGTCGGCTTGCAAACCGCCACAGACGATCAATTGGCCTGCGCGAAAGAGCTCACCGCCGCCCCCGACTTCAACGTAATGAGCACTCTCCTCAATGCGATCCACCTGCAAACCGAAACGTACCACTGCACCGCCTTGCACCACTTGTTCCGCCATTTTACGGCATACCAAGCCGTAATCTACAATCGCCGTTTCCCGGCTATACAAGGCAGCAACCCCACGAATATTTGGCTCACTGCGGGCAAGCTCAGCTCCGTCAAGGCGTTCCAATTGCAAACCGTTAGCAAACGCGCGGTCGTATAGCGTATTGATCCGTTCGTGTTCCACGCCATCAGTCGCTACGATCAGCTTGCCGCACTCGTCGTAGGGAATCCCGTGCGCGCGACAAAAATCCTTGGTCGCGACCAAACCCTCCCTACACAGACGCGCCTTCAGGCTCCCCGGCTCGTAGTAAATACCTGCGTGTATGACGCCGCTGTTGTGACCGGTCTGATGTCGGCCGGGCATCTCCTCTTTTTCCAACAACAGAATGCGAGCGTCGGGATGACGTTCCTGCAGCGTCAGTGCAGTTGCGAAACCGACGATACCCCCGCCGACAATACAAAAATCAGAAAACGTCGTCATGTTGCCCCTTCAAATAATGCCGCTCGAGAACAGCGCAAGCCTCGGCAAGCGAACATATCGCCACAGTCGGCCGGACGTTGTCGACATCCTCGCCTAGCAACAGCGTCACGCCTACCCCCGCCGCTTTTGCGGCAACGATATCGGAATGTTTGTCGCCTAAAAGCAGAGAACGGGACAGGTCCAAACCAAGTTCATCGCGGGCCCGCAACATCATCCCCGGATTGGGCTTGCGTTCGAAAGACTCACGTTTGTAGTCGCCAACACCATGCTCGGGATGAAACGGACAAAAATACACAGCAGTCAACGGTGCGCCTTCTGTCGCGAAACGCTCGCTCATCCACGCCGTCAGCACATGAAATTGTGCTTCCGTATAAAAACCCCGTCCGATCCCGGCCTGATTGGTCACCACCACCAGCACCAAGCCCAACCGGGTTGCCAGTCGGCATAGGTCGAAAATGCCATCAACGAAGTCGAAATCTTCGATACGGTAGACGTAATTTTTTTCGACGTTGATGACGCCGTCGCGATCCAAGAATAATGCGGGCTTAGCGTAAGTTTTCGTCATAGAATGGCTGACCCATCAAACAAACGGTTTCAGCAAACCGTGAGCCGCCAGTTGCCGACCCAAAAACCATACCCATAACGATAAGCGCCAGCGCAACGGCAAACCTTTATCTAAAAAAATAAAACGTGTGATATAGCTAGCGACGCCAACCATTCCATGAGGCACTGAGCTCGGAACACAATCATCCAAAGCGGCCTGCACTTTTTCCTTCTGATTCACTTGAGATAATGCCCGAGCGCCATTTGCCCGCATGGTTATTAACGACAAGAAATCTCCATCATCTGCAAACCTTCCTCGCTGCCGGTAGGTATCGTCCAGGGGCGCCTTCCCTGCCCGATAATGCATATGCTCGAATATCAGCTCAGGTAAATAGCGAATACGTTTAAGGCCCAACTTCTCCAAGCGCTTAAAAATATCCATAAGGTGATAATCGATGAAGGCCCCTTTATATACCATTGGAAAAGGCTCTCGTAAAATCTCGCACGTTTTTCGAGAAAGGATGGGGAATGTGCAAAGATTTCCTTTCTTAAATAAATCGTTTCCATAGGCCAGATAGATACGATCCGGAATACTGTCATGTAATTGGCGTATTATGCTATCCCAGCCACGAGTGCGAATAATCATGTCGTCGTTGGCAAGAACGATAATATCCCCACCAGCCATTTCATAACACGCGGTGTTGTATGCGCCCATGGTTGCCCTAGGTCCTATAATACGTTTAATCGTTAGCCCGGGACATTCCATCGAGTGGCTAGTAAAATCATCCTCATCCAGGTAAACAATAACTTCCACATATTCCGGATACTCGCTATTCTCAAGAACACTTTGTAAAAATTCGTTGGCGCGTTGCAAGCGGCCGCGGCTAGGTAATAGAAGGGAAATCAGCGTATTTTTCATAACGCCCCGATACCATCTAATTTTTCAAAAAATCCAGCCGAGCTTAAATAAATCATTAAACAAAATTTAAAGTTGACGATCAAATATTCCTCGCTCTCCAATTTAGAGATTTGATATTCCGTTTTTCCATAAACTAAGGTAGTTTTAGCGCGCAACAATATTGGCACCAACAGACGTTGCCTTTCGGCAACATAAACTGAATCATAACAGCCTTAGTTTGACAACACGAGTTGGAATTGTAACTGAATCCTTTATACGGCCAGACTTGAAGACAAATCGCACCTTCTATAGCCAATCCCCAATAAAAGCAACCAGATCGATCCCCCCAACATCAAATATAGACAAATCAAAAAGCGAGAGATTGTAAAAAACTCTACCTGCCTTTGCAAAGCTGTTGTTGGAACGCAAGTCGTTGGATTGCAATCTGTTTCGACAGTTTCAATACTCTTATTGCGAAGGCTTTTTCGAGGCGCCCTCGGGATATTGGCTACTCCCTGAATTAGGCAGCAAGAAAAGTAAGGATATCCTTGACAACATATACCTCCCGTAGACGCCTACAGTCGTCAAGAGTAGGGCAATCGTCAAAATGTAATTGATCCAAATCGTCGCGGCGGTCCATCGGGAGCCTCCTGTAAAGCGGAATGTCACCTCATGGTGCCCGGGAGTCAATTCTAAGGCCTTAAAGGCAATATTGGCTGGAAGAATTGGCGCGGCATGACCATCGATCTGCGCTTGCCAGCCAGGATGCAGGCTGTCCAAATAAATGAGGAAACTGTTTGAACCGGACGGCATATCAATATTGGCTATCAGTTGGTTGGCACTGAAACGGCGAATTGTGATTACGTCCGAAGAAACGACTGATGGTGAAGTTGGCATCGCGTCGTACCGCCTTGGATGACTAGTCTGGACGACTGGCGTTTCGTAAAGAGTCGCCGCAGTATTCACGATATGTCTCGCCTGGGCATCGTTATCTGCGACAACGGGTGTACGGGCTAAATAGAGTTTTGGCGTTTCGCAGCCAATTGCTGCCATTAGTGCAGCATCTTTTACTACGCTTGCGAGCGTGAAATATTCCTGCGGAGACTGCCCATCCGTTACGGCAAGACGTGTCTGGATAAGGGAATCAAACGACGTACTTGTCATATCCACGCGGTGAACAGGAAAACACAGGTCGAGCGACAAGCTTCCATATCCCAAGCTGTTGCGCGCCCCCCATACGTCCATCAGGGATAACCGGTGAATGATGTCTTGCTCGATTTCTCTTCGACGCTTCGGGCTATAAAGCAACGGACGCACATCGTAGGCGTGACGGAGAGACTGCCAGTGCCTGAACCAATTTGGCGTCATGGCCGGAGCGTACCACTCCAGCATGAACTTGTAAGTCATCATTTCCAGCAAAACGCAAACCACAAGACTGGGACCCAGTATGTCGTGTGCAATGCGCTCAGTCCTTAGCCCAAATGCCACCAGGACAAACAGAAGGACGATAACCCACTGCAAGTAGTGAAAGGTGAAAGGTATATCCAGGCTGGAATCAGTCACATAAGCATACCGCCATCCGTGCGCGGCATCGACCATCACAAAAGCTGCACCCATTACAATAGTGAGCGCTGTAAGGATTAATGTGTTGCGCTTGCGTATGGATATGCTTTCCAGATAATGATCAACACCAAATCCCGAAGCAACGATAAGCAGAATCTTCGCGACCGGCGTGACAAATCCGATGTGGCGGAATTTATCCATCGCCGGAAAAAACCTATAGGCAATTTCCGCCACTCCCCCCGAGGTACCTAGAGAAAACAGCAGCACCAACCCGGCTAAAAGCATGAACACCCCAAAGACCTTTGTCCTTGCGTGTACCAGTGCAAATATCAAGAACAGTATGGTGAACAGACCGCAGTAGGCAGTAAAAGCAAAGCGAACCGGCGCTGCATAGATGAACTCCATAAATTTCACGGGTGATACATACCCCCCATAAGTTAAGAAGATATCCAGCCCGACGGACCCGTTGGACTGCCGCAGGGAAGTGAAGCTTTGCATGCCGTCGATTACATGCAGGGCAAATTGAACGTTCATAACAGCAATGACCAGCGCTACGCAGACGATTAGCAGCCCTCCTGGATTAGGAACCGCAAAGCTTAGAAGTGACGATATTTGAGGCCGTAGTAGAAGCAGCCAGATACAGACGAATGCGCACAGTGTGGCCGCAATGAATATCTGCGTATAAAAAAGCCCGCCCAGCGTCATCGCAATCAGCGCGAATGCTAAGTGTTCCAAGCCTCCACCACGTAGAAACCGGGCGGTGTGATACAACATCAATGGATACAGATAAATCAGGTGGAAGTTCCAATGAATCTGCGTCCCCCAAGAAACCGAAAGCACGCCAGTGATGCCAATGATGATAGGGCTGATGCGGTGCCGATGGAAAAGCGAGGACAGTTGGTACAGACCATAGAGCAGCAGAGCTTCTTCGAGATAAAGTCCGAACCGAAACAGTAATAGAGTGTCAGTGACGGAAAAGAGTTTTCCCAAAAAAACTGCCGCATAAAAGGCCGGCGTGAACGTGAAAGCATAGGCAAAATCCGCCGTGACGCCCTGATTGGTAAATGGTAACCAAAGTGGAAACTCATCCGAGAGTAAAAATTCACGATAGACCGTACCAAACATCTGGAAGTTAATCATCGTGTCATGAGCCAATGGCAGATTGGCTGCTGCAAGAGCCCAAAATAGGCAGGCATGCAGACTCAGAATGATGACTAGGTCAGAAGGCAGGTAGTTGCCTATAAGATTTTTAGGAGTGCTTTCAGTCACGAATTACTACCGCTTCCACCTGACCGTTGAAAAAATAGCGGCCGCAATAATTTCATTTGCGCGTTCAGTCGTATGGGCGAAATCCAGAAACACCTCACTTTGTCTATTATCAAGAATACTTCTCAAATCTACCGATATAATTCCATTGGCATTCAATGCGTCACTCTGGTTAGCAAACTTGTCGATGCTGTGCGTATATACAAACTCCATTCCTGGTGGGGTCAACAAGAAGTTATCAATAAGAAATTGCTCGTGTTTAGTGCGAGATTTAAGCGAAAAGATGGACGGTTGAAGAAAATGATAAAAATCAGCTCCCGACGTTTTGCTGTATTGATGCGCTAACCGAATATTATTGGCAAAATTCTCGCTTGCCTTAATCGCCCTTGCGTTTACCTCTTCGGCATTACGCGTATTTAGAGGGGGCGACTTCTGTTTGATATATTTGAGCAGTTCGGCAAAGTGTATTAATTTTACTTTCTCTAAAACCGGCAATATTTGTGATTCAAGGACACCCGGTTTTTCTGAATTCCGTAGAGTGTTTATGTTGAGACCATATTCGTAATCGTTGTATACGTTATATATAATATCGCAGCCACCATCGAAAAATATTACGATATCACCTTTTTTTAGCGTTGTTTCGTGTAAGAAAAGAAGTTGCTGCTTGGTGTTCATCGATGAGGCACCGTAATTGACGACCTTATATTTAGTCGTAATTTCGTTAATCTTGCGCTGCACTATGCTTGGGATAGTGTATTCGTCCGGTACTTCCTGCGAATATATTGTGGACGCGCCATAGATATACACAGTATTTGTCGCGTCTTCCGGGACAAACGCAGTCCGGCGGTGCTCGTCAATCACATTGATATACTTACCTTCAAAATTTACTAATCTACGGACTTTATCATCAAATTTTGCTTTTTCTCCGTTAGAGGATTCATGAATGAATTCCGCGCTAAAGTAAGGCGAATCAGAATATGCCGGTGGTTTTTTTGCCCGAAAAACCCACCGGGACTCATATACCGGCAGTTTTTTTATAATGAGCTGGCTACATACTTCTATTAAATAGGTCGTAACTATAAGAGTCACAAGGACAATTATCAAATTAGATATTTTGTCGAATTTCACCGTCACCAATACTTCCTCTCGTAAGGTTTGTTATTGTTCTTTAAAGGGTTTGAGTCCAATCATGCCTATAAGCAACGTCCTCAATCTTATCGGTTGATCCGGTGTTTCCAGTCTCTGCGCTTAATAGCCGTTTTGGGTCGTAGGCGGCTTATGGGTAAAGCCTTGTTTCGTGCGATTCGTCAGAAATCGAAATAGATAAAAGCCGCCGTGTTTCCTTGGCTTACTGTAATCGCCATAAGCCAACAGAAAACCAGCGCAGTCCATAGAAGCTCCGGCCGCAAATAATGGGCCGCAAATTTGACCTTCCGGATGTCGTCAAACCGATGTAGCGCAAAGAACACTAAGATCAACAACAACGGAAAAATATTATTGTGGGCGAATGAAGCAATCCCGCCCCAACCGCCGATAAAGGGGGCAGCCCAGATGTTTAGCGCTTTTGCAATAGTCGGGCTACGAAAAAAGACCGCTGCAAAAGCGAAAAAATGAAATGTCAGCAACACTCCAATCCAATCGGGCATTTTGCCGGATGGCAAACCGCGTAAGACGGGCCGCAACAAATAATTAACCGATATACCGATACCGTGCAACAAGCCCCAGATCAAAAAGGTCCAATTCGCACCATGCCATAAACCGCTTAACAGCATGGTGATCAATATATTACGGACGGCCTTGAACCGTCCGTGCCGGTAGCCGCCGAGCGGTTGAAAAAGATAGTCACGAAACCAGAATGAAAGCGTAATATGCCATCGAGTCCATAAGTCGCTAAGCGAACGCGCGGCGTACGGGCGGCGGAAATTATTAGGCAGATGAATTCCTATCGCGAGCGCAAGTCCAATTGCCATGTCCGTATATCCGCTGAAGTCGCAATATATTTGAACCGAGAAACCGTAAATTGCCAACAGCGCATCCGGCGCACCAAGCGTTCCATTCTGTTTATAAACATCATCGACCGCAAAACCTACTTGATCGGCAAAAACCAGTTTTTTTACCAAACCGAGCGAAAAGATTGTAAGTGGCACCGCAAACCGGCGTAACGTGGCGATTCGCTGCCGCTCGAGTTGCGGCAACAATTCGGCAGGGCGCAGAATCGGCCCGGCAATCAGGTGCGGAAAAAACAAGACGTAGGCAAGTACCGTCGATAGGGAGGATGTCGCCTGAAACCGACCTTTGTAGATATCGATGACATAGGCTGCGAGGGTAAAAGTGACGAAAGACAAGCCAAGCGGCAATGGCAAATTGAGCAAATTGTCGTGCATATCAACAAACGGTCCGATCAGTTCCCTAAAGAAAAAATCAGTGTACTTGTAGAAAACGAGCGGCAAAAATAAACCGATGACGGTTGTAACCGCCAGGCGTTTGCGTGCGACTGGATTGACCGCGCCATTCATACAAATTACGCCCAAGTAGGCGATCGCCGTCAATAAGTATGGCAGCCATATGTATTCGATTCGCCACCATCCATAAAAAATCGTGCTGCCAAGAATGATCAGGTAAATTCTAAATTGCTTGGGAATGACGAAGTGGAGCAGGAAGTAAACGGAAAAAAATACAAAAAACACCGGCGAACTAAATAGCATTCCTTATCCTGTTTACTTGTTGACTGAGGCGTTGCCTGATTGGGAAAGCATTGGCTGGATTGCCTCGGCCATTAGTCGGTGGCCGAGTGCGTTGGGGTGCGGATCGGTCGGCGTCGCCCAGATATCTTTCTGAGGCACACCTTTCATTGTGGGCAGTTGGTCGCAATAAGTGTATCCATACTCGGCGGATACTTGCTTCATGATGTCATGGACAAACCCGAATTTGTAGTCAACTAAGTTGTATGTGATGGGCGTCATGGCCAGATATATACGAATATTGTTCGCTTTGGCATACTCCGAAAGCTGCTTGAGCTTTTCTTTCATTTTGAGCATGCCGGGCGCCTCTGGCTGATAGACGTCGCGATAGTACTGAACCATCGATTGTTCTCCATTCTTATCGAAGAACCGGTGATAAACGCCCCATAAGATCACCGCCAGTTGACTGTGACGTAACAGCAAATTATCTCCGCCAGCAGGTAGATCTTCGGCGTCGCGCAGACAATAATGCACGACGATATCGGTCGGCTTCAGATCGGCAAGTTCATCAAAAAAACGGGAAACGTAGCGCTCCGTGTTGTAGTTGCCGACTCCGGCGTTAAGCACTTGCACAGGCTGTTTGTCGATAGCGTTCAGCGCCTTCTCAAGCCTAACTTCAAGGGTATCCTGTTCAGGAACACCCCAGCCAAACGTGATGGAGGCGCCGAGAAAGAGGATTCTTCGTCCGCCAGGCGGTAAAGGGGAAAGCTGACCACCGCGCAATCCATGCTCGTTAAGGCGAATTTCGACATTTTGCAATATCGCGGATTTCGACTTAACGTGATCGAAATCAAGCATAGGCTCGGAACGGCGGATTTTTAGCTCTTTGCCGTAGCGCCACATCTCGATATCGTAGTTGGTCATCGAGCTGTTTTTTACGCGCAAGAGGCCTTCTGCGAGACCTAGTGAGATTACCAACGAAATACAGACTAAAGCAATTGAGTGAAATTTTTTATTGGTTTGCCGCATAAAAACTTTTGAGAGAATTTGAATATAAATCCGGGCATCCCAATTTCAAAAATCTTCGTTGTACTTGGCGTCCCGCATGCAGTTATATATAGATTGTGTTCCGCCGAAGCTTGTAGTTTGAGCGCCTTTATTATCGAGAGAATTTATTAATGCCATAACCTGCTGCTTTTACCGTAATTCGCCGGCCGCCTTTAAATTGACCACTATCGAGCGGCGCAATTAATCCAGCTCAAAGGCAGGGCTGTCATTTATTTTCAGGCGGGCATCCTGTTTTTCTTTGTACAGAATGTAGTTCTCAATAACCAGCAATTCGATCTCCGAGCCCATGAAACAACGAAAAGCATCTTCGGGACTGCAAACAATAGGTTCTCCACGAACATTAAAACTGGTGTTAACGAGAACAGGGCAACCGGTCCGTGCTTTGAACGAGGATAGGAGTTCATGAAACCTCGGATTGGTTTCTCTATCCACGGATTGTATTCTTGCGGAATAGTCGACATGGGTCACGGCCGGTATTTCGGAGCGTTGTACATTAAGCTTATCGATTCCAAATAGCGCTGACTCCTGTTCCGTTATTTTTCTGCGCTTATTTTCGGCTACATTTGCAACGAAAAGCATATATGGGCTATCACAATCAAGCTCAAACCAATCAACCATATCTTCTCGTAATATTGCCGGCGCAAAAGGACGGAAGCTCTCGCGATACTTGACTTTGAGGTTTAACGTTTTCTGCATCACTGGATTGCGAGGATCTCCGAGTATAGAACGGGCCCCGAGCGCGCGAGGGCCAAACTCCATACGCCCTTGAAACCATCCCACGGCTTTTCCCGCTACCAAAGCATCTACGGTGGCCTGAATCAAATCGGAGTCATCTAATTTTTCAAAGCCAGCGCCAGCATTGACGAGTTGCCGTTCAATCTCACTATTGCTGTAACTCGGCCCAAGGTAGCCGCCCGACATCGCATCACGCCCGTTTGTTCGGCGCGGCTTGTTAAGGTGTGTGTAATAAGCAGCCAATGCCGCGCCAACAGCGCCGCCGGCATCGCCGGCGGCCGGTTGAATCCAAATTTTTTCAAATTTACCGTCGCGCAAGATTCTGCCGTTAGCCACGCAATTTAGAGCCACACCACCGGCAAGACAAAGATTTTTGCTGCTGTTTTCACTGGAAAGGCTACGCGTCAAGCGAAGCACTATTTCTTCGGTAACCCATTGAATAGATGCCGCAATATCCATGTGCTTTTGCGTCAATGGCTGATCCGGATTTCGAGGCGGCTCACCAAAAAGCTTGTAGAATTTCTTGTTGGTCATCTTGAGGCCGGTGCAATAATCAAAATATTGCATATCCAGCCGAAAACTACCGTCAGCCTTCAGATCAATGAGTTTATCCAGAATAACGTCGGCATATTTTGCTTCTCCGTAGGGAGCCAACCCCATCACCTTGTATTCACCTGAATTAACTTTAAAACCAAGATAATAGGTAAACGCTGAATATAAAAGGCCAATAGAATGAGGAAAATGCATCTCTTTCGCCGTCTCCAAGCGATTCTCGCATCCGATCGATACTGAAGTCGTTGTCCATTCGCCAACGCCATCCATTGTTAGCACAACGGCTTCCTCGAATGGTGAAGCAAAAAAAGCCGAGGCGGCGTGACTTTGATGATGTTCAGCAAATAACAAACGGCTTTCTATACTCGGATCTGCACCCAGCTTTTTCAACTCATCCCGCAATACTAACTTTTGAAAGAGCTTTTCTTTCAGCCAAATCGGCATTGCCGTTAAAAATGATTGAAAACCACGCGGAGCAAAGGCAATATAGGTTTCAAGAAGTCGTTCGAATTTTAAAAAAGGCTTGTCGTAAAATACAACATACTCAATTTGATCCAGCTTTTTACCAGCCGCATTCAGGCAATATTCAATCGCGTTTTTAGGAAAACCCGCATCGTGTTTTTTGCGCGTAAAACGTTCTTCTTGCGCGGCGGCGATTATTTGCCCATCTACAATCAGACAGGCCGCACTATCGTGATAAAACGCCGAGATACCTAATATGTTCACGGGTATTTCGGCAAATTTCAAAATATGGCGTAAATAAATGGCGCTATTGCGGAGCCTTGGCTTAAAACAACCAAACCGCCGACCAAGGCTAGCACGAATATGATTGGCAATAGCCAATACTTCTTTCGCATGGATAGGAAAACCCAAAGTTCTCGCAAGGTATTCAGCATCGCTAATTCCACATTAAAATTGATTTTTCATATTTTGTTGTTTAACCACAACAAGCGGTGTATTTTGCCAATAGGTTGACGATTTGCGATCAACTTTCAGCTTAAGTAAATCTTTTTTGAGGAAGCGCATTAATAGCCCAACCGGCAGAATAGTTAATAAGAAAACGACGCCCATTATGATGGGATTAATTAAATAAGATAAAACGAGGCCGAAACGATGCCAAAGATTGTTAAGAGGTCGTAGTGGTGCTACCCAAAAATATGCAAGGATAAGCAAAACTGCAGCAAAGAATAACCATATCATCCACCAATGATCGTGCAAGTCATGGGATTGATATAACCTCAAAAAACCTATAATGCAAAATATGGCAGCAAAAGTTATTCCAAATCCGCGTTCACTTGGTTTTTGTGCATTCTCTTCTTGGCGCGAGTTTTCAAGCACGTAGCCTGATCGTTTATAAGTGGATTTTCTCATAGATTTTGATACTACCGGCACTGGCCGATACGGCGTTTAACCATTGGCAAAAAGTGGTCGATAACACTGCGGAACAACGCTATCCCATTGCTCGACGCCTCATCCAAATAGCGTGAAGGATGCTAATCAACACCCCGACTCCCGCATCCATCGCGACGATGACCGCCAAACTTTTTTCCTGCTTATTATTTGGTTGGCCAGATAGGCAATACAAAAAAGCACGCCAGGAACAAGAAAATCGAGTGCGACACTCAAACCATAGATGAACTCAAGAGCGGCCAATTCAAAACCGGATGAATTTTGTTCGTTAGCCTGTTGTATTGAAAGAATATAAGCTATTCTCTACGGTATGTTTTGTTATCTATTCAGACCAGGATGATAAAACAATGCATCTCGCAATATGGATTTTAATAAAACAAGAGCGCTCTTATATTTTCCTAGCACCCCAGGATGGGCTCGGCTTCCTTGTACACCTATCCTAGGAGGTTCAGAAGAAGAAATTTCCGTTATCTTCAAACCGTACCTCGCACCACGGGTTAATAACATTATTTCCGAAAACTCACTCTTGAATTTATCTATTTCCAATGCATATAGATGAGACTTTTTGAATGCTTTGTACATCACGAGCCCATCTGTGTATTTTGTTGAGAACAGTATATTAATAAGATGGGTAAAAAACTTATTGGCAATTCCCGATGCGAAATCGTCATCTTCCGAAATTGCATCGCCTTTGTATCTCGATGCTACAACTATATCATAACCGTCGTTTATCTTTTCAATTAGCCTTGGAATATCCTCCGGAATAGAGTTGCCGTCCGGCGAAAACGGAATAATGACATCACCTTTAGCCAATTCAAACGCCTCCCAAAAAGCAGCTTTGACTCCTTTTGATTCTTGGTTAACGACGTTATATCCTTTAGAAACAAGGTATTCTTTTGAGCCATCATCAGAACTGCCATCAAGAATCAATATCTCGTCACACCAACTTTTGTCAATACGCGGCATTATAACCTTTAATGCATCTATTTCATTTTTTACAGGAATAAAAAGCGTTGTTATAAATTTTAATTTCGAATTATCCATTTTATTCTTCAAATAAACAGCCGCATTATACCGCAGCTTGTCACTCGTTTTTTTTGATTTTTAATAAAATCCAACAACAATATGCTGTCAAATAATTTTTTTAAAATTATATAGACCAATACAATGGCGAGTTATAGCATAAACAACCCCATCTTGACTAACGCGCACATTAATAACAATCCTATCATTTAAATTGGTACTTCTACTTTAACGGAATAAATAGCGCCACGAGACTTTAGTTATATCAAAACTCCCTTGAAACTTCTGCCGGCAAGAAAAATATCGCTATTTGGGATGCTGATGCGCCATCTTATAATTGATCGATATTTATCTTTTTCATAAGTAAGCTCATGACTATTAATCAGGTGTCCAAACGTTCTAATAAACTCCAATATTCTATCAAATCATGCGGAAACAGATGCTTTGCGAGAAAAGATTGGCGCATGCTTTCATATCGCGTTAAACAATCTTGATAGGCATGGGGCCAATTATTCACCACCCGCCTTAATTCATCTTCCCACCCTGCTTCATGCAACTGAATACAGCATTCAGCAATACAGGATTGGTCTTGAGTTCCAATCGAAACCGTCGCCCGGCCGCAACGCAACGCGGCAATGATGCGCATCAGTGAAAGCCAACGCCAGTTGGGTCGCTGGGGAATATTCAACACGACACGCGCTGACTCGTTGAGTCGGTCTCGCCCCTTTCTCGGTAGAAATTTTGACGTTTGCGCCAACACAAAACGTTCAGCAATAGCCCGTAGCGTTTGATCCCGAAACGCAGTAAGTGCGCCGGAAAAAACAACTTCGTGCATCGGCTCCTGATTCGTTAAGTCAACACTCAATAATTCGGGAAACGGTAGGGTTCTGACTGTAAGGCCGGGAAACATACTCCCTGACCCAATTAATTCGGGCAGATCTCCCAACACAAAAACAGCCCGGAAATAGGGCACGCAATCCATGAGATTCTTAATTCTCGAAACTTGAGTTGCCGGGTGCATGTAATCATTATTGTTCCATAATCGGTCGCCATGGATGAACAATTCGTCCCCAACCAGATCAAGGTGCTCGGTCATGATAACGGCTACTCGCTTACCGGTGCGTTCGCAATAATCGATGAGCGTCCTGCTGGTCATTTCCGAAAAATTCTCGATGACCACGTTTAGTGCAGTATCCTTTGGGTTACGCCCCATTGTTACGGGATAACCATGCTGCTGCATTATCAGAAAAAAGAACTCAATCTGATCGCTAATCATTTGCACGGGGTGGTTATATACCCACAGATGAACAGGGTGTCTAGCGGGCCTCCCGATCACAATATGCTCCGCTCTACCACTGCTCTAACCTCATTTACCGAACTGCCTGAAAA